>Ga0213867_1000759_pt1 | contig 14377 bp, 19 predicted proteins | sample PICome_12_FD_160120 | JGI IMG/M metagenome (GOLD analysis project Ga0213867, IMG submission 160120) | Coastal seawater microbial communities near Pivers Island, North Carolina, United States - PICO540 | ecosystem: Environmental > Aquatic > Marine > Coastal | place: USA: North Carolina... | reverse complement strand
TTGTGCATCAAGTGAAATGAAACGCATTGTTAAATGCAATTGTGTGCAGTGCCTATCTCTGCTGAAGGCAAGAGTTGAGTGAGGGATTCGATCCCCCGGCATCACGCCTGGTACTCAACAGTTTGTGTAGATCAGTCAAAGACTTCCTTAGCGGAAGCAATTGCTTGACCTTGGCGAACAAGAACGCTCACCTTGTAACAAGGAGTGGAAGAACCTTCCAAGCAACAATCAGCTGGATCGTAAAAGTCCACAGCAATTGCATTGTGTAGATCAATACGCCACTGAGCTGCATCAACCTTGTGGTCTTGTAGTACAGCAACTGGAACAGTAATCTTCTTACCGTTAGTCAGCGGCATGACTGCCGCTTCACAACGAGCAAGGTAAGATTCGAGTTTGGTCATGATTGGAATGCAATGGAATTGTCTGCGTGTTACGGATGCGCAGCCCCCGATCTGAAGCCCTGAAAATCTACAGTTCTAATCTGGAAGGTACAGTGTGTGAGAACGCTGACACTAAATGCGCGAAATTGTGGGGAAAAACCGCCAATAACTGTGGAAAAACCTGTGGAAAAAGGTAAAGAACATGTAAACGAAGCAGGGGCGGAGCCCAACGAACCTAACAACGCAGTTGAGAAGTCTTCTCAATAACGTAGTCAGGTAACGTTCCCGCCCCTTCCCTTACTCCTCTTACCCACCCATCCCGCCCTTTCTTTTTTTTCCTACCAGGTTCGCATTCATACAGGCTATGTGAGAAGCGTCAGGTAATTTTGTTCCCTTTTCGGTCGTATATGGGCCGCCCCCTGGTATAAAACAGGGAATAGATATTGCATTTTGTACTAGAATTCCCCAATTGGCCCAAAAAATTGGACAAAAAAGCCGGGGTGTTATCCCCGGCAATCATCAAATTTTATATTTTTTTAATTTTTCTCTTTTTTCCGCTTGTAGTCCAAAGTTACTTTCGCTGCTTTCCGGTGTGCATCCTCATCCGGAAGTTCATATGCCAAGGCAGCTTTTGCATTATTGAGAAAATCACGCACTTCCAGGGAATCTTTTCCCTCACGTGCCATGACTAAAGCCTTATCTTTTATGGCTTCGAGTCCTTCGACCCGTTTTTGCCTGGTGCCAGCGTCCATTTCTTGGCGTCTTGCCTGTATTTGTTAAATATAACCCCGAGATACTTTGGATATTCCACTTATAGAATACTTACACGGTTAAAAGTACAAAATAAACTCAAATGGTTTTAGCTCCTGCCGATTTTTACGCCTATAGCCGCGCCACTGGAGCACCTGTACCCCAAACTCCGGAAGAACGGGCGCAAATCGCTACTGATGTCCTGGAATTCAGGCGAAATCAACTTAAAGCGCCGGAAGAAAAGCCAGATACGTTAAAAGCCATTGGAGCTGCCACGCTTGCGGTCGCTGGTGCTTTAGGTGCAGGGTTCGGAGCTAAAAAATTCCTGGATCGCCGGGCACAAATTGCAAAAGGTCCCGCCAAATCTGCCACTGCTGGTGTACGTCAGGTTGATTTAAACAAGATTAGAGATGTTGAAGCTGCAACTCAGGTTGATTTAACCCAAGTCCAGCAATCGACCGCACCTCTGCAACGCGATCAAACATTCGAAGCGCTTGATTCCGGTCAAGCTCAGATGGAACAACGCGTTGAGATGGGTGTTCGCCGTAATGAGGACATCGATACCAGTCAATACGCCGCCTTGAAACAAATGGCGGATGAAAACGAAACACTCATGCGGGCAGAGGCTGATCCTTCCCAAATGATGGGTTATGAGCCGGACGCATCTGCAAATATCGCTGCTTCTAAACTTCCTGACGGCAGACCTCTTGATCAGGCTGAAAGGTCTCTGTCAGATCCCTGGGCTGGCTCTGCGACCGTACCTTCAACTCAAAGATCAACTGATATTTTTCCTGAGATTAAACTTCTGCCTAGTTCCGCAGTTAGTCATAGAGATAAAGCTCAACAATTTTTACAAGAAAAATTCGAAGAGCTTGGAAAAACTGTTCCAGGTCGCTACAAGCGAGAGCGTTTGATGGGTCAAGACCCAGCAATTGCAGAAGCTATGGAGCTTTATGCATCGACTGGTGATCCCAATGTTTTAGCCCGTTTATCTGCAACACCTTCCTCTCCAACGAAAGTTAAATTTCGTGAGCAGACAGAATTTGAATTGCCTTCCTTGTTAAAGGGTGAAGTTTCAGAAGAAGTTCCTACCGGTCAATTGTTCCAGGCAAAACCACAAGCTGAATTTGTTGAAGATCTTTTAGAAAAAGATATTGATCTTACAAATAAAATTTCTGAACTTGGTTTAGCAAAACAACAAACAGCTAATCGAATTCGAGAGATTGAAGACAGCGAAACCATGCTGCGCTTTGCTGCTGCTGATGATCCGTCTTACACCACAATTTACAATAAACTTCAGGCAGAAAAACAACAATTAGATCCTTCTTCTTACAACGTAGATCTCGGTGATGCATTAGCTGAACGCGATTTCGTTCGCGGCCAATTGGAATCTGCTCAATCCCTGGGACCGAAGTTTGAATTAACTCCCCGTCAAGAAGGTGTTCGCCCCTTCTACCAGCAGACAGCAGAAGGTCAAATTATTCCTGAGACTTTAGAGCTGCGTTCTGGTCGACGTAGCGTTCCTGAGGGTGTTGTCGAGAAAACTGCAGCTGGTGGCGGTATTCGCGGTCGAGTTGCTCAATATGATCCTGATACGCAAGTCGGTTCTTCTATTGGCGCTTATGGTATTGAACCTCGCAATATTCCAATTGCAGATCCAGAATTAAAACCAACTACCCTGCAGCGGGAAGAAACTAAAGTCAAACTTAAACAGATCCCAACGGGTAAAGAAGTTTTAGATGAATACGTCGCGGCGCGTCGCCGCGCCAAGAGCGCGACGACCGAACAAAAGAAACAATCATTAATTGAATCTGAACGTATCCGTCGGGATATAATCAACAAAGGTGGGCTTTAAAATTTAAGTAAAAATGGCAGAGAAGAAAAAGAAAAATAAAAAGTGGATTCAAGGTATGAAGATGAAGGAAGGTGCCTTCACAGCTAAAGCAAAACGCCGTGGAATCACCTCCGCTCAACTTCAAAAAAACGTCTTGTCTAATCCCGATAAGTACGACGATAAAACAGTCAAACAAGCTCAGCTACGGGAAACCTTAGTAGGATTACATAAGAAGAAAAAAGCTAAAAAAGCTGAAGACTAATGTCTAAAGATCAACGCCTTGATCTAGGTCGCTATATCTCAAATCCATTTGATAAAGGTGGAATCAAGCAAAGGCGGCTTGATTTTGATGACCTATTTCGGGCTAAGCCTGATTCGGGTCAATACCCCTGGAACCCATCACGATTTAATCAAGAGGACCTACTGCGGAAGATGCAGACGCGAAAGCGTACTCTGAACCCACGTCTTGATTTCGTACCTAATACTCCATTCTTTGACGACAATGCTGAGGTAACCCCTGAGTACGACATGTTTGGCCTGGGACGGTTTAACCGTCCTGATGACTACGACTTCTTTGAAGGACGTGCAAAAACAATGCAACGTCCTCAAGAACAACCGGACTTTAATCCAAGGTGGGTTGAGGCTTACAAAATCAGCCCCACCCTGAACCCTGGCAAGATGGCAAAGAACCCAATGCCTCGTGTCAAGAATCCTGATCCGAACGGTTACCTGATGGCAATGGCTGAACGCCGTGCTGAAAACGAGGTGGAAGACAAACCTTCTATTGCAGACCTCCTGGATCGAGAAGGTTTAGTTAAGGAACAACAGGTTAAGGCAGAAGAAAAGAAAGGGGAAACTACCTCTGAAGTCAACGCAAACAAGGAAGATATCGTTAAAGGGGAAGAGTAAGCTAAGGGTCGATAAAATAAATAAAAAGGCGATATGTAATGCGCGGCCTCCTTAAATTATTGTCAAGTAAAGCTTCTAGAAGTGCAGCTGCCAATGCATTACCTGGCACGGCTTTAAGCGCCCTGGGCGGCTTAGTGATGGGAGGCCCTAAAGCTGCTGTAGCTTATGGTGCAGGAGATTTTCTTTTAAATTATCCTTTAATTCGCGCAGCAAGAAAAGTTTCTCCCGGTAAAACAGGAACGTTATCTTATATTAATAAAAAAGGTCAAACAGTTACAGCACCTCATTATCAACCATCTGCTTTAGAGACAGCTGCCAATCTTGGCGGAACACTTGGATCTGCTGTAGCAGTTGATGCTGTCACGGGCGGTTCTTTAATGCCTACACCAACTGTTATTTCTCAACAACAGCAGTTAATGGAACAGATGGAACAGCGTGCTGTAGTCAACAGGCTACAGGTGCCACAGGCTGTTGCTCCTGGAACACAATTCCAAATGCAAGGACTAGAATCAACATTCTTACGCGATTATGTCAAACCTCAGGGTTACGTCAATCAATTGATGCCTGAGTATGCAGATGCATTAGCCGCAATGCAAAATCCTTTTGGTTGATCATGGACTTAATTCAACGAGTACAACAGATTGGCCGAAATTTTAAACAAGGCTTTAGAACAGCGGATGTTCTGCAGCGTCGTGACTATGCAGAAACAAAACAACAAGGTGGATATTACGGAGAAAGTTTATTAGATCCTAAATTTAAAAGATCCCTTGCAGGAGCAGGAGTTACTGCACGGCAAACACCTGCTCAATTCGCTGGTGCATATACAAATCGACTTCTGATTGACTTAGCAAATGACGGCACGCGTACCCACTGGTGGCGCTGGAACCATCCCCTTGCAATTGCACAAAAACTTGTTGAAGTAGGGGTTGACCCGAGTGTTGTCCAATCTCCTTCTGCACGCGCATTAACGACTCTTGGTATCGCCGCTCCAGCTGTTGCGGCTGCTGGGGCGTATGACATTACTAACCTTGGAGAACTTGGAAGGCCAAAAGGTTTCGCTCAGACTTATGCAGGTTTGGGTTCAGAAGATCGTCGTAAGACTGAGCAACCTGGTCAAGAATTATTTGAACGCTTTTTTCTTTCAAGGACTGGTCGTCCTTTGAAATATGAAACGGCTAAGAAAGATATTCCTGATTTAACTCCACAACGGTATGGAAATTACATGAAGTTTCTTTATCAAGATAAAGGTTTACTTGATCTTGGTGTTGTTAAAGGAACGATGGAGAATTTACAGGGTGCTCCCGAAGTACGTATGCTTGGTTATCCTGTAACCCTTCCAACGGTTGCTGGATTTGCCGGTGGACCGGTTTCAGCGACGATTGCAGGTCGTACTGGTAAGACACCTGCTCAACGTGCTGTACGGGCCATTGCAGGCGGTCTTGCAGGTTCTGCAGGTGGCGTTGGTGTGGGTAATGTTGTTAACCAACAAATTGCAGCAGCAAATCGACCTAAGTTACCTACAACACAGCAATATCAAGATTTAAGTGCTGGTAGAATTTAAGGAATAATAAGAGTCGAATTGTTGTGGATCCTCGCAGTACTTATTTAGCCGGAGGTGGTCGACCATTGGCCAACCCTCAAGGTGACTTTCTTGGTGATTATATTTCTAATTTAAATGTTCCGGGGATTTTTCGGTCTGGAAAAGAAAAAGTTAAGAGTGCTGCAGCTAAGGCTAAAGAATCAGTAAAGGGCCTGAGAACAAGATATCCTAATGCTGGTCGTTATGCCACCGCTGGTACTGCCGTTCTTGGCGCAGTGCCGGGTGTGATGACAGCATATGAGGAACTTGCAGAGGGTCGTCCTGCAGGTGCTGCAGGTGCAGTTGTTGGCGCTGGTGCTCAGGCAGGATTGAGTGCACTTGGAACAAACCTTCTTATGAAGAGTTCTCCTTTAGGTAAAGCTGTAGGTTTAGGTTTGCTGGGAGTTGGTGCACTGCTCCCTCAAGCTGCAGCTAAAGGTACTGAATACGTACAATCAGCCGTGCGTGGCGTCCCCATTACCAACGAACAAAGTTTTATAAACGAACTGCGGAAACGGGAAGCCCTGGGTGAGGTTGATGCAAATCTTCTTTATCAAATCAATAGGAATTTAAGTGATCAAGAATTTAAAAATCTTGAACGTGCTTATCCATTAGTAAGCAAGTTCCGTAATGAAGAACTTGTACGTAATCAGGCTCTGATGGCCTCTCGCGGCAACCAACTTGCACGCTTGAGCTTGCTTCAGACGGGTGGTGCTCTTGCAACAGGTGGTCAAGCTGAAACTGGTGCCACCGTTCGCACAATGATTCAGTCGAACCCTTACGCAGCTGCAACGGTGTTCTGATGACTTTTCCTCAGTTTAATTTTCCTTCTGCTGGCGGCGGTGGTTTTGCCCAAGGCTTTACGGGTACCTCACCGGTTACCGCTGGTAAATACATGGAAGCATTCAATCGTCCATTATCGAAAGAAGAGGCAGAGGCAAAAAGACTTTCAGCTGAAGCTGAAGTTTACGGTGCTCTTCCTGAGTACCTTAAAAACATGGCTTGGCAAAGCTCTAAGGAAGGTATGGAGGCACAGCTGGAAATGGCTCGTAAGGATGCCTTCCAGAAGGGTAAAACAGGTTTGATGTTCTCTACCCTGGCTAATCTTCCTCAGACGATTGCCAACGCCGTAAGTCCTTACGGTGGTCCAGTGGGTGCTCGTATGGCTTACGAGGGCATGAGCCGTATCCCTGGAATCTACTCAGAGACTATGCGTAGTTTCCCTCAAATTCAAGTTCCTGCAAGTAGCTATTCTTCAACTAGATACTTTTAGGTAACTTAGAATCATGATTGGATCTCCAATTTATTCATCTTCTAATTGGGGTGTAGCTGATTTTGATACCAGCGCCTGGGGATCTAACTACGACACCGGTAAGAAACCAAAATCAGGAGGTAAAAAACCAATGGCATTTGGATGGGACGATGCAATCTTAGGCGTTGGGATGCTCGCCCAAGGTGCCTTTGGTGCAATTGGTGCTAACAAGCAAGCTAATACCCAAGCTGCAATTGCTAATGCACAGATGGCCGCTCAGGCCGATGCTGTACGTAACTCTCGTGATATGGCTAAAGGCCAAATCGCGATGGGTATGTGGAGCAATCTGTTTAATACCACTACGGCTGCCGATATTGACTTTGGTCGTCAGCTGGCAGCAAAACGAAAAGAATACAGCGAGTTCATTCCAAAAGGTTTTGGTTTAGATCGTGAACAAGCTCGCTGGGAAACTGATTTTGCTTTAAGTCCTGCTGCTCGTGAATTAGCTTCTAGGCAGAGGTTAGGTAGAGTGAAGGAAGCAATTGCTCCTGGCAGAGCACAGTTCACGGGCATCTTTGGTCGAATTGCCCAAGCACCTACAGAATCATTCACGGTTTAAATCATGGGCGGTGGCGGTACTCAGGTAAGTTATCAAGCACCTCCAAAGGACGACACCTTTGAGAGGTTATTGCGATATCAACAAGCTTCAGAGGAAAGAGCAGAGGCACGTGCTGCTGCTGAACGTAAAGATGAAGAAGATAAAGAAGCTGCTCGTAAGGCCGCTGGACAGACTGGATATGGTTCACTGAAGTCTGGTATTACATCTCAGCTTCAACAGGGCTTAATTGGCTACGAAGATGCCTCTTCTCGTCTTCGGGATTACGCTCTGAAGTACGATATGACTCCTCCGGAGACGGACATTTCGGAGCTGGGTCAGCTTTATCAACAAGAGATTCTCCCTGGTCGTCGTCAGACTGCCGTTGGTGCAGCATACGAAGAAATCCTAGGTCGTCAGGCGACAGAAGAAGAACGTTCCAAGGCCATGGAGCGTTTTCAGCAAGGTTATTACTCTTCTAATCAAGAGCTTCGCGATTCTCTTTATAAGAGTGAAGAGTATCAAGATAAATACAATCAGAGCTATCTCGACAATTACTACGACACGAAGTTCGGTAAGCAAACTGTTGACGAAGCCGGTAAGAAAACAGGCGTTCGTACCTTTAAGTTCGACTCAAAATATCTGCCTAGTTATGTAGGTACTGATTTAGCTGAGCGTGCTCAGGTTCAGACTCCTGATTTCGGTGATCAGTTTGAAGGTTCTCCTGCAGAGCTGGAAGAACAGATTCAGAATATGCGCGATACCAGGCAGTATTTATACAGTGCTGGTCTGACGAATCTTCAGGGTGAGATTGATAAAGAGACTCAAAAACTCAAGAATGAAGGCTTGAAAGAAGTTACGAAGATTCAACAGGAAGGCAATCTTTACAGTGGTTTACTGCAAGGCTTCTGGAGTTAACTTAAGTTTTGCATTGCTATAATTATTTTAAATTTCAAGTACTGAAATGACTAATTCTGTTCCCGCCGACCAGTCCACCCAGGACAACTACTTTGACATTACCAAGTTCGAAGAGCTTCTGAATCGCCTTGAGGGTTCTAAGGGCCGTCAACAGCGCCAGAAGTCTCTGGAAGGCCGCCGTGACATTTACGCTCAGGGCCTGGCCTCAATGATGAGCAACTTCTAATTTTTCTTGTAAGATTGGTGAGCCATGACCAGTAGTGTTCCTGCCGGACAAACAGACGTTGACGATTGGTTTGATTTAGACAAATATCGTCAAGCAGCTGGCGTGGCTTACGAATTTTCCAAGAAGAAAATGGAGACTGCTGGTGAGCAAGAACGTGAAACCATCGGAAAAGGAGCTGGAGAGCAACGAGCATCAGCAGCTCAGCAGCAGGAGTTCACAGAAAAAGACGAAGCACGAGACTACAAACAAGCCCAACGAGCTTATCGATATTGAGTTATTTGATACCTGGGTGGACAACTTAGATTCTTCTACCCAGGAATCATTTAATTCATTTGCTTCTCAGAATTACTCAGTCATTGAGGTTTATCTTTACTCTCGATTCCTTGGGTATCGAGGGAGTATTACTGCGTGTGATCTTTGGGTTAATTCCAATTACAAGAAACCTGATCACCGTAAAACACTCTTGTATCAGATCGATGAGATGCAAGAAGACATTCGCAAACTCCGTGACGCAATCGAAGACGGTGTTGTGAAGCGTGATGCTGGAGTTGCTCGTATTGCCTCCATGCAAAAAGAACTCCGTGGTGCAATTGCACAGGTAGAAGAATTCACTGGCATGAAAGATCGTAAGGGTCTTTTGATGGCTGGTGCTGACCGCGCCATTCGTGAGTTGATGTTTATCTTCAAGGATGATCCAATTGAGATCCCCCTGGAGGAAGCAACAATGAGTGTGTGGTCTCGCATGCAACTGGAAGAATAATACGTTTTAGAATTGTTCTATAGATATTAATAGTCAAATGGGTGCGGGTAATCCACGCAAAGCCGTAAAACTTGCCGGTAAGGGTGTTCGTCCCGGTGATGCAGTCAGTAAGCGTAAGTTTGCAAAACAGGAAGAAACAGCTCGTCCCCTCGGAGTGCCTGACATGGTTCAGCGTCAGGGGCAACAACCCGGTTACGGTCTTGTGTCTGATCCTGGAATGCTTGGCCGTGCTTCCCATGGTGCACCTGAGTTTGAACAACTCAAAGCTCAAATGCGTTCGATGCGTCAACTTCGTAACACTGGCGGTAGAATCTGATGGCTAAAGGAAAAATGCCACCCCAGCTTCTTGAGTACTTCAAGAAAAAAGAGGCCAAGAAGGAGGATGGCTCTGAGATGAGCGATAAAGAGAAGCGTAAAGCCGCTTTAGATAAAGCTCGCAAGTATAAGGATCAAAAACGTAAATCTTCAAAGTAAGTTAGTATTCAATTGTTAACTGAATACTGATCGTGCCTTCTTATATTCACCTGGCCCACAGACGTAATGCTCGCGCTGCGTCCAAGAATTTCAAGGTTAAGGAGAATCCAAACGAGAAGCTACTCGAGAGGGCACGGGAAGACTTTGGTTATTTCTGTGATTACGTAGCTGATAAACCTCCGGCAGAACACCATAAAGCCTGGAACCGTCAGTTTGTTACGGAAGAAGACAGCTCCTGCCTATTGCGTATTGCAGGACCGAATGTCGATCTTCTGGCACCACGTGGCTCAGCTAAAAGCACGGTTCTTGGTTTGTTAACGGCATGGGCCATTGGCATCCATACTCAGGCAAAACGTCCATTACAGATTCTTTATCTGTCTTATACGGTTGATATTGCACGTTCTAAGTCCGCAACAATCAAACGTATTATTGAGAGCAAACGGTATCAAGAAGTTTTCCCTACCGTTCGCCTTTTGAAGAACGTAACCAGTAACGAGTACTGGTCAATTGATCATAAATTTGCAGGTATCGATACAACTGGTGAAGAACAATTTACCTTGTGTGCTGCAGGTCTCAAGGGTTCAGTGACATCAAAACGATCTCACCTTGTGATGATCGATGACGCAATCAAATCTGCTGCTGATATTTCCAACCCTGACATCCGTAAACAGATGCAGGAGAACTGGAACGCGGTTATCGCACCGACCATGTTCGAGGGTGGTAGAGCAATCTGTCTTGGTACTCGTTTTAGGCATGATGACATTCATGCGACAACGTTTAATGAGCAGAACAACTGGTCTCAGATTGTTCTCTCTGCCATTTACAACGATCCTGTTAGCGGTGACGAGAAGTCGTATTGGCCAGAGATGTGGTCACTTGATTATTTGAAGGAAAAGAAAAGACAGGCCCCAATTGCTTTTTCCTTCCAGTACATGAACAAGATCATTCGTCAGAATGAGCTGTCCTTGGCACCGGAATTATTGGTTAAAGCTGAGATTTCAACAGAGTTTGATGCTCTTGGAATTGGCGTTGACCTCTCAGCTGGCACCAAAGAAAAGAATGACTACACCGTAATGGTGTTAGGTGGAAGGATTGGAGATCGCATCCACATCATTGATTACAGGCGTCTCAGGGTGATGGGCAACCTCGAGAAGTTGGATGCAATGAAGGAACTACTTAATGATTGGTCTGTGATTGGTCGAGATGAAAGCGGGAATTACTTTCCAACTTATTCGACTTGTGATATCTGGTCAGAGGCCGTTCAGTACCAGGCATCCCTCGAAGCAGACTTCAAGAGGATTTGCCTGAATAACGAAGGTCTCTACAATTTGATCTGGCATCCTGTGAAGGGTTTCCGTGCAGACAAGTTGGCACGTTTCCGTGGAATTATGGGAATGTTTGAGGACAGAAAAATCATTTTCAATCGGTATCGGAACTTCACAAATCTCTTCGAGGAACTCACAAATTTCGGTGTAAGTAGCCATGATGATTGCGTCGATGCGTTGGTTTGGTTGGTAACCGGTTTGATGCGCAAAGGTAAATTACAGGTTGATTATTAGTCTTAGAATTAAAAAAACAATTTATTTAAGTTCGTGGGTCCGGAATATTTGGCAGTCATTGCAACTGCCATCGTTTCTGCATTTACAGGCGGAACATGGGTAGCCAATAAGATTCTGGACCGTCAACAAGAGCGTGTCCAACAGGCTTTTGATTACATTGGTTCGCAGAAAAGAAGGATTGATCTCTTGGAAGACCAAGTAAACCGTATGCCAATTGAATACGTTTTAAAAGCAGATTTCCTCAGAGAAATCAAGGAAATGCACGATAACTTTAAGCAAATCAATAACAAGCTTGATAAGCTAATGGAAAAGCTTTTGTCGAAATGAATTACATTGTCGAAGTGCAGGAAGACGATAATGGCAATCCATTCATTACCTTACCAGATGAATTGGTGGATGAGATGGGGTGGCAAGAGGGGGATGTACTCGACTGGGACCTGAGGGGGAACGGGGTAGTTCTGACAAAGGTAAATGATTCAGCTGGATATGAAGTTTTAGAGGATTAAAATAAGAAGATTAGAAGTTAGAAGAATGTTCCATAGAGGTATTCGATACGCAGGCGAAGGTGCAGGTGTACCTGGCGCACCAGGCAACCTGATGGCTGGCGGTAATTTCATGGGTGGCCCTGGCAGCGCTATTAATCCTGAAGCCCATAAGAAGGATTCACGCCAGCAAAAAATTTATAAAAAAGGTCAAGGTACCGATAATCCAAATGAGCGAGAAATTTTTCTTCGGCGCACGGGTCCACAGCTTCCTTTAGCCCAGGGTTTCGGTAGTCTCCCTGGTGCGATCGGCAATATGGGCGGCATTCAGAACGCACAGTTTTATCTGGGTCCTCAATTGGGTCAGGTCCCGGTTGGTCAAGTTCCTGCAGGTTTCCAGGGTAAATACGTTTCTTAAAATGAAAACCAAAAAGTTGGTCAAAAATGCTCTTAAACATCCAGAGCTTTATGGCCCAGCTGAATTAGCTTTTTTCCGCAAATGGCTTGATTCCAAGAAGCGAGCGAAGGCTGCTAAGATCAATAAAGATAAAAAGGAAAATAGTTAATGTCGGCGGACGCTAAATCTAGGCTTAAGGAAATCATTGATTCCTACCTCGATAAAGACGGTGGGTCGATGATTGACACTGGCATTGTGGCGTCTCATCTGGCACAGATGAAACTTTTTGGCGTGCGCCAAGGGGTTGAGTTTTTTCCTGCACAAGATAATTTCGGTAACCAGCGCAAAGATTTTGTTGACCGTGTAATTAAATACAACCAACTTGATACACGATTCGATTCAATCTGGGATTATTTTCTGTGTGATGGACAAGGACTTTTTTACATCCGCCCAACTGATACTAATCATCGTCTTTATTACTTTCGTCGTCACGAGTATCGGACTTATTACAACGTCGATGGCGAGCTAGATGAAGTCGTAATCATCTACAGCTACAAGGTTCGCCGTGGTGCTGGATTTGAGCCTGAGATTCAAACTACAAATTTGACTGGTGCCAATGGCATGGGTCAACAGGGTGCGAAACGATATATTCGTTTATCTATTAAACGTACAACAATTGAAGAAACTCATTCAGAAGGTGAGATTTCTTTTGAGCAACCTAATTATTCTGTTGGTGGTAAAACCAAAACATTCCGAAATACATTAGGTTTCATCCCTTGTGTTGAGATCTTCAATAACCCGAAGGGTTTTTCGACAGAGGGAACAGGTGAGTTCGATGCACTTGCGAATCACATCGTCACCCATGATGAGATGGTCCGCACCATGCGGAAGAACGTTACCTTCTTTGGTAACCCCACACTGCTGTCTTCTCGTCCTAAGACTGACCTGATTGAGTCTGGTGGCGACGCAACAGTTCAACGTCCTTCCATCGCTGCCAACTCTGGCTTTGCAGGCGCAGGTCCTTTAAGTCGGTCGATGTTTAAGGCTGATCCTGTCAGCCGTGGAGTCGATGGTCAGATTCGTGTTCCACGGGTTATTGCAAACCTGGAGCCGAATGATCGTGTTGGCTACATCGTTCCTGATGCGATCACTGGTGATCAGAATTCGTTCGCACGTCAGTACCGCGAAGAAATCCGCACGGCATTGGGTGGTGTGGATGAATTATCAATTTCCGCAGGTGTTACTGCAACTGAGTACAAATCTTTGTTCGGTCGTGTTTCTGCAACTGCCAAAAAGAAAGCAAATGCAATTTACACGTATGGCATCTGCAGGTGTATTGAACTAATAATTTTTCAAGAAGAAAGGCTTTTCCGTGAAACCCTGGCCGCAGCTGCTGGCCTTGAGAAGCCCATTACTCCTTCTGAGGGTGCATCACCAGAAGAAGTAAGTATGTATAACGATGCAATGTCCATGTTTGAAGATCAAGTCAAGCAATTAATGATGGCTTGTCTTCGGACACAACAAATACCTCCTGGTGTATTAGGCTTAATCCCAGATGGTGATATCACTATTCAATGGCGTTGGCTGGGACCCGTATACGAAGATTCAACGCAAGACATTCTTAACAACTCAATTGTTGTTAGAAACTTGCAGGAATTAGGTGTTGATAGCATTGAAGCACTGAAATACCTCTTCCCGTCTAAGACGGATGAGGAGCGGGCCGAGATGTTATCTGGGTTCCCGTTCAGGATGGTGAACGAATTGCAGGGTGCATACTCTTCATTCGCTCGCTTGGTGGGGGGAATGATGCAGACTCCTCACCCGCAATCACCGGATTTACCGATGGCTGCGGATCCGAGATTGGATTTGACGCCATATCTGTATCGAACCTTAGAAGCCTTACAAAAGGAGATGAGTTATGCAGGACGCTACCGTCCAATCGATCCCACAGACAAGCCAAGCACCAGCAGCAGCAGCAGTGGCTCCAAGCAGCTACGTGGCTCCAGCACCGGCACAAGCAGCCCCGGTGGCTTATCAGGTGGGTACCAGCTTCCCGCAGGCGGTTCCGCAGGCGGCCCCCAGCTACCAATCAGCCCCTACTCAGTACGCCCCCCAATCCCAACCGGCCCCGGCGGAGCAGGGCAATCCTTGGGAATCGGCGTTCAACAAGGTAGTGAACCTGCTGAGCGCTCCAGTTCAATCCCCGTTCCAGGGTCAACCGTCTCAACAGACGACTCAATTTACCCCGGCGAACTTCGGACA
>Ga0213867_1000756_pt1 | contig 14383 bp, 10 predicted proteins | sample PICome_12_FD_160120 | JGI IMG/M metagenome (GOLD analysis project Ga0213867, IMG submission 160120) | Coastal seawater microbial communities near Pivers Island, North Carolina, United States - PICO540 | ecosystem: Environmental > Aquatic > Marine > Coastal | place: USA: North Carolina... | reverse complement strand
CTGGGAATTATCCACCATATAGCGCTTGCATAGGGCATCTAGATTATTGCGTTGCCCCGGATGCTTGTTTCTAGCCAAGGCAAGGGTATCCACCACATTGCACAAATTAGCTATAGACTTCGGCTGTTTAGGCAGTTTTGATAACTCGTGATCAATAAATCCGACATCAAAAGGCGCATTGTGGATCACAAGCTCAGAATCTCCCACAAAAGCCATAAATTCATCAATAATATTTTCAAATAACGGCTTGTCCTCAAGGAATTCATCGGTGATACCATGTACCTGCATTGCTCCCTCATCAACTTTTCTCTGGGGATTAATGTATTGATGATAATGTTTACCTGTTAGCTTGCGGTTAACTAGTTCCACGCAACCAATTTCAATAATTCTATGATCTTGAGAGGTCTCAAGACCAGTGGTTTCAGTATCTAAAACTATCTGTCTCATATTTACGCTTAATCCAACTCGTCAATGCCGCGATTTGCCAACCGATCGGCAATCTCATTTTCCGTATGGCCACTATGACCCTTAACCCATTGCCAATCAATGCTATGCATATCTACTAACTGGTCTAATTGCTGCCAGAGATCAACATTTTTAACCGGTTTTTTGGAAGCTGTTTTCCAACCTCTCGCTTTCCAGTTAGGCATCCATTCCTGAATACCCTTTAACACATAGGTAGAATCTGAAGTAACCTTAACCTCACAGGGTCTCTGTAGCGCAGACAAGCCCTTGATAACCGCCATTAATTCCATGCGATTATTAGTCGTCTCATGCTCGCCACCGCAAAGTGTCCGCTCATTATCACCGTAGCGCAATAGTGCACCCCAACCCCCAGGTCCAGGATTACCTCTACAGGCACCATCAGTAAAAATTTCCACAGTCTTCATGATATATTCAGCCTAATTCTGAGGTGTTCGATTAATATTAGTTCGCTTAGAGCCGTAAGGTTCGGCAGTCAATGGTCGCCATGCAGCTGTTCGATTACCTATGCCACCCGCCACACGCTTAACAGCATGAATCATATAAAAATTACCCCATGGAGAGCCAATCTTTTCACATATTTTCTGCCAAGCCGTATCTTGGCGAAAACAATTAGCCCCCCCAAAGGGGAAATTATACGCGCCATTTTGCACACCGATCACCTCACAGTTAAGTAATGACAGCCAATCATACACTCGACATTTGCGCAGGCTAAAAAAATCGTACTCAGCGCGCTTTGCAATAGCACGCATAGGCCACTTCAATAAACCCATAGGTCCCATAGGGTTATAGACACAGAGAATCATATGCCCACCTGGAACAAGCACTCTTGCGGTTTCCGCCAATACCGATTGCGGCGATAACGAATACTCTAAGGCGTGCTGCAGAATCGCCACATCAACCACATCCGCAGGCAATGGCAAGTCCTCATTAGCGGCAACCACTGAGTTAGCATCAAAGGTTATATCCTTACTTTGAGGGCGAATGTAAAACTGATGTAATTGATTAAACGGTTCAAGGGCACATTGGCCTCCAATCAAGCCCAAATGCATCATTCTATAACCTGCTAGATCTTCACACTCGTCTAGCAATAACTTTTTTTCCAAATCTAGCAAATATTTACCAAACTTTTTGGCCTGCCAATTATCCAAAGCCATAGCGCGGCTATCTGGTGTTATTGTCAGATATTTCTGATATAAGTCTGCAAGTATTTGGCGATTTTTACGCATAAATTTTAGAGATTAAATTGCTTATAAGTAAATCCTAACATGTTCCAAAGCATTACCCTATTCGACCCCTCAGGAAATATATCAAACAACCGACCTATATTGTCATGTTGTTAATAGTAGCTATCATCGTTACAATCGCGCTCCTAAATTTTGAGCCCTATTGAGTTTAATTTGTTATTCAAGACTAAAAACAACATATTCTATCTATGTCTTCTGCTTATTAGCCTAAGGCTAGTAGGCTGCGCTTCAGTAACAGAAGATACCCAAGGGCAGACTAAAGAGGCGAAAGAACAGGCTCCTATCGTCGATTTAAACGCACCTACAGTAATCCCTGAAGCAGTGTCAAAACTAGAGCCAGAAAACGACCCAGAGAGTGAAGAACTTCAAACTGAAGGCGAAAAACAAACAATACCGCCGGTTGCGCAACAAGAGGCGCCAGAACCAGCACCGCCAATAGATGCCTGGCAACGACTGCGTAAAGGCTTTGAAATCACCCCAGATAAGTTGCCTTACAGTGCTAACAAGCAGCTTCAACGGTATTTAAACAATCCGCATAATCTCAATTTATTATTCGAGCATTCAGCTCCGTTTTTATTTCATGTCACTGAACAGCTAGAAAATGCCAATCTGCCACTGGAATTAGCTCTACTACCCATTGTTGAGAGCAATTACGATCCCCTAGCCTATAGTCCAAGTCATGCCGTCGGTCTTTGGCAGTTTATTGCGTCAACAGCTACCTCGCTCGGCTTAGAGCGAAGCCGCTGGTATGAAGGACGACGAGACGTGGTGCATTCGACCGCTGCCGCTGCCACCTATCTAGCTTATTTAAACAAGCAGTTTAATGGCAACTGGCTGCATGCCCTAGCCGCCTACAATTCTGGCGAAGGCGTAGTAAGAAAAGCCATTAGAAAAAATCGTCGGCTTGGAAAATCAACCGAATTTTGGTCACTTCGACTACCCAGAGAAACCAAAAATTATGTGCCCCAGTTAATGGCATTGGCCTACATTGTAAAAGATGCAGAAAAGCTTGAAGTTAAACTGCCAGAAATCTCCAATAAGGCTTATTTCTCCGTTGTTGAACTGCCAGCACAGATAGAATTAGATAAAATAATCGAGGTTACAGGCGTTGACGACGCCATCTTTACCAAGCTAAATTCGGCTTACAAACGCTCGGTTACCCCACCAGAATCTGGCTACCATGTTTTATTGCCTGTGGAAAAGAGTCAACTACTTAGCGACTTTCTAGCCACTAGCGACCCCGCTACTTGGGCGGAATATAGAGAATATATTGTAAAGTCTGGCGACACCTTATCGCATATCGCCAAGCGCTATCAACAAACCACCGCTCAGATAAAAATCACTAATCGTCTAAGAAATGATTTTTTGCGAGTGGGTCAGGTATTGCGTATACCGCCAATGGGTGAAGTGGCAGTATTGACCGAGTATAAAACACCAGCCACCAGAACCTATATTGTCTCCGCTGGAGATACATTGTCAGAAATTGCGGCAAAGCATAAAGTCACTATTAGCAGTCTAAAACGCGCCAATAATTTATCCAGTAATCTGATTAAGGTGGGTCAAGAACTAGTCATTAAAGCCCCTGCCTCCGGCCCCAAGACCACGCCAGTAAGAAAGCTAAATTATCAGGTGCGCAGTGGCGATTCGCTGTATTTAATCGCCAAACGATTTGATTTGAAAATTACCGACATAACTTCGTGGAATAAACTGGATAAAAATAAATATCTTCAGCCAGGACAACGATTGACCCTGTATATTAATCCATTGCGGATCTAACACACCTCTTCCTATTCGTATATAGTAGCCAAAAAAAAAGATATAGCCACTGGGGCTATATCTTTTTCGAAACGACTAGCTAGCCTATTACTGAACTATATCGGCCTGCTCAATAAGCGCTTGCTGGTAAGACATAAATTCCTTACCCTGCGTTGCTGTTTCAGCGATTGAACGAATAAGCGCCAAACGCTCCTTATCCATAGATTCAGTATCTGCTAGCTCTACTGCGGTAAGTTCGATGGCAACAAAATCACCATTAGCTGCATTAAAGCTATCGCTAACCGTCTCACCTCTCGGCATTGCCAGCTCAAATACAAAGGCATTAACCTCAGGGTCAATATCCCTGTTAGCCCTTGCGCCTTCTTTAACTCCCTTTGACGCTAGATCAAAGGCAGCGCTAACATCCTGAAGGGAATCACCACTATCCAGTGCCGCGGTAATTTCAGCAACCTTGGCGTCGATATTGCCTTGGGCAATTTCATTGGTCAGGGTGTCGGTAACACCGTCGCGGACCTCTTCCAGTGATTGTTGGCGAGAGGGGAAGTTTTCTTTTAATCGCAACACAATATAGTTGTCATCGCCCAAATCAAGTACCTCACTGGCATAGCCGTCTTCAGCCACTTCTGGGCTGTAGGCAGCGGCAACCACCATGGGCGAAGAGGCAACGCCAGCGCCGCCATTTTCGCTAAAGGGCTCACTGACCTTGGCTTCTAGCTCAAGATCCTGAGCTACTTCTTCAAGATTATCTGCATTAAAGGCTAGTTCTTTAAGCATCTCTAGCTTTTCAACGAGCAGTGTATTTGCCGCCTCTTGCTGCAACTCTAGAGTAATACGCTCCTGTTGCTCATCAAATAAGAATTCTTTCTTTTCAACTTCAAGCAACTTAACAAAATGCGTACCAGATACAGTTTCTACTGGGGCAGACACCTGACCTACTTCCAATGCCGCTAACGCCTGTTCAAATGACTCTGGGAAAGTATCGCCATTAGTAAAGCCTAGATCACCACCATTTTCTGCCGTAGCTACATCTTGAGTGTACTCTTTAACCAACTGAGCAAAATCTTCACCAGCATCAATCTTAGCTTGAACTTCAGCAATAAGCTCTGCCGAGTTATCTTCTAGTAAGATATGTGCAGCTCGCAATGTTGGAGTGTTATCCGCCGATTCTGCTTCTTGGTCAAATCTTGCCTGCACCTGCTCTGCTGATACTGACTGCGCATCTACAAGCATGGCTTGATTAAGCTCAATATATTCAACGCTTAATTTGCGCTCGGTCATGTACTGATCTTTGTTTTCATCATAATAATTAGCAATTTGCTCTTGGCTAAGAGAAACAGCCTCTTTAAATGGCTGATAGGCAAGGCGGGCAAATTCAAAGTCGCGTTTTTGGTCTGCCAATGCCGCTAAAATTGCTACCTCTGAGGAAGTCACAAAGCTACTACTAATAATGCCATCAGATAATTGTTCAACCAAAAACTGATCTGCTAGCATTTCAGTAAATTTTGAACTTGAGGTATATCCCTGACTGCGAATTGCATAACGGAATCGGTCTTCATCAAACACACCCTCTGTTTGAAATTGCTCAACATCTAGGATCAAATCATTAATCAATGACGGAGCTACACCTAATTTTTGTTGGCTGGCCGCTTGTATAAGTACTTCTTTGCTAATTAGCTGACGCAAGGCCTGTGGACGGAGAGCTTGGTCATCTAGTAAGCTTCTATCCATCTCAGGGTTTTCATTAAGAATTCTGCTTCGTTCTCTGGCGACAGCCTGAAGAACTTCTCTTTCACTGACTTCGTCACCATTAACCACCAAAGCTGATTCTGAATCAGGGGTGCTTATAAATAGTGATCCGGTTCCAGTAAGGGCGAAAATAACACCAATTACAATGGTGATACCCAATGCGACACCGCGCATATTATCTCTAAAATTTAATAACATTTTATATCTTCCAAAATTAAAAAAAGGCGCATAAGTATGCGCCTTTTAAATACGAAACACTTTCTTCTAAAAGAAGAGGGAAGGTTTCGCTTCTTAATTCACAGCGTCTTTAAGAGCTTTACCCGCTTTGAAGCTTGGTACGTTAGAAGCTTTAATTTGAATCTCAGCTCCTGTTTGCGGGTTGCGGCCAGAACGAGCAGCACGGTGCTTAACAGAGAAAGTTCCAAAACCTACTAGTGAAACTTGGTCGCCATTAGCAAGAGCGCCTTGAACTGAACCTAAAACAGCGTCTAGAGCACGAGCAGCAGAAGACTTGGATAGGTCAGCAGAGTTAGAGATAGCATCGATTAATTCAGATTTATTCACAGTGTTCCCCTTTTATTATGGAGTTAATTTTCCAGTATTGATACGTTTCGGGCCGTTTAACCAATCTCTACCTAAGAAATCATTGGCCGCGTGCTAACTTTATACCAACGCTTAAATGTCTGGTCAAGCTAACTTTTAAAAAAAATTTTCTCTACAGCCTAGTGAGTGCTTGGTCTTAGATCATTTTCCTGTACTTTTTCGACCCCACTTCCACGATTATAATCTTCTTCGCTCAAAGGCTTAGGCGATGTTTCGAGTGCAATTTCAAGTACTTCATCGATCAATTTAACTGGAAAAATCTGTAGATCATTTTTAATTTTATCGGGTATTTCTTTTAAGTCCCTAGCGTTGTCATAGGGGATAATCACTGTAGTTATACCGCCGCGATGGGCTGCTAATAATTTCTCTTTCAAACCGCCAATCTTTAGAACCTGGCCGCGCAGAGTAATCTCGCCCGTCATAGCCACAGAAGATTTTACCGGAATATTGGTCAGTACCGAGACCAATGCAGTGCACATACTAATACCTGCCGACGGGCCATCTTTAGGTGTTGCCCCTTCGGGAACGTGAATATGAATATCCTGTTCACGGTAGAAACTTTTTCGAATACCCAACTGCTGAGCGCGACTTCTAACCACCGTCAGAGCGGCCTGAATAGACTCTTGCATAACATCACCCAAGGAGCCAGTCTTCACCATATTGCCCTTGCCGGGTATAACCGATGATTCAATACTCAGCAATTCACCACCAACTTGAGTCCAAGCTAGACCAGTAGCTTGACCGATTTGGCTTTCAGCCTCGGCTCGACCATAGTCAAAGCGGTGAACACCTAGCATGTCCTCTAGGCCGTCTGACTTTAATACTATCTCGCCGTCTATTTCTTCGCGGACATTCTTAGTCACGGTTTTACGACAAATTTTCGCAATGTCACGTTCTAGACCACGAACACCTGCTTCGCGAGTATAAAAACGCACTATATCTCGCAACGCATCTTCTTCGATATTCAATTCATTTGGCTTTAAGCCATTGGCCTTACTTTGCTTAGGAATCAAATATTTTTCAGCAATAGCCACTTTCTCATCTTCGGTGTAACCAGGGATACGAATAACTTCCATACGATCTAATAATGGCCCTGGAATATTCATAGAATTGGAGGTGCAAATAAACATTACCTCAGACAGATCATAATCCACCTCCAAATAATGGTCATTAAAGGTATGATTCTGCTCCGGATCTAATACTTCTAGTAAAGCTGAGGCAGGATCACCACGGTGGTCCATGCCCATTTTATCGATTTCATCGAGCAAAAAGAGTGGATTCTTGGTTTTAACTTTACTCAATTTTTGAATAATTTTACCCGGCAAAGAACCTATGTAGGTTCTGCGGTGACCACGAATCTCTGCTTCATCACGCACCCCGCCTAAACTCATTCTCACGAACTTTCTGCCGGTTGCTTTTGCGATCGACTCACCCAGCGACGTTTTACCCACACCTGGAGGCCCAACCAAACATAATACCGGGCCTTTCAGTTTTTTGACGCGCTTTTGCACCGCCAAAAACTCAAGGATTCGCTCCTTAACTTCTTCAAGGCCATAGTGGTCCTTACCAAGAGTATCTTCTGCATTCTTAATATCATGCTTAACTCTGGAGCGCTTCTTCCATGGCACACCGACCATCCAGTCAATATAGTTCCTTAAAACTGAAGCCTCGGCTGACATCGGCGACATCATTTTTAGTTTTGATATCTCGGAGCGAGCTTTTTCTAGGGCTGATTTAGGCATCCCTACTTCTTCAATTTTTGCTTCTAACTGCTCAAACTCGGAGACACCATCTTCATCCCCCAGCTCTTTTTGAATGGCTTTTATTTGCTCATTTAGATAATACTCGCGCTGACTTTTCTCCATCTGCTTCTTTACCCGACCGCGGATTCTTTGCTCAACTTCGGCCAGATCAATTTCAGATTCCATCAACCCCATAAGATGATCAAAACGATGGGATAAATTAGCTATTTCTAGAACGTCTTGTTTTTGAGTTAGACTTAAAGTCATATGAGAAGCAATGGTATCAGCAAGACGATCATTATCGTCAATATCATTCACTGTTGAGACAACTTCTGAAGGAATTTTTTTACTGATATTTACGTATTGCTCAAACAATACCTTTGTAGCCCTAGCCAGGGCATCTAATTCTTTTTCATCAAGTCCATTGATGGCCAATTCGTTAAATTCTGTCTGAAGAAATTTTGGCCCTTCAATGGGATTAACCAGTTGTACTCTACTGACGCCCTCAACCAGAACTTTAAGTGTGCCATCTGGCAACTTAAGCAACTGCAATATTGTCGCTAGGGTTCCGATTTGATGAACATCATCTAGCGCAGGATCATCATCTGCAGGATCTTTTTGAGTAACCAAAACCACTTTTTTATTGGTGGCCATACCCTCTTCTAAGGCAAGGATTGATTTTTCTCGCCCTACAAACAGAGGCACCGCCATATGTGGATAAACCACCACATCGCGCAGGGGTAAAAGCGGGTATGTTTGTTCAGTTATTTGATCGGAATCCATCAGTTATTCTCCAGAGCTGTCGAGGCTGTCGACAAAAAACAATATTTACTATCTCTACGTTACTATATGGGGACTCGATTGAATAAAACAAGCGTTAAAAATAAAAAACTGTATGAATTGCATATATTGAATAAAAAAGGCGCCAAATGGCGCCTTTTAGTATTTAGTCGTCCGAAGCGACTTTTTTAGCTTCTTTTTGTTCATACACTAGCAAGGGTTCATTTTCACCATTGATCACTGAAGCGTCTACCACCACCTTAATAACATCGTCTTCCGATGGAATTTTGTACATGGTATCAAGCAATACTGTTTCAAGGATGGAACGCAAGCCGCGAGCACCTGTTTTACGCTCAATGGCTTTTTCCGCAATAGCCTCAAGTGCTTCTTGACGGAGATCCAACTCAACAGACTCCATTCCAAACAATTCTTGATACTGTTTTAATAGGGCATTTTTTGGCTCAACTAATATATTGATTAATGCATCGCGATCGAGCTCGGCAAGTGTGGCAACAACCGGTAGGCGACCGATAAATTCTGGGATCAATCCATAACCGATCAAATCACTTGGCTGAACATCTAACAGCGTTTCACCGACAGACTTGCGATCATCTTTACTATTAACTTCGGCACCAAAACCTATACCGCCTTTCTCCGAACGCTCACGAATAACTTTTTCAAGCCCAGCAAATGCGCCACCACAAATAAATAGAATATTCGAGGTATCTACCTGAAGAAATTCTTGCTGAGGATGCTTGCGCCCTCCCTGAGGAGGCACAGAGGCAACGGTACCCTCAATTAATTTTAGCAGAGCCTGCTGAACACCCTCACCAGATACATCTCGGGTAATTGATGGGTTATCGGATTTTCTTGAGATCTTATCAATCTCATCAACATAAACAATGCCACGCTGAGCCTTGTCGACATCATAATCACATTTCTGCAGTAATTTTTGGATAATATTTTCAACATCCTCGCCTACATAACCGGCTTCGGTCAGTGTCGTAGCATCTGCAATTGTGAAAGGAACATCAAGCAATCTAGCCAAGGTTTCAGCAAGTAAGGTTTTACCACTACCGGTTGGACCAATAAGCAGAATATTACTTTTACCCAACTCAACATCGACTTTATCACTAGCGGCTTGCAACCGTTTATAATGGTTATAAACCGCTACAGAAAGTATTTTCTTAGCGCGCACTTGGCCGATGACATACTGATCGAGAATGTCTTTGATCTCGGTAGGAACTGGCAATCTGTTGGGTGATTCTTGATCGTCAGATGCCTGCGTTTCCTCTGAAATAATATCGTTACAAAGATCAACACACTCATCACAAATATAAACAGAAGGACCAGCAATTAGTCGGCGAACTTCATTCTGATTTTTACCACAGAAAGAACAGAACAGAAGCTTGCCACCATCATTTGTCGTGTCATCATCACTCATGTCTGAAACCTATATTATTAGTTTTAGAAATTATTAGTTGGCTTAATAACAAGGGGCACTTTAGCCGCGCTTGTCCAAAACCTCGTCAACAAGACCATAGTCTTTTGACTCTTCAGCACTCATAAAGTTATCGCGCTCTGTATCCTGCTCAACTTTTTTAATCGGCTGACCGGTATGCTCGGCCATAAGTGTGTTAAGACGCTCTTTAATCTTCAAGATTTCTTGAGATTGAATATGAATATCAGTTGCCTGTCCTGAAGCACCACCGCTGGGCTGATGAATCATAGTTCGAGCATTGGGCAAACAATAACGTTTTCCAGCCGCACCTGCCGCTAGCAGAAATGCACCCATAGATGCTGCCTGACCTATACACATAGTGCTCACATCAGGTTTGATAAACTGCATGGTGTCATAAATCGACAGCCCAGCAGTGACTGAACCACCTGGCGAGTTGATATATAAATGGATATCTTTGTCTGGATTTTCTGATTCTAAGAAAAGCAATTGAGCAACAATTAAGTTGGCCATATGATCTTCAACCTGACCTACCAAGAAGATCACTCGCTCTTTTAACAGGCGAGAATAGATATCGTAAGCTCTCTCTCCACGAGAAGACTGCTCTACCACCATGGGCACAAGCCCACTGGCCTGTGGGTCTAGCAAATTTGGGCTATTGTTTGAATTTTGGAACGTCATAAGGTCCTCCCTGATGGTTATACGTTTGAAATAGCAATAACGAGCATATATTCATTGAATTATACGCCAATCTACTAAAATCTGTACAATAAGAGAACCTTAATTATGCCTCAGTTTCGGGATCTGGCTTAACCGCATCCTCGTAAGACAATTTTTCTTCTTTAACCTTTGCCTTAGAAAGCACAAGTTCAGTCACCTGATCTTCGAGAACCACAGCCTCTACTGAGCTGAGAAGCTCTGGCTTGCTGTAGTAATAATCAACGACTTCTGATGGCTGCTCATAGGTAGAGGCAATTTCATCAATCTTCGCTCGCACCTGATCTTCAGCTGGCGATAGGGACTCAACATTAACCACTTCAGAAACAATAACGCCCAATGATGCACGACGCTTAGCTTTGTCTTTAAACATATCGTCTGGCAACATATTTAGATCAAATTCTTGACCGCCACCAAACTGCTGGATCATTTGCTTTTTCAACTGCACAATTTCATTGGCAACCAAAGCTTCTGGCACATCTACTTTATTCAATTTGTATAGCTGATCCATAATACGATTTTTAACCTTAGTACGTATCGCATTATTTAGCTCGCGCTGCATATTGGCTTCAACATCTTCGCGGAATTTTTCTTCGCCGCCAGTTTCAACGCCATACAATTTAAAGAAATCATCATCCAAAGCTGGAAGCGTCTTAGCTTCAACAGAATTAACTTTGACTACAAAAGATACGGTCTTACCCTTAAGCTCTTCAGCGTGATAATCCTTAGGGAATTTAAGCTTTAAGACAGTTTCGTCGCCAGCACTAACACCAACCAAGCCTTCTTCAAAGCCAGGAATCATACTGTTTGAACCTAGGACTAACTCCTGACCTTCAGCAGAACCACCAGGGAATTCTTTTTTGCCACGCAGAGTGCCGACAAAATCGATATTGACTTTATCACCGTCTGCAGCGGGATTTTCTGTTGAGTCAAAAGATGCCTGCTGATTGCGCAATACCTCAACCATCTTTTCAAGATCATCTGAATTGATATCTGCTACTGGACGAGCGATTGAAACCTTGGCTAAATCAGCCAACTTAACTTCGGGATAGACTTCAAAAGTAGCTTTGTACTCTAAATCTTGACCCGCATTATCAACAACACCTTCAATTTTTGGCTGACCTACAGGCTTAAGGTCTTCTTGCTTGATAGCCTCATAAAAACTTGAGTTAATCACTTCGCCTAAAACCTCTTGACGAACAGCCTTGCCATATTGCTGCTGAACCACTTTTAAAGGAACCTTGCCTTTACGGAATCCCTTGATATTGACTGTTTTAGTGGCCTTTTGAAGGCGCTGTAATACATCAGAATCAATCTTATCTGCAGGAATTATAACCTTTACCTGCCGTTCAAGACCTTTGCTAGACTCAATGGAAACCTGCATGAAAAAACCTCTTGAAATGTCACCCAACTTAGAAGGATATGACAGGGATTTAACCCTGAGATCAACATGGTGATATTATTTAAAATGGTACGAGTGGAGAGACTTGAACTCTCACGGGTCACCCCACTGGAACCTAAATCCAGCGCGTCTACCAATTCCGCCACACTCGCAAAAAATTTTAACTACACGTCAACCTAATGTTGGGTTTTTAGCGCCCTTTATTTTGGTCTACGTGAAAAAGGCGGCAATTCTGCCACAGCAACATATATTCATCAACCAAATAGTGAACTTTTAAACAAAGTTTTTCGCTAAATCTAAGAAAAAATAACAATTTATACTTCAGGCGTCAAAAACATAGGTAGTGCACTAAGGACAATTTCCTCAGCACGATTGACGTCAGCATATACGCCATCAATAAATAATTTAGATATACCATGAAGAGTACCCCAGATAATCTGGGCCACTCGCAAGGGGTTGTCACCATTCACTAAATTTATGGTTTGCCAATGCGTAATCATTTCAACCTGATGCTGAAAGGTAGTATGCGAAATGTCCTGTAATTCTTGGGTACATTTAGACTGCTTCCAAATACAACGCCCAAACATTAATTCGTACTCTTCGGGATTATTTGTGGCAAAGGTTATATAACCTAGAATGTATTGCTCAAATTTATCCCTCTCTGGCAACAACTCAGAATTTAGCTGATTAAGTGAGTCCTGCCATCGTTTAAAACCATTAGCCGCAATAGCACAGAGTAAATCGTTCTTATCCTCAAAATAGTGGTAAGCCGCAGTTCTTGAAACGCCAACCTTTTCAGCCAGTTTACGAAGTGAAAGAGACTCAATACCCTTGTCCGCTATCATTTCAGTAGCAGCCACAACTAGAGTCTGGCGAAGATTGCCATGATGGTAGCTTGAATTATCTGTTAATGGCGACGTATTAGCAGTCATATGGCAAATATAACAACCAATCTTGACAGTGTCAAAATGAGGGCGTAATCTCATAAATACAGAATGACGTAATAAAAAAGAAAAAAAGAGGCGCATATTATGGACAATGGCAACTACCCCAACCTTTTAGCACCCCTAGATCTTGGTTTTACCCAGCTAAAAAACAGAGTTTTAATGGGGTCTATGCATACCGGTCTTGAAGAAGCTGAAAACGGCCACCAGCGAATGGCCGCTTTCTTTGCTGAGCGCGCCAAAGGCGGTGTCGGCCTTATTGTAACCGGCGGTGTTGGCCCCAATGCCGAGGGCGGCACCCATTCAGCCACCAAGAATTTGCAAAACCAACAGGATATAGAAGACCATCGGGTAATTACCGAAGCCGTCCATCAACACGATGGTAAAATTTGCTTACAGATTCTTCACACAGGTCGCTACGCCTACTCACCTCATTTAGTCGCGCCATCTGCCATCCAAGCACCTATAAACCCTTTTATACCTAAAGCATTAACCGATGGTGAAATTTGCAAGCAAATTGATGACTATGTAGCCACTGCTGTGCGCGCCCAACAAGCGGGCTATGATGGCGTTGAAATCATGGGGTCTGAAGGCTATTTTCTGAATCAATTTATCGCGGAAAGAACCAATAAGCGCGACGACCAATGGGGTGGGAGCTATGAAAATAGAATACGCCTTCCCATTGAGGTGGTTAAACAGGTACGCGAAGCTGTTGGCGAACACTTTATTATAATTTTTCGCTTATCCATGCTCGATTTAGTAGAGGGGGGCAGTAACGCAGATGAAGTTATAAAGCTGGGCAGGGCGATAGAAAAAGCAGGAGCAACTATTATTAGTACAGGCATCGGCTGGCATGAGGCTAAAATCCCAACTATTGCCACTAAGGTTCCGCGTGCGGCATTTACATGGGTGACTGCTAAATTTAGGCAGGAATTTTCGGTGCCAGTTGTAACATCTAATCGCATCAACACTCCAGAAATTGCAGAGCAGGTTTTATCCAATGGCGATGCAGATATAGTCTCCATGGCACGTCCATTTCTTGCTGATGCTGATTTTGTTATCAAGGCTATGGAAGGTCGTGCCGATGAAATCAATACCTGCATTGCCTGCAATCAGGCCTGTCTTGATCATGTTTTTCAGGGGCAGACTGCCAGTTGTTTGGTCAACCCTCGCGCCTGCCATGAAACGGAGTTAACCATAGAGCCCGCAAATCAAGTTAAATCTATTGCGGTTGTAGGTGCAGGCCCTGCTGGTCTTGCCGCAGCAACTACAGCCGCCGCGAGAGGTCACAAAGTGGCACTGTTTGATTCAGCCAGTGAAATAGGCGGCCAATTTAATATTGCTAAGCAAATTCCCGGTAAAGAGGAGTTTCACGAAACCCTAAGATATTTTAAAAAACAAATTGAGCTAAATAATATCTGCCTAAATCTAGACGTAAGGGTTACTGCAGAACAGTTAAACAACAGCAGTTTTGACGAGGTGAT
>Ga0213867_1000755_pt1 | contig 14391 bp, 33 predicted proteins | sample PICome_12_FD_160120 | JGI IMG/M metagenome (GOLD analysis project Ga0213867, IMG submission 160120) | Coastal seawater microbial communities near Pivers Island, North Carolina, United States - PICO540 | ecosystem: Environmental > Aquatic > Marine > Coastal | place: USA: North Carolina... | reverse complement strand
CCGACTTGTCGCACTTGCAGGTTCTTCGCAAGCATCGCTGTGAGCGAACTATCGTTGGGCAAGGTTCTGAACTCGCCTCCGTTTAGCAAAATGCTCTGCATCTGGAATCTCGTCATCGGCCCTCTCTCAAAAAGAATCTCTGCTATCCGTCTTCGCAGACGAGCATTGTTCTTGGCGGCCACACTCTGCGATAGTCGCAACCCTATATGAGTCTCACTCATCCCACATGCCGATGTAGCCGAGGGATTCAGCAGAACCCCACGAACCGTGTTGTTCGCAGACGGGAATAACTTCGTGCGCCTCTCTACCGAAAGCAAGTGCAAACAAAGCACCGAACCACAGTCTCTTGAAAGGGAATATGGCGATGAACCACAACCATAGGACGATACCCTCTGTGTGCGATACATCTAAAGCCACTCAACAACCCCCTGCTTCTTCTTCTTTGCAGACTTCGGCATCGTCTCCTTTGCCTTCGTGCGAATGTCGTTCCCGACCTTGTGGTCTGCGGTTGCAATCATCTCCGCATACCTATCGGACTCGCGGAAACCATGAGGAAGTGTCTCTTCCTCGGCCTTCTTCTTCTTGGGCCAGACCATCCTCCCCGTCGGCTCATGCGAAAAGCAGAGAGCCGCCATCTGGTAATAGTCGGGAGTCCAAGTGAAACCCTGTGCGAGAAGCCTCCATAGGTCAATGTCTCTGTTGTTCTCTCGCAGAAATGCGAGCATGAGAGGCATAGGCACATCCCTCGCCATCGCCCATGCTCGTTTGCGGTCTCGCCATCGCAACATACCCTGTATGTGGGGCATGTAATCGTCCCTCTTCTGGGACATGCTTCTGTCAAAAATGACAGATGGATGGTCTTTCAAGTCTGGTGCTTTCTCGCAGACATAGACCATGCGATACGAGACATAGGGTAGCCAAGCAAGACACTCGTCTTTCTTGGGTCGCTTCTCATGCACGATGAGCGTCAAGTCCTCGCAAGCAGGCGAGCAGACAACGCCGTCGCCTTCAACGAAGTTGCCTTCTCGGTAAGGTGAGGCATCACGCGTAAAAATGAGAATCCCCATCGTCCTCTTCCTCTGCGATTTTCCTAAACTCTTTCGTCCCTCCGCCGTTGAGACGGGATAGCAGACGGCCACGACTCTCCATCATGCGGAGGTATCGGGAGACCGAATAGACATTGAGAGACATGGTCTTCTGCGGCAACTCTTCCATAGCGCGAGGAAGCAACTGCTCGGCGGTGAACCACTCGCTCAAGTCCCAATTTTGGACTGCGGCGGCAACGGCTGGGGCGCGATATTTCTTGCTCATGCCTCCACCTCCACTCGCACATCAACGACTTCAACCTCGCCATCCAAGAAACATTCGTAGCAGAGGTAGCCATTCAACTCGCCGTTGTCGGCAGGGATGCGGTTCACGAAACGACCCGAACCCCATGCGGTGCTTTGCATACAATCAATGCACTTATCGCCAATGTCTTCGCTCATTCGTCATACCCCTCGTATTTCTCGTAGATGTAGCACTCATCACAATGAGGCTCTCCATCCAACCACTTCGTCTCTTCTTCGTCAATCACCAATCCACATGCTACGCAGTCAATCATCGTCGGTCTCCTCCACCATCTCTATAAACGGGTCGTTCATATAAACCCATCGTTCAAAGCGACTCAACTGATGTGCCGAGAGGTTCCACATCTCCCGAACAACCTTCTTGGAGACGAGGTATCGCCCAGCATACCACTTGATGCCTTCGCTTGAGAGAATCGCAATCAGACCATCGTCCAACATTTTACGCGCCATGCTTGGGAACTCGCTCTGGGGAATGGGTCTCGCAATCAACTGATTGAAATGCGCTCGCCATTTCACAGGTTCCCCAGCAGACATTATACCAACTCCCACTCTGCGTCTTGGACATAGGTCGGCATTTTGAGAGCCGCAACCTGCATCTCAATCGCATTGAGGAGGTGCGGTTCGCTACGCAGAACATCCACAAGCACTCCCATGACTCCGTTCACCTGTTGTTGTGCGAGAAGCAATTGGGAATCAACTCCGATTTCTTGCTTGAGCGTCCCAATCAACTTGAGAGAATTGTTGGCCTGTCCGATGAGACGGGTCGCTGTTGCGAGCCACTCCCCATCAATGCCGTTGAGGTCTTTCTCACGCTCCCACTCATCCAGCCACTTCGTAATACGCCCGAATATGTCCTCGGCCATGTCAAGCGTCGTGATGGCTTCCTTGCGAGTCTCTTCGGTCTCAACTGCTTCTTGCGGGTCGTATTGCATGTGTCCGTCCATGTGTTGCTCCACGATACCAGCAGACCAGCCGTTCTTCGCTTCCACATAGGCTGGCGACATTGTGCCGTTGAAGACATTCAACTCCAACTCCTTCCTCTGCGGGTGTCCACAGAGGGGGCATTCGGGGGATTCCAAGACCCAACGCAGAACCTCAATCGCCGTCGGGTCTTCTTCGTCTGCGAGACGCTCCTCAATCAGTCGCTTATTCTTCACCGTAAATCACCGTCCATTGTAGCACTTTGCGATGAGCAGTCTTTCCGATGTTGTATTCGCCTCTCTCTGGGTAATGCGATTCAAAGCGCGGGTCTCGCTTGAGCAACTCCGTTCCGTGTTTCACGCTCATGGGTCTCTTTCGCTCACCCAACTTGCTATTTGCAAGAATGGACTCCATAGAAATGCCGTCGGGATATGCCGAGCAGATTTCGTAGGCTTCGTCTTTCCAGAGCATGAATCTACCTTTCCCCCAACGAGCCATCAGTCATCCCTCCGCTTGAGTCGCACGACCACCTTGCGGTGGCTTTTCTCCCCATCGTAGTCCACCTCAAAGCGTGGGTCTGCTTGCACTCTCTTGAAGACCGCCCTCGGCTGGGGCTTGTTGCGGTAAGGTCGCCCGTCCTTGCGTCGTATGACGCGGGGCAACTCCGTTGCGAGAACCTCGCGTCCCTCTTCTTCTTCCAGCCACTCGGCAACTCTGTTGAGCCACTCCCTGTGTTTCGCAGGTGCGCCACTCACGCCGCCCACTCCCTTAGACCATATTGGTGATAGCCGCCTTCTCTCTGCTCGGTCTTGTAGAAACGCTTCTTCTTGTCAAATCGCATAATCTGTGCCGCCGCATTGGGACTCTTGGGGACTTTCGTCCAATACAGACTGTCCTTCGTTCTCTCGTAGATTTGCGACGCTTGCATCTCTTCGCCACTTTCCAGCAATACCTTCTCGGCTTCGTTCAACCAAGGAAGCCACTTGTTCTTCGTTCTAAAAGCATGTGTGTATGTCATGTCTACCACCCTTTCACATTGTCGTCGGGCATACCGAAACGGCAGACGACTCCTCGTCGGCCTCGCCCCTCTTTGCGGGGGCTAAACTCTGTGAACCATACCTGTTGCTTAAGGTTGTCGTCAATCCAACGCTTCGCCGCTTGATAGTCGTTGTTGCAAATCAGTCTCGCAACATCCTTCACAAGACTGCTTCGTGGAACATCCTTGTCCCAAAATGTCGTCTTGATGAGGTGAATATCCTCGTCCATGACATTTCGTCGCATTTTGAGCGAGTCCTCAAGCAACTGCTTGAGCGCATCGTCCATGTGGATGTGCAGGATGCCGCCATCCCAAGACCCGACCATCATGTTGTAGCCAATAGCAAGTCGGCGGAACAGGTCGCTCTCAAAGGAGCGCACAGACTCCTGCATGACCCACTTCTCAAAAGCCTCGTCAAAGACAACTCCTTCGGGAGGATTCAGCACAATATCCATCTGCCTGTCAATGAACCATTGTCGCAAGTCCATGATTTCACCAGCGAGGTATGCTCGCTCCTCCTTTGACATGGAGGCTTGCTTGTTCTGCGCCTCCTTGTAGGCCGCTTCCTTCTCTGCATCCATGAGAATGTCAATGATGAAGAAGCGACGGTCAAGACCCGACTCCAAGTCCATGCGACCATGTTGTGTCCCACCCCAGACCGTGTAGCGTGTGTTGTATCGCACCCAACCATCACGCATACCTTTAGCAACTCTGCCGCTATCAAGGGATGTTAGCATCTGGTTCTTCATGTCAATGGAATGGTCTTTGCGATTTGCATCACTTACCGAGGAAAACTCCTCAAAGGTAAGGAAGCCGCCGCAGAGGTCTCTTGCAAGTGGACGACCAACGATACGACCCTCGTCGTTCACGCTACCGAACATACCTGCTTCCGTGATGGAGTTAGGCCCAGACATGGTGCGAAAACCAATTCCGTTGAAACCATCGGGATTCCATAGGAAACCCGTATGTTCAGCACAGAACAAGTCCAACAATACATTCTTCCCCGAACCTTTCGCACCACGCATGAGGATGTGGATGCGGGTATCTGCGATGCGGGAAGAAGGTGTGTAGATGGGATAGTTGCTATGTCGCAGAGGACAGTCGTCAATCGTGAAACGGTCTGACTCATCACCGTCCCTCGGTGCAAAGTCGCACATGCTACACTTGTTCACCGTGTTGAATAGGTGCGCCCCTATGCTACACAGGAAGACAGGGACTTTGTCGTCTACATCTACGATGTAATTCCTCTTGCAAAAATCAAGCACTCTCTCAAAAATGTTCATTGGAACATACCTCCTATGTTGTTCTTCTTGTTCTCGGTCTTCATGCGAGCAATCACCTCGTTGGCGTGTTTAGCCGCAAGCGTGGCTTCTTTAGAAGCCTGCGAATAGATTTTCTTAGAGCGAGTCAAAGCACCTCTGGTGTTATGCCCGTTCTGCTTGAGGATGCCGAGAGCCTCTCGGATTTGCGTCATGTCGTAGTCCATAGGTGTCGTCCTCGCTCCGTGTGGGGGTAGGATGAGAATGCTTGCTCCTTCTGCCTCTACATTGAACATGAAAGCGGGGAGCCAACCCCATAGGGGTTGCAGGGAAGAATGGGTCTCTTTGGAACCGATTTCTTCTCCCTTTACCTCCACGATGCTCTCTTGCTCGTTCCCCATCATGTCGTCAAACGCAGACGAAGTCAGCACACAAAACTTCTGCACTCCTACATTTACAAGCATGGACGCAACATCTCTCGCAGGAGGATAGTTGAACAACCAAGCGTTCTTTTGCTGGGACAGGTCTTTGCTGATGTGTGCAGGTGTTAGAACCTCCACGACCAGCGTGTTGCCTGCACGATAGATAGGCCAGCCTGTGAAACCCACATCAAGGAATGTGTGTGGGCTTGAATGAATGTGTTTGCTCGTCATGTAGCCGATAGGGTCTTTGTCCTCCACGATGGAAGCACCAATGACGGCAGGGATATGGTCTGCGCCTACCGCATCGTATAGGATGGCGTGTGTGATGCCTTGCGGCACACCGTCAAACCAAATGAAGTCAGTCTCGTTGATGGTCTCAATCTCGCCCATGTTCAATACGATACCCCCATGTCCTTATGAATCCCATTGTTTCCGAGCCGTAGAAATAATTCAAAAATTGAAAAGCGTGGGACTGAATGCGATTCCCAGCAATTCTGTTTTCTTTCCATAGGTTGATTAAACTTTAAACTATTATTCTCTCTAAAGAGAGAATGTGCTTTTTCGTTAGAGACTCTTATGAAGTTAGACAGAATTAGGTGAATCATGGCGCAGTCCTCCGTTTATTTCTTTTGCAATTATTTTCTGCCGTTGCAAAAAATACGCCATTCGTAGTCGTCAATTTCATTATCAAACATCCCTGCGGGTTTATTTCTGTGGGAAATTGCGCGCTTGAAGTCTTGTTCGCTCATCATGTGGTGCATCTGCTCCGCCGCAGGGCGTATGTCTGGCGGGTGCGGGAATGCGGTGCGCCTATACGGACGGTAGTTGGGTCTACCCGAAGCCTCGCTCACGAATGTTATGAGCATCCCGTCTGCTCTTGCGAAGACGAGTTGAGGGTCTGCGCCCAGAACATCCGTCTCTATCCACGATACGCCCTCTGATGTGCGAGAGGGTGTGAGGATGTGTGCGAATGATGATGTAAGTCCGAACACATCTGAACATCCAGCGTTAATCACTTGCGAGACGAGGTGTGCGCCTACGGTTTTCTTTGAGTTGGCTACCTCCAAATGCTCATCGTAGATGCCCCAGAAGCAGAGCGTCTTCTCGCAATTTGCGAGAAACCACTTCAATTCGCTGACAAAGTCAGCGTTTTCAATGTTCCCAGACATGAGGTCGTTGAAAGGTCTGCGAGGTGGTCTGTCAAGCAGAGCGTCAAGGAAAGCCCACATGGGCTTATAGCCATCAAGCACGACCTCATACGCTCCTGCCTTCATGTGCAGGAAAGGTCTGCGTCTGCGACCTGTCGGCGTTCTACGCCAGCAGGTGAAGTCTTCAATCTGCAAGTCCGATGCTCTCGCGTAGACCCACTCATCAGCATAGACGAAAGGTGTCAAGACAACACCTCAAGAGAAGAGAAGTCGGTCTGTCGTGCGCTTGCGTGTCTCAAGCACAAGGTCTACCCACTCTTCCCACAAGACGCCGCAGTTGCGTGGCGTGTCTCCATGTAGAATGCAAGGGTTGTCCTTCGTGTTCACGAAAGCCTCTCCGAGACCACAGGCCGAACAGACTTTGGTCTTGCTGTCGTAGCGAGAGAGCGCATGACGCTCCTTACCCATCTTGCTTGAGCAGATAGGGCAGGCACTCATTGGGGAACCCCCTTGTCTGCGAAGTGCTGAATCCCATGCAACCAGAATCCTTCATCAACCTGCGGTTGGCCGCTTACAATGCGAAGCATCTCGGAGAACGAAATCATTTCATCGTCTTTAGAGACCTTCATGTGGATGATGGCCGAGCCTACGAGGTGTTGCGTCTCGGAGCCGAAAGGCTCTTGGTAAGCCGCCCAAGTCGCAATCGTGTTCGGTGTCTTGTTCTTCAAGAGTCCTTCTTCGTCTACGACGACGGAGACAACTCGGCACATTTTCGCAGAGCCAGACGGCATGGGCAGGGGCGCAACTGCATTCTTCACGACATGAGCGTATTCAATGTAGCCGCCGACAAACTCCTGCTTGACTTCCAGCGACGGTTCTTCCGTGAACAACTTCACGGCCATACCCTGTTCGTTCACGGCTACCCACAGGTCGCCTTCGTATTCTTCGTTCAATTCACTTCTCTTCATTTTCTCAACCTCCTCACATATCCGCCGAGGTTGCTTTCAATCTCCTCGGTTGCTTCTGCGAGTGTTCTTTTCCATGCTTCCATGTGTTGCATACCGTATTCGGTGTCTACGACACACAGGCTCTCAATGTGTCTGCTGGCTTCCAGCAGAGCGTTGATAGTCTTCGTGAAGTGGTATCGCATCACTCATCACCCCACTTGCACTTACGGATGTAGTGTCCGATGGTGCGAATCCTCCCCAAGTCGCAAGACCACAAGAAGAAGAGAGGAGAGTCTCGGAAGAGACTCCACTTCTCGTCAAGGTATTCGGGTATTGCGTGGGGGAATAGCAATTCTGCGAACTCCGTCTTTGACAGACGGTTCATGTATTTGAGGTCGTTAAGCACTCCTGCGAGCATATCCTCGTAGTCGCACAGGAGACCCAGCGTGTATTCGTCGCTCATGGTATCACCTCACACGAACATACCGAAAGGGTCGTCGTCGTTCTCGTCGGAGTCGGGGTCAATGTCCGAAGGCTCGTTAATTCCTGCGACTTTCTCGTCCAAGAAGTCTTTGACTTCATCGGGAAGCATCTGTGCAGAGTCGGAGACGAACATATCTGTGTCATACCTCGCCATTGAATTGACATACATCACAAGCAACTTGTGAGCATTTGTCGCATCAAGGGCAAATCCTTTGCCGTCGCTTGAGGTGTGCAGAGCGTCTGGCTGGGTAGCCATGATGCACTCTTGGATGCAACCCCAGAGGTGCGACTGTCGTCGCATGGCTACCTGTTCCTCGGTCTCGTCCTTGTGAACGATGTTGTGGACTCGCAGGTGTGGTGGAGTGTAGGGCTGACCCGACACTTTCTCTGCGATAAGGCACATCTCAAAGAATTGCATGACCTCTTGAGCATCGCAGTCATTTGCTTCAATCACGGACTTCATGTGTTCGTGGAGCATCTGCATGGCCTGTGCTTGCACCCTGCTCATGTCTGGGAAGAAAGGCTCCCCGTCCTCGTTCAAAAAGCCCCTGTCCGTGTCAATCACAGTCTCGCTACGAAGCGCGAGGTCTGCGTAAAACTCAAGGGCTTGCGTCATTTCATCATCTGGTTTAATGTCCATGTTGGTTCCTCCGTTGTTGTCCTCTAAAGGGGGGTCTCCCGTATTTCAACTTTCCTCCGAAAATGGGCCTTTCTTGAGAGCCTTCATAGCCTCGTCGTAGTCCCTCTGCTTAATCACGCCTTGCGTGAGGTATTCGGAGAGTTGTTCTTCAATGTCTACCGTCCATCGGAATTGTGAGCGCATAGTGTGTATGAGGAAAATCAAGTCCTCGTAGTCCAGCACTTGCTCTCTCGTCCAGCCGTTCACTTCTGCGATGTGTTCACGAATCTTGCGACCTGCGCCGACTCGTAGACTGCGTCCGTAGTGCTTCACACAATGACACATGGGACACAGGGCTTGAACGCCTCTAAGCGTCTGCACCTTGAGCCTATCGTCGTATTCCCAGACTTCGTGGGCTTCAACAGCATGTTTGCGATTCTGCGAAAAGCCGTCTTGACCGCAGACTTCACACACATGGTCTGCTTGAGAATAGACATACTTACGAAGTCTATTCCACCCCGACGGCGGCATGAGCGAGCGTAGATTCGCACCCCATGTTCCGACGGGAATCAACTCCGAGGCCAACTTCACAGCCAATCCCCCAGAGCATCTGCGACTTGGTCTTTGATGGAATCAAAGGAAACAGGTGTGTCATTTTTGACAGACTTTGTTTCCACAATACCTTCGGTAATGTGGAGTCGTCGCTTGGGAACAATCACCGTCTTGCGAGGAGCAGAGCGAACAGGGCGGTAAGCCTGCGTCGCCATTTTCACAAGCGGGTGGTCTTGCTTGCAGGTGTAGAGTCCGACTTGCGGCATCTGCATCTGCGAGCCACAAGCAGGACAGAGGCCAGCAACTGTCTCCTCTTCAAGAGGAGTCCAAATGTCTGCATGAGTCCCGTAGGGAGTCAGACAAATGGTGTTGAGGCTCTTTGAGCCGTCAATAGCAAGAAACTTTTTGACGATGTAGCCTGCGTCAATAGCGAATTGAGGCAACTTGATTCTCATAGTGAATCCTCCAAATCTCGCAACTTCTGTTCTGCTTCGGCCAATTTCTCTTGCGCTTCGGTGAGGCAGTCGCCCAACTCCATGAGAGCGTGGTGAGAGGGGTAGACTCCGATGCGCTTACACGCATATTCGGCCTCCTCTGCGTAAAAATACGCTTGTCCAATCTGCTCTACGGCTTCTCGCAATTCCTGTATTCTGTCTTCTATGCTCATTTTTTTCTCTCTCCCATAGGTTTTCCCCACCAATCGGGGGACTCTCGTCCTTTCTCCCACTTGGCGAATGTCTGTTTGTCTCTGCGATAAAACTCACGGTATGCCTCATGGTCGCAGGGCCACAAGTCTGTGTCTACAAGGTCAAGGTTCTTACCTTGCGATTGGTTGAAGCAACGCTCAAACATGAACGGGCCTCCGTAAGTCTGGGGTATATAATCTGCAAATACGATGGTATTCCATAGATGTGCGAGTTGCTTGCTTACGGCGTGTTCCTTTCCGAAACGGTGCGCGAACTCTACGCACAGGGCTTCTGTGTGCCGATAGAGCCAAGAGAAATGCGAAAGTTGTTCTGCCGTCCAGAGCGTCAGAGGGTGATTCTTGTAGCCGCCTCGGTGTCGCTCTCCCTTGCTTGTAAGGGGCATTTCGTCTGGCGGTGCGCCGCTAATGAGGAGCGCAGATACAAGGGTCTGCATTCCCTCCACGGCCATTTTGCCGATGTGCTTATCGCACATGAACATGGCGGATTGAATGGGGTTAGGGTGCAGAGCGAATAGATTCATGCTTCCTCCAATGGGGGCTTCTCGTATTTAATGTTGCAGGCCGAGAGGAAAACATCTCGGTCAAACTTCTTGTCTATGTCTGCGAGGACTTGCGCCCACCCCTCTGCAATCGTGATACGCTCGTTGAAGTCGGGGTGCTTCGCTACGAAAGTCGCAACATCTCTCCAACTCATTCTTCCTCATCCTCCTCGCAGGTGCATTCTTCCAGATGCTCGTCGCATTCATCGCATGTGAGGCAGTTGCATTCAAAACAATGGTCGCATCCTTCGCAACGATTGAAGTCGCATACCCAGCCATAGTCGTGGGTGTATTCGCCGCATTCGTAGCATTGTTCGTGAGAATCGTCGGGTTCATCGTTGATGAAGACGACACCGTCCTCCACATGGAGGTCGGGTTCTTCTGCGAAAATCATGCCGCAGGTTGCTGGGTCATCACCCGTCTTAGGCAATTTGTCAAGGTCAATCGCACAGAAAATCCCTGCATCAACTCCGAAGGAGTTAGCATCGTTCAAGGTGCGAATGTTGCGCTTGCCCCACGACCATACGCCGTCTCCGCCGTTGCTCCAAATTGTGAGCGTCTGTCCACGCCATTCAATGACGGAGTCAATGTGCATGTAGTCCTTCCCCTTCGCTTGGTTCTCTTCGTTGAAGGTGGCTTCGCAGAAGTCTTCCCATTCGTCATCGGGGATGATGTAGCAGGGGTCGCCCACATACCATGTCATAGGTCTTCACCTCGCAGAAGGACTCCGTCAATCAATTGACGGATTCGCTCAAGGCGGGACGCTTTGAGGGGGCTTCGCAAGATGTTGTCAATCCGCTTTGCGAGGCAGAGAGAACCGTATGCGACTGCGTCTGCAAGGTCGGCTTCGTATCGCTCTGCGACTTCGTCGTCTGTCCAAATCATGTCGGATTCCTGTCCGTATCTGCGCTCATCACGCATCAATTCCTCTACGGGGTCGGGGTTGTAAGCGTCTCCTTTCCAAGTCATGCGTCTTCCTCCACAGGACATTCGTCCTTAACAGGACATTCGTCCCAAGTGCATAGGCCTCCCCAATGGTGGGCGTATTCACACATCTGTTCATCTGTGAGCAGGTTCAGCACGAAGCCGAGCCTACGGTGAGCGTCGGTATTGGCCTCTTTGAGGCGGTCAATATCCTGTCCGATTTGTTGCAGGTCTGCGATAATGTCCTTCATGTTCATTCCTCCTCGCAAGTGCAATCCTTGATATACGCTATGACCTCGCATTCGGAGCAGAAGTCTCCGTCTTCTTCAAGGTGCGAGAGCCATTCCTCAAGTCCGACTTCGTAGGCAATCGGGTCAATGCGCTTGAACGCTACGGATGGACTGACAGTCCAAGAGAAGACTTGCACCTCTTCGTAGCATTCGTCAAGCATCTCGTCGTATGCCTTGTAGATGTGGCGTGGGTAGTCGCTCATTCAAGTGCCTCCTTGAGGATGCGCTCAACCAGAACCAAGCGTTCCAGAAGGTCTTTTGCGATATCCGAGGTCAGCGTTGGGAGAATCGCCATGATGCGCTTTGCAAGGCGCACATCGTCTCCGAGAGGGTGCTTCACGACGGTTCCGTCTTCTCGCAACTCAATTTGCACCGCCCCTTCGGGGATGTTCACATTTTGGTAGAGCGAGCCGCACATACCTTCTTCCATGTCGCAGACTTGAGTCCAAGCGTCCTCATCATACATCCAAGCGTTGCCTGTTGGTTGCAGGGCATCGTATTGTGCTTGGGTCAGCCTAAGCACACCCTTCTGCATGAGGGTCGTTCCATCGTCTTGCTTCGCAAATGTGGTTTCCAATTCGTATTCCATTTTCATTCCTCCTCCTCGCTAACGCCTTGTGGCGGGAGTGTGTGTGGGTAAGCAGAACGGAAGTCTGCGATGTCCCAATGCGTAGATGCACCCCATGAGGTCATCTTGCGGAAGGTGTTGCCGAGTCGCAAGACCTTGATGGCCTTCGTATCACAATGCTTGGCGAAGTGCTTCGCTCGGCCTTCTTGAACGAAGGTGTATTCTCGTCCGGTTGAATCAGCGACCACCCAGACGGGCCATCCGTAGGAGAGGTAGTCGTCAAGGGCTGGCGGTGCTGGTCGGACTGCGATTTCCACCTGCTCGCCTGTGGCGAGCGTCTCGTTCACCACACGGCGAATCTCGCTATGCGGCACACCCCGTAGGGTGAGGGTATCGGTCTTCGTGTATATCTCTGCATTGTATTTGGTCGGCATCATTCTTCCTCCTGTTTGCGGCCTATAATAGGGGGCGACACTATATCAAGTCTCTCCATCCATTCTTGGCTTCCGTCTTGCAGGTCTACCTGCATGGACTCGTATGTGTCATGTTGCACATAGCAGACTCGGACAAGGCGACCATCTGCGAGCCGCCGCACCTCCGAGGACATAATCGGGACATAGACCCCTTCTGGGGTCTGTTCCATGTCGTAGGTCTCTGCGAAGAGGCTCATTCTTCCTCGTCCTCCTCGCAAGTCTCGCAAGAGCAGTCTTCGTCTTCGTGGTCGTGCATACAATCGCCGCAGTCGGACTCGGAGACATGCTCGCCCTCCGAGCCGCAGTTGGCGCAGGAATAGCAGTCGCATTCTCCCTCAATCTCTTCGCACAAATCGCAGATTGGTTCTTCACCATACCATTCAATGCCGTTCACGGTCTCTCCGAGACCGATATAATAGTCATTGTGTGCGCCGCAAGTGGGACATGACATGATGAGGTTCCATTCACCTTCTCCCGAATCGTCTCCACAGGCATACCAATACATCTCGCAGTCTGCGTCTGTGTGGTCGCAGGGCTTACCTACGAAGGCTCGCTTCTCGTTCATTCGCTCACCTCATCCATGCCCAGAGCCTCTGCAAGAAGTCGCTTGACTTCGGCTTGCGAAATCTGCTTGCCCTCGGTTCGCTCGCTCATAGGGCGAGGCTTGTAGGCAGGCAGAGAAGGACGGCTGGCGAAGGTTCGTCCCGTAGGGACATAGCCTCGGCCACGGTTTGCGACCTTCCATCGGTATTCGGCCTTCGGCTTTGGTTTGTAAGCGTTGATTTTGGCCCAACGCTCTGCGTGAAGTGCGTCGTCGTAGCGTGGGAGACTTCGTCCGAAGAACGGCAAGTCCTTCCTCCACGCTCTGACTTTGCGAATGCTGATGCACTTCGCTTCGTGGTCTCGGCTTACCTCATACATGGCGTAGCCTTGTCCGTTCATGCTCAATTCGGCGTAGCCGATAACTTCGTTGCTCATTCAATCACCTCTCCGTCTTCGTAGATGCACACAGGGGCCATGTCCATGAAGTTTTCTCCGTCGTAGACGAAGACCTCGCAAACATCGGTTCGGGTCGCCAAGTCCACCATGTAGGAAATCACCTCCATGCGGTTGCGAGCATATACACGATGCTCTATGTCGTCAGTCGTTCTCCATTCCATTCGGTATCGTCGGCTCATTTTTCATCGCTCCTGTTGTGGTCTCTATAAGGGGGGCTTCCCCTATTTAACATCTTCTCGGTCAATCGTCCAACTCCTTCATGTATAGAGCGTGTAGGCTTGCGAGGCGCAGGTCGTCGTGGGTGGCGCACTCCTCACAGATGAGGTAGGTGGGGTGCGAGTCCCAGCCCAGAGACTCCGTATCGTTTTCGTCTCTGACGAAGAGGGTTCGCTGGCTGACTTTGAGGTCTCGGTCTGCCTTACGGCAGATATCGCAGGGAATCTCCCAACCATCCTCCCACATGGCGTGGCGTGTCCTTGCTCGTCGTGCGCTCTGCCGAAGTGTTTGATTGAAACAATCAATACATTGAAGGACAGAATCGGGGCGGTAAGGGGTTCCCTTACCGTCTGCGAAAGCATAGACAAGTTGCACGACCTTGTCTCTAACCTTTCCGTGTCTGTCGCATTCGTAGTCGTCGTGCGTGTCCACGGCAAGCGGAACCATGCTCATGGGCGGCTCGTCGGGCAGGTCGGGTTCAGTCGGGATGAGGACTCTTCGCTTCATGTTATCACCAATGTTCAAGGTCTCGGTTTCGGGATTTGAATCGGGAGGTCTCGGATTTGAATCCTCAAGCGAACAGAGCCTCCATTTCATAGCATGTGTCGCATATCGTGTGTGTGAACCTGCTCGCCATGCTTGCGCCCTTGTATTCGGGTATGTTCTCGTAGACGCGAGGTTTCTCGGCACAGTCGGAGCCACAGAAATCGCAAGCAATTTCCCAGCCGTCGTCCCACGCTTTGACCTTACGGTCAGTCTGTCGGTGGTAGTCCTCCACGAAGAGACTCGCGTGTTTTCGGCAAGAGAAAAACGATGTTTTTCCACGCGAGCCTCCAATTTTCGCATCGTAGAGGACGATTTGTGCGAAGGCATCCTCGGAGCAACACGAACATGGCCCCATTCTGCCTGTCGTGTAGATGCGATATGCTCGGAGCATACG
>Ga0213867_1000753_pt1 | contig 14405 bp, 14 predicted proteins | sample PICome_12_FD_160120 | JGI IMG/M metagenome (GOLD analysis project Ga0213867, IMG submission 160120) | Coastal seawater microbial communities near Pivers Island, North Carolina, United States - PICO540 | ecosystem: Environmental > Aquatic > Marine > Coastal | place: USA: North Carolina... | reverse complement strand
GGTGCATGTAGATTTCAAGATATTGCCTCTCTTGAGTCTTGAGCTCGTTTCGGATTTAGTTTTTAGATGGTAAGAGAAACTTGCATCATGACGTTGAATTCATCATTTTATTAGTTTTGGCCTCTATTATTATGTGATATACATAAAAGGTTGTTCTGTAGTTCCATGGCTATCGGCATCATATTTATTTTATTTATCAGTTTGTGTTAGTTTTGGCCTCTGCTATGATGTGATACACTTAAAAAGATTTTCAGTAGTTCCATTGACTTCGTTTTTGCATTCTTAAAAGACCAGGAAAAGCCCAAAATCTGGCTTGGTCTTATAACGAGGTATTACTGTATCGGCATCATATTTATCCTATTTATCATTTTATTAGTTTTGGCTAATAGAAACTTGCATCATAACGTTGAATTTATCATTTTGTTAGTTTTGGCCTCTGTTATTATGTGATACACATTAAAAGCATACAGTTCAAAAAAAAAAGTATTCGGCATCATATTTATCCTATTTATCTTGGCCTCTGTTTTTTAAATGATACATATAAAAAGTTTTTCAGTAGTTCCATGGCTATCGGCATCATCATGTAGATCTAGACTTCGAAAAGCCCTTGATTCATCAATACAGGCATATTATCTGAATTTTACTCCAATCGCTTAGATAATGTTATCATGTAATAGAATAGTATAATGCGGTTTTATGGTGTATTTGTTTTTGAAAATTGGTTAGGTTAATGGAATGATATGGTGTGTTGTTGTTAAGGTGTCGTGTTATTTTTTGTTGTCATCGCTGATAAAAAGGTGTGTTGTGTGTTGCTGCGGCAGGAAAGGGTCAATAAGTACTTCGAAGTACTTGATGTTATTTTTATGTCTTTTCATAAATCAATATTAATTCTTTTTAATTATGTGACTGTCCATTTTATTACTTTCATATAATTCTTTATGTCAACGAGGTTCGGATTTTTTTGAACTGTATGCTTTTATTATATATTATCAATACGTGTACATACAAATAGCGCATTTGGCCACGACTTTATCGTAGCCCCACTTATTCTTCCAAATTTCCTTGGAATGTTGATTTTTCATGTTGTTTAACCGACACCCACAACTGTGGAGAGGCCTTGCTCTCACTAACGACGACGATGAATGTTATAAATATGATGACGATCAGGTACAAGATGGTTTGATTATTAGGGCAAGAGCGTTTTCAGTTATAAGTGGAATATTTGGCTTGTGCGTTCTTATAAATTCCGTATTTTCTGCTGTTATAATGAAATCGCTTTGAAGAGAAAGAATGTAGTTGTGGACTTTACTATTTTTCTTTGCAGCTTTCGAAAGCTACAAGTTCCTTGCTTTATCGGCGGATATACGTATAGATGAAGGAACTAGGAGCAGGGTCTAGTGAGTGGATTGTGAATCAAGCAAGAGCAAATCCAGACGGTGGCTACGTGTCTGTTGGACCTCGTTCAGATAGAGTTGCACAAGAATTAGTGAAAGCATTTTTGAACAAAGTTGACAAGAGTAACTCAAAGACTGCCAAATCATGCGCGTTAACAAAGCTATGTTGTATTGGCGCAGAATGCGCTCATTTCCAAAAATACAAATCATCTGACTAACATGATTGGGAGAGCAGAACAGAATTGCAAAATTCGTTTCTTTAGCCGCCGGACTGAAACGGTTCAGCATCAACAAGTGAACTCAATTATATAAAGGCATGATAATAATTTTGGAAGACAAGTAGATAACGATTAACCGAAGGCAACGAAACGAACATGACTATTTCAACTAAATCGGGATATTTCTTTTTACAATATTTGGAGAGTGAATTACGTGGAATACTTTTAATTGGTTAGGTCCCAAGCAGTAACAATAAAATAAATAGAATATTATTAAGCTAAAACTTCATCTACAGTAAAAATATCGTCTTCATCTTCATCGATTTGATTGTCTTCTTTAGAATTGGAATTGTCGACATCAACACTAGCTACCTCAAAGATATCCATGTCGAACAATCCATCGATGAAGTAATTGCTACAACTACGAATTTGTTCTACATCAGATGAATAATCAAAATCGTCGTCTTCCAAGAGAGTATCAAAGTCACCTTTTTCTTTGTTATTTATGTATAACTATAAATCCCTAAGTTAATATAATAAAAGCATACAGTTCAAAAAAAAAAAAATCCCCTTATTCGGAGTGTTATGACCGTGCCCCCCTTGTTTTCAACGTTTTGGGGCATGCCCGGCATACCCAAGAGGCAAATGTGTGTTTGTGCGTATGTGCGTGTCTGCATACTACTTGCCGTTGTCCAATACATCCAACATCCAACCAGAACAAAGATCAAATTTCATTTTTCGTAAGAATGATGAAAGGCAATGCTAAGCAATCTTGCCATTAATCCATCCGTAGAGCAGCGTTAATTATTCTCACTCTGGAAACGACCGACGATTATATTGTTAAGTGCAGTGCCATTCATGATCAACAAACAAAAATCAGGGATAAAGCAACGATTTGTCGAAAGTTTACGAGTAGTTTGAAATTATTGAAGATGTCAGCGATAATATACCCCGTCAAAATTCTACTCGGTATTCTTTCCAGTTTAATTTCAGTAATCTCATATGTTTCAGTTGTGATATCTTGTGTTTTGGGGATTTTGCAAAAGGTGGGGATACTTGAAAAGATCCTGAAACGTATTGCCGAACGTCATCTTTCGAAGGACGTGAATAACGCACGGGTGACCATTGGATCATTAGACGTGGATATATTAGCGGGTAAAGTTACTATGAAAGATTTCATTGTTCATACCCCCGCAAGAGATGAATGGTGTTGGGGTAAGGTTTTTACGAAGTGGTTACTTTCATTCTTAATTTATTAATGCTTCTTCCAAATATTAGACGCCCCTTTAATTGTTCGAATTGGATGCTTAAACACCGCATTTTCGCTTTTAAGTTGCTTGCCTCATTCTGATAAGTTTTTGGGGTATCCCTGCAAAGACATCTATAGCGTTGAAGTTTCTGATGTGCAGGTCTTTGTCGAGAAACGTGGAAATATCTTCAATTTTCATTTGCTTGATAAAAGTCTCGACATACCTGACCCCGAGGAATTATTTGAGAGGATTTCATTGGAAGAGAGCATTGAATTAGAGAATAACAATGTTCAAATTGAAATTCCAGAGAGTCCTGGGACTAACTCTACGCAATCTCTCAAGACGGAGAAGATGTCAAATTTGTCACACGAAGAAACCCGAGGCACTGATTTAGATCTTGTCGAGACAATATCCAAAAGGTCTCCTATTCATGGTAACGCAGATGAACAAAACCCATCTGCAGAAGTGAAAGCACAAGAAATATTTTCTTCTTTACTTGAAGCAGTGTCAACGATTGGAACAGCAGCAAAAGAAGACGGGAAAGAAGGATTTGATAGAGCAGTACGAAATCACAAGAAAGGCTTCGTTAATCAGTTAAAGAAAATAAAGGAGCAAATGGGCACCTCGACAAACAACTCTAGAGGCTTAACGAAAGAGGATTACAAAAAAGTTGCTTCAGAGTCCTTAAACGTTGTGAAGCAACTTGGTAAAACAGTAAAAAAGGAATTCAGCGACCAAGTAAGCACATTAAAGACTTCAACATCTATACCAAAGAAGAAAGGTTGGGTGAAAAAAATACCAAAAGACAAGTTTCGATTCGGATGGATCCATATTAAAGAAATGCGGATTTATACGAAAGAGATCTTGTTGAAGAAGAGTATGAAGAACTTTCAGTCAGACTTTTCAAGTGACAAGAATTGTTCACAAGGATGGGGGCGGCCAATTTTACTGAAAAGCGTTCCAATTAGAGGAATAGAACTAGCTTCAAAACTTAAAGACGATTCAGGAAAACCTTTCATCGGCAACACAATTGACAAGGTTATTGATTCTTTGTCAAGGATACTAATGGCCGAAGTCGCAAAGACAAATTCAGGGAGAGTCCTTAAGAACACGCTTGGGGAGGTTTTTTCGTGGATGGATGCAAAATCTGTTACAATAGGCGTGAAATCGAAAGTGACATGACATTCATTTGGAAATGAGTAAATTCTAAGGTACCATCTATTTCGAACAATTTTATCACTCTATTAACTTTTTGGTTTCTACAGTTTGAATCGTTCGGAATTCGAAGTTAACGCACAGAATCCACTTCATCGTAGGATTTTGGGCTTCTTGTTCGTAAAAAGTAGTGTAAATGTAGATGGTAAAACTTGCAACAAGTATCAAATTATGATCCTTGTATCAAAATGAATCTATCGAGTATGGGGCTGAATCAAAAGGACTCGGCGAGAACAATCATTGTATTTTTCTACGCATTATTGATTTAAGTTATGCGTTTCCATTTACGTCATTGGAAATATTGATTGAAGGGATGAAGAGTGGAGGATGTTCGTGTTAGATAGATAATAAAAGGAGAGAAACGATAACAATTTTCCGAAGAAAATTATATATATATATACATGTATATGCATAATTTGCAATTTGTACACCCCAACGAATTTAGCATGAGCTCTCCTGAAAGGGATATCGCTTAATCTCTTGATATCCTCATAACATTCGGACAGCTAGCAATTGAAGAATCTCCTTTTCGGGCATTTCGCATAGAGTCATTACGAAAGTCAATGATTTATTGGTGGGAATTATTACCGTTTTCAACCACACCTTTTAACGGTAAAAAAGATTGTGATCCATGAGGACAATCTTATCATAAAAATACCCGGTACTTATTTTGTCAACATCTACTGCTGTAATATTCATAGAATACACTCCATAGTTATAACTCGTCCTCGTCATCAGTCCCTGGATAGTAGCAGTTCATATGAAGGAGATATGTAATTCGCGTCATCATTTTCCCTGTTATTGAACCATTAACTTCCATATTTTGAGTAATGTCTGCCTGAGGCCTGAGTAGCGGCTTCCTTTTTTCTTCTGTAGCTTACATGTTTCTTTTCTTAACGATCATTTATCTCTTGTATTGTCCTACACAGTCTTGCATTAAGGGTTGATGAAAAGCACTATCATCATATTCACATAACCCCAAACAAGTCTTCTAATTTAATATCTATTCTTGTTACTACCAAAAAGATGAACTGCCCCAACCAGAATCATTTTTCTTAGGAGGAGTGTCGTTTCCTTGCTTTCCTTGCTTCCATTTAGGAACCGGTTTCTGTGGCGCCGCACTCGGCGACGAAGGAGAATTGCTAAAAGCGTCTAAATATGATGAACCGCCCGCCATTCCATCAGAAGATGGCGACGATGAATCACCGCCGTCATTTGTCTGTGAGGAATCATTGAATGCGTTCTGGTATGAAGCACCGCCAGCCATTCCCTCCGCAGCTGGCTTAGCTTCAGGCTCTGGTGCCGGTACCGGTGCAGCAGGAGTTGTATTAATAGATGGTGTGGCTTCCTGTTGTTTTTGCCCTTGTTCAAATAGTTTCGCCGATTCGGATTGACTTCCACCTGAAGCACCGAAAGAAGAAAACATCGAAGAGACTGTTTCCGATACATCACCAGAAGGAGTAGAAGCATCCTTTGAAGCTGGACTTCCACCAGCCATTCCTGATGAGGTTGAATCCGCTTTTTTAGGTTCCTGTTGCTTCCACTTTGGAGCAGGCGCTGTTGGAGCGCTACTTTTTGACGGTGATGGGGCTTTATTGAACGCATCAAGATATGATGTGGCTCCAACCATTCCGTCAGGTGATGACGATTTAGAAGCATTTTGCTTCCACTTTGGTACGGGTGCCGTCGGAGGACTAGAATTTGAAGGTGATGGGGCTTTATTGAACGCATCAAGATATGATGTGGCTCCAACCATTCCGTCAGATGATGGCGATTTCGAAGCGTTTTGTTCCGACTTAGGTACAGGCGAAGATTTACTAGTATTTGATGGCGTCGGAGCTTTTTTAAACGCATCGAAGAACGAAGAAGCGGAACCAAATAAACCTTCTTGAGATTTCTCCTCATTCTTCTCTTCACTACCACTGGGTGCTGCACCGAAAGAGGAAAATATTGACGAAACCTTGTTTTTGGGGGTACTTGGAGCATTTTTTGGATCAGGTGTTTTACTTGACGATGATGGTGAGTTCTTGAAAGCATCAAGATAAGATGTCGCGCCAGCCATCGGTGATGAGGATGATTCATTTTTTTTCGAAGCCGCTGGTTGTTTCCATTTTGGTACAGCTGCAGTCGAAGGTGTATTTGAAGGTGATGGAGCTTTATTGAACGCTGATCCGACTGACATATCAGACTTAGGTTTCTCGACCATTTTTTTCTTAGGTGCAGGAGTAAAAGATTGAGGTGAACTTGATGGTGATGGTGTTTTGTTGAACGCATCAAGATATGAACCTGAACCGGCCATAGTGTCGACTTTTGCCTTTTGATTATCGAACATTTCTTTCTTAGGCGCAGGAGCAAAAGTTTTGGGTGAACTTGATGGTGATGGTGCTTTATTGAATGCATCAAGGTATGAACCTGAACCGGCCATTGTATCGACTTTTGACTTTGGCTCATTGACCATTTTTTTCTTAGGTGCAGAAGCAAAACTTTGGGGTGAACTTGACGGTGACGGTGCTTTATTGAATGCATCAAGATATGAGCCTGATCCTGCCATTGTGTCGGCTTTCGGTTTGTCTGCGATGTCCCCCTTTGGTGACATAGATACAGGAGGAGTTTTGGGTGGTGGCGTACGGTTTGTAGACGTAGTAGGTTGTTTTTGTGAAGTTCGGGAGGGCTTATCATCCTTTATATCCTTACCTCCGTAGACACTGACACTTTCAAGGGGCTAAATAACAACGAAATTATACAGAATGAAAATGATATGATGCAAAATAATCAATGCATTATGTTTTTACCTTCATTCGCTTTGATCCAGCAACATTTTCGTACTTTGACGATCTAGACGCAAAATCTTTGAGCTTCGACTGCTTCTGCTGAGTAAAGATCAATGTGGACAAAAAAATTCCATATGTTTAATTCAAAACTGTCATTAAGCAAGTATTACAATATATCACGTACTTTTCGATTAGATACTGTATTTGTTGTCACATCTCTACGATCTGAGGAAGAGACCCTATCACGCGCACCAGATTTTGTTTTTGCTACACGACTTCTTCTCTTCAAAGGCTACGAAGCGAACAACACATTATGTTATGCTTTTAAATTTCGTAAAGACTGAATTGATTGATAACACTTACCTTCATCCCCTCTGGTGACGAAATCCTATCAAACGTTCTTGTACTATCTCGCAAACTATTAAAAGCCGGGCTCGACTTCTTCAGTATGGAAGAAAATCTACCTTTTGGAGGCTTTGGGTAGAAAAAGATGTAAGAGCGGTTAACTTTCACATAAATATTAAACAATAGAAACGATTTACCTGTAGATACGATGACTGGTACAGACTGTCGCGAAAGCTATGTCTTGCTGCACCTTTTCCAATATTTGAAGCCGATTTAGGAGTCCCTGACAACGCCGTTGTATTACGAGCACCATATAAATTATCTACAAAGTTGTTACTAGATGTACCAGAACTTCCCGGAGTAGAATTGATGCGCACCGATGGATTGGGTGGCTCTAGATTCGAAGTTTTATACAAACCATCTCTAAAGCTGTTCTTTGCTGCACCAGTACCAACTGATGACTTCACCGCAGTACCCCTTGAAACGTTTTCCTGTACGGAACTACGCGTACCATCTCGAAAATTGTTTTTTACTGTGCCAGTGCTAGTAGATGATTTTACTTTGGTGCCTCGAGAAACGTTTTCTTTCACCTGGTTACGCGTTGGAGCTTCGTTAGATCCGTAAATATTATCTCGAAATCCTCCGAATGGATCCTTATCACTTTTTTCTGCATACTTTCTATCCTTTGACGTTTTATTTGGAGGTTCCAGGTTTGTTGTTTTATACAAACCATCCCGGAAATTATTAGCGGTCGCTTCGGAACGCGTCGATTTTCTCTCACGCGGTGTACGCTTGTTTGCGTTCTGTGGCTTCACCAGTTACGATATCATATAAGTTAATGAGCGTTACCAAAAAGAAGTTGAATATAGTTTGGATGATACTCACATCTGTTCTAGTGCCGCCATATAAGTTGTCACGAAATCCCCCAAATGGATCTTCCTCTGCAGGTTTTGTTCCCATATTGGGAGGTGGATATCCTCTTTGACTGTTGCGTCTCTTGTCATACGTAAATATTTTTTCTTCGTTTTCTGATTCCCGATAATTGTTGTTTGCGTCAATATCTATGCGACGACCTGTTCTGCTTCTGCTCCTTCGATATGTTTCACTGTTCACAGGAATAGCCTTTTCTGGACTACTGATTGGCGAACTAGGGACAGGAATAGCAGCGCTATCTCTCGGCCGATCGTTTTTGACTCTTTCACGCCTAGACGGAACGCTGCCATCACCATCCGTTGATCCATACAAATTGTCGCGAAACCCGCTGAATGAGTCAACAGCATCAGGTCTCTGATCATACATTTCTCCATACATCTCGTCTTCAGGTCGCATATCGCCATAAAAATCTGGCCCATCCATGTAAGGTGGAGGAGGCATGTCCCCTGCATAGATGTTATCGTTTACATAAGCATTGTCATACCTTCCGTCTCGAGGAGGAGGAAATTGCTCGGAACGTGGATCTCTTCGATTCAGATTTTCACGGAAACGATCAAATGCTCCCACATTCTTGTCTCTTCTTGTGTCGTCGTTACCGATACGAGACTCGCGCGGAGTTTGATACTGTGGCGAAGATATTGGCGGCGATCTAGGACTGGGAGCAGGTTGAGTCCTATCCCACCTTGGTCGAACAGGGTAGTCAGGACCAATGGAACCCCACAGATCGTCACGATATGCAGGGCCACCACTAGCTCGAAAGTCTCTACTATCTCTTTCTCTCCATCGTTCACGTTGTCCACCCATGCGATCCCTTGTCGCCTGAATTTCCCCGATCTGATCTCTTAAAGCCCGGGCTTGGGCCATCCGCGAGCGATATATAGTTTCTTCATCTCCATACCCGTCAAGACCGCCCATGTAAGGATCATCCATCATTCTAGGATCGTCCATTGGCCCAAGTCCAACCATAGGGTCAATCCCATCCATCGGAACTGGGCCATCCATTGGGCCTGGTCCATCCATGTAAGGATCAAACGGATCCATGTCCCAACGGGCCTGTCCGAGCGCACCAGCTGGAACTCTTGGTGGTCTAACGCCTACCACAGGAATGCTTGTAGATGGTTTTCCAACATTTGATAGCCAAGCATTCATGAAGTTTTCTTTTGACGTCGATGCCTCTGCGTCCGAATTAGATACTAAAGTAATATCGGACGAAGAATCATCATTTTTAATCCCAATAACGGATGTAAAACCAGAAGACGTGCTAGTCTGATCGATAGTTGTCAACCCCATATTCCAACCATTTCCCCCATAGTCGCCTCGCCCGTTTGGCTTTTCACCATTGCTGTTGGGCGATGAACGCGGAGGAGGAGAATAACCATTAGTTCCACCATTAGGGTTAAAGGTCGGAGGATAATCATTAATAATAGGTTTTATCGGACCGCTATTGTAGTCGTCGTCATCATCTTCATCCTCATCATCTTTATTGTCATTATTGAAGTTAAAGGGTCCACTACGTTCCCCGTCGTCGTCTTCTTCATCTGTCATTTCGCGAAATGACCTTCCTTTTGAACTTCCAAATGGAACTGAACCTGGACTCCTACTTGGACTTTGAAAGCCTAGGTTTTCATATGGATTCATGTTAGGCGTATCTTGCTGTCCCATCGAATTGTAACCCTGTTGCTGATTCTTATTACCATTATTTGAGCTATCCTCATTGTCCATGTCACGAAACTTTCGATATTTCATAGTACCAAAAGGAATCATACCAGGCGATCGAGATGGTGGTGGTGGAATCATGTTGTCCTGCTGTTTCGGATAATAAGAAGGGTCACGATATCCTTGCTGTTGATAAAACTGCTCTTGAGGCGATTGTGGCGGTTGTTGAAAGTTCCTTTGTGAGTCCGAACCCCAGCTAGTTTCGTTCATTGATCGAAATTGGCGTCCACTGGTTGAATCGAATGGCATCATACCAGGACTTCGAGAGGGTGATTCATACTGATTAAATTCTTGAGCAGAGGAATACGGAACACCGGAATCTTGGGCGTTGATATTATTTTGGTCAAAGTCGGGAGACACTCGAGGAAATTGCTGTTGCTGCCATTTTGGAGGCTCCTTTGGTACCGCTGATTCGTCGCGAAACTTGCGCTTTTTAGACGAGCCAAACGGAACCATCCCTGGGCTATCACGGGGAGAAGGGGGCATCTCGTATTCCGGTTTATACCAATTAGGATCAAACGATTGCTGTTGTTGGTTGTAACCTTGCTCAAAAGGACTAGGTGACCCATAATTTTGTTGTGGTTGTCCAAACCCGCTATTACCACCCCCACGCATATCATTTGAACCACCATTGTTTTGCAATCCCCTCGTAAATCCCCCAAAAGGAGTCATTCCAGGCGAACGAGAAGGTGCAGGAACGGTCGTAGGAGGAGGAATGTAAGACTGTCCTCCTGTGAATTGCTCGCCAAAACCGTTTTGCGAGTCGCTATCGAAAGATTGTTGTCCACTGTAATAATTATCAACGCCTTCATTCATAATATCATCCATAGGAGGACCTCCTGGTCTCGGAAACGGGTTGGAACCAAAAGGGACAAAACCTGGAGAACGAGAAGGAGGGGGAGGCATATTTCTGGGTGTTGGAAATGGGACAGGTGAATATGTATTTCCACTTTCCGCCCCATAAGACGTACCCCCTCGTATGTCATCTCGAGATCGTGATTGTTGTCCGGAATAATTGACGTTGCTATAACCGTTCATAACATTATCCATTGGAGGACCTCCGCTACCAGGGCTCTGATTACGAGAAGAGGCGGGATATTTTGGTGATGGATATGGGACAGGAGGTGAGTTTGTGTTTGCAGTAGCCCCATACGACGCGCCATACGAACTACCCTGCATGTTATTTGGAGGTTGAGATTGCTGCCCGAAATTGCCATCACCAAAATCGCCATTCATACTTCCTCGCATATCACCAAAATCTGAAGGTGATGGACGTGGGATTTTGACCGCGCCAAACGGTACCATTCCCGGAGAACGCGTTGGAGAAGGAGGCATGTTTCGAGGTGTTGGAAACGATGAAATATTACCCCCGGTACTGCTCGATGGCCCGACATACGATGATTTAGCTGATGAACTTTGTAACTTAGTTGGAATTACTCGATTAGCAGGAGAAGTTCGAGGCGCCACGGTCCCACGTGATTTCGCAGATGAATTTTGTAACTTCGAAGGAGTTATTCGATTTGCACGAGATGTTCGTGGCGAACGGTCTTTTCTTGGCGATGGCACTGGCTTACTAACCTGGCGTTCTTTTCTGCTAGGAAAAGTAACATTAGGACCTCCATTACCCATCTTTTCCCTCATTTTTTGTACACGAAGCTCGCGAATTTTCCGGCGTAGATCATTTGGCGAAGGTGAAGTGTTTGTCGCCTTCGAGATTTCGCTTGTATTCGCGATCTTTATCGAAACAAAACAAACGGATTTAGGGATGAGCAAGGGGAGATTAATTATATTTGAAAAATTTACCTCTTCCTTTAATTGACTCTTATCAGTTGTAATCCCCTTGTTCATTTCACTTACGCCCTCCTAATTTGTAGGTAAGTAATTTGCGCCGAAGATATAAAATTAATGCAATCAAACATACCTTTTGTTTCGACTCAATTGTCTCCTCGTTACCTTCAGCCTTAATCCTTGCTTCTTCCTCAGCCAAAAGATTTTCCTCCTCAGTAGATTTCAATTTTGTATCTTCATCAGTGTTCAGCTTGGCCTTTTCCTTTTCCGTTAGCTGTGTCATCTCATCTGTTTCAGCCTTCAACCTGGTGATTTCTTCGGCTTCAGCCTTCGACTTAGCACTTTCTTCTTCGGCTATAATTCGGGCCTGTTCTTCAGCCTCTGCTTTTGACTTTGCTTCTTCCTCGGCCTTAAGTCTAGCCAGTTCCTCCGCTTCGGCCTTTAGCTTCGCTATTTCTTCAGCTTCGGCTTTCAACTTGGCAATTTTTTCTTTTTCGGCCTGAATTCGGGCTTTCTCTTCAGTTTCAGCCTTGATTCTTGCCTGTTCCTCCGCTTCGGCCTTTAGCTTCGCTATTTCTTCAGCTTCGGCTTTCAACTTGGCAATTTCTTCTTTTTCGGCCTGAATTCGGGCTTTCTCTTCAGTTTCAGCCTTGATTCTTGCCTGTTCCTCAGCCTCGGCTTTTACTTTAGCTTTTTCATCTGCTTCTGCCTTGAGCCTTGCCTTCTCCTCTTCGGCCTTAAGCTTTGCTAGTTCTACAGCTTCCGCTTTGAGCCTAGCTATTTCTCTTTCAGCCTCAATTTTAGCTCTCTCTTCAGCTTCTTCCTTACGCTTCGCTTCTTCTTTAGCTTTGGCCTTCAGAAGCAGTAACTTGTCTTGTTCCTCTTTGAGTTTCAGTAACTCATCTTGTTCTGCTTTGAGCTTAAGTAATTCTTCTTCTTCCGCCTTCAATTGTTGTAACTTTTCAGCTTGAGCCTGAATGCGCTTAAGCTGCTCAGCTTCCTCTTTCAGCTCTTGTAGCTCTTTTTCTGCTTCTTTCTCGTTAAGCTTTTGATTAGTCCTCGCTTGAGCTCCAGCTTTGATTTTCTCCGCTTCATGTTCCGCTTCTTCTTGAAGACGCTCCATCTCCTTCTCCGCATCAACTTTTGCTCGTTCCTTTGCAGCTTTTAGTTTCTCAATTCTTTCTTTCAAAGCACGTGCTTTTGCCTCTACACGAAAAGTGTTTGATTCATCGCCATCGAGAGAGTAGATTTTTGTGGATGACATTGGTGGCTTAAGCGAGTTCAAGCCATCAAAACGCTCCTTCAAAGCTCTGCTTTGCTCACGAATCAAAGATAGTGCTTCTTCTTCATTTGATTCGTCGTTGACTTCATTCTCTTTTACATCGACCATTTCTTCTTCCTTCTTACCGCCAATTGTCGTCGAGCCAAATGACATAAAGGTCGATGATTTGGATAATGTTGCTACCTGCGCTCCCTTTGTTGTTGCGGCTTTTGAAAGAGGGCCTCTACCTTTTGTAGCGATGGTATTGTTTCTCGAAGATCCCTCTAAATTGTCTTCAAAATCTCCTTTTTTCAGATTGTCCAAGACAGACTTTACACTTACTTTTTTCCCAACATTATTTGCAGACGATTTCTCTTCTTTAGTCGCAGCTGCGGCAGCTTCATAGGCATCGACTATTTTATTAGATGATTCTTCGTCGACTGTGTCGTTGATTATGAAAAATGGTTTAGGAGCTTCTGGAGATGGGTCAATAGTGTCCATGTCAGTGCCCATGGAAGACGAACCAGTTGTATCTTCTGATCCAGAAGATGTGGGGTCCACATATGGGACCTTAGGCACCACCGTACCACTGTTTGGAACAGAGTCATCATCCCATTCTTTAATTCCATTAAATTCTTCACTTGTTAAGTCAAAGTCAAATTCTTCGTCACTTTCCGAAGCACGCAAGGCCGCTGCAGAAGCCGCTTTTGCTCGCAAACCCTAAAAAATAGTATTTTTACGATTTTTTGAGCTAAGGATATTTGTTATAGAATCAAAAAATACAGAACGAGCACACTCAAATATAAAAATTTAATCCCAACGAATCATAAAGAAATTAGGTAATCATAATTCATCCTAGTGTTCCCGTTATCCTCCTTATTTTTGCAATTGTTTGTTCTGAAACTCACCTGCATCCTTTGTTCAACGAACATCTTTTCCAGCTGCAAAAGTCCCTCTTGACTTTCAATGGTTTCCATCCAACTTTGAGAGTCGGCATTTTTACCAATACCCATCCAAAACTCACTTTCTTTTTCAGGCAAGCGCTGCTTAGTACCATCATTTTGAGTTACCGAACTTGACATGCCATAGAGCATCACGGCGAAAAAGACTGGAGCAGTAAAAGTTGTGGCAGCTACTCCTACTTGAGCTTGCAACATCAAATTCAAGAAGAGACCTACGGCACCACCACCAACTGCAGCGAATGAAGTCAATGGGCCACGCGGGAAGGGCGCGCGCTCAATCTCCTGCAACATTTCAGCGCGTAACTGTTGTACTGCCTTCTCCATCGGAGCTAACTTAGATTTACTCACATCACCATCTTCCGACTGAAGTTTTAATGACGTCTGATGATATGCAGCTCGGTTGGCAACTGCCTTCTGTCCGCCCGACTGCGGGGCAAACGAATCACTTTGATGAACCAAAAAGGCCACCAATATGATTGTCTCGATTGGCAGCTTCATATGGCTCGAGTGTATAGAAAAAGCTAGTAAGGGTACGCTTCAAGTCAAACAGGC
>Ga0213867_1000751_pt1 | contig 14428 bp, 9 predicted proteins | sample PICome_12_FD_160120 | JGI IMG/M metagenome (GOLD analysis project Ga0213867, IMG submission 160120) | Coastal seawater microbial communities near Pivers Island, North Carolina, United States - PICO540 | ecosystem: Environmental > Aquatic > Marine > Coastal | place: USA: North Carolina | collected... | reverse complement strand
GTAATCTCCTGACCTGACTCTATAGCGGCTTCGAACGGGTTGTGCTCTTTGCAGTTCAGGGTTTTGCTTTTCTCTACTGTTCCAAGAAGCGTCTGCGAGTTTGTAAATTTCTTTTTCATTGCTGACAAAGACTCCCGCCTTTAACTTGGGCAATCTCAATATATTGGGCTTGTTTTGATTGTAGTTTTTTGGGATGACTCCTCTTTTATAGGTTGGATTTAAAATCTCTAACTCTTCGATACTCATGCTGAGCGCCTTAGAAAGCTGCTCAAAGGATAATTTAGACTTGATGTGAACCGTGTCTGTCTCAAAATAATTTCTTTCATAGGGCTGAGGATGCAAACCGTAATCTTCTGAAAACTCAAAGGCGAACATTGTAGCTATAAATAAAGGCACGTAATTCGCTGTTTCTCTTGGAAGGTAGTTTCTAAGGTTCCAGTAGTTGTTGTAGCCTCCAGATCTGCGTCTGGCCTTATTCACATTTCCTGGACCAGAATTGTAGGCGGCAAGAGCCAAATCCCAATCGTCAAAGGTGTTGTACAGTTGTTGCAAATACTTGGCCGCAGCCTGTGTTGATTTAATAGGGTCGTATCGCTCGTCGATATAGTTGTCTACTCTTAAACCGAAATAACGCCCTGTGGCATACATAAATTGCCAAAGACCTCTTGCTCCAACCCTTGACCTTGCCTTTGGGTTAAGCGCCGATTCTGCGATGGCCAAATACTTCAATTCTATTGGCAAATCACTCTTGTCTAGCTCTTGCTCAAACAAGGGAAAATAAAACTGACTCAAAGTCATCATGCGCTCTAAAAACGGACGCTTATCTTTTAAATAATGAACTATCACCCGCTCGAGCTGTTTGTTGTACTCGAAATTGAATGGAGATTTACGGTCTAAAATCTCAAGCCTATTCTTGATCTCCTGCGTGCTTAAAGGGCTGGTGTTGTCTATGGCTTTCTCATAGGCAATATCAGATTCATCTACTAACTTGTTGTCGTTGTCAAAAAAACTAAGCATATTAGAAAGCATAATGCTGTCTGCTATGTAGGCGGCTTTTTGGTCTTCTAACTCGTAAGTCAACCCTCTTTGGTCTCCATAGGGAGAAGGATTTCCAACCGATCTAAAGCCGTCTACAATCTGATCTGTTTGCAATAATTGTTGTTGCCCTAAAGCAAAACCAAAAGAAGCGATAATAAGGACGCTAGACAGTCTTGATTTCATAGTCATTTATGCTTAAATGCAGTACTATCAAATATAAGCATTGCACTACAAGCACTGTCTAGAGCTGTAAGAAAATTAGATAAGATTTATGATAATATCGCTGCAATTCCAGGAAGTGTTTTTCCTTCAAGGCTCTCGAGCATTGCTCCTCCTCCTGTAGAAACGTAACTTACCTTCTGGTCAAACCCAAATTGTTTTACGGCAGCGACAGAATCTCCGCCTCCAACCAAAGAGAAGGCTCCGGCTTGTGTGGCTGTGTCTACGGCCTCTCCTATAGCAATCGTTCCTTTGGCAAAGGTGGACATCTCAAAAACACCCACAGGACCGTTCCATAGAATCGTCTTTGAATCTGCGATGACTTGGCTGAACTGTTCGATTGTTGCAGGGCCCGCGTCTAATCCCTCCCATCCGGCAGGAATTTCATTGACATCGCAAACTCTTGTGTTCGCCTCTACACTGAAATCGTCAGCTATAATCACGTCAACCGGCAGGTGCACCTGAACATTGTTGGCTTTTGCTTTATCTAAAATAGATAGCGCTAAATCGAGTTTGTCTTCTTCACAAATCGAATTACCTACAGATCCTCCAAGGGCCTTAATAAAAGTATAAGTCATTCCTCCACCAACAATCAAATGATCAATTTTGGGAAGGATGTTTTCAATAATGGTGATTTTAGTCGAAACCTTAGAGCCACCCATAATAGCAGTTACCGGGGCTTCACCTTCTTCTAAAACCTTTTTAGTCGCGGTAATCTCTTTCTCCATCAAAAAGCCAAAACACTTGTTTTGCTCAAAAAATTGGGCAATAATTGCAGTAGAAGCGTGTGCTCTGTGGGCGGTACCAAATGCATCGTTGACGTAAATGTCTCCGAGCTCTGCTAACTGTTGTGCAAACGCCTGATCGCCTGCTTCTTCTTCAGCATGAAAACGCAAGTTTTCTAATAAAATCACTTCGCCCTGACTGATTTGGGCGCAAGCGTCTTTTGCTTTTTGACCGATGGTCTCATCTATAAAATTGACCTCAACACCAAGAATATTGCTCACTTCACTTGAGATATGTCCTAATGACAACTCAGGTTTAACCTGCCCTTTAGGTCTTCCTAAATGACTCATCAGCACTACAGACCCTCCTTGTTCAAGTATGTGAAGAATTGTCGGCTTAGCAGCTTCTATGCGTGAGCTGTCGCTTACCTCGTTGTTTTCATTCAAAGGAACATTGAAATCAACTCGAATCAATGCTGTTTTGTTCTCAAAGGATGTGTTTTGTAGTGTTCTCATAATTGGCGGATTAAGACGCGGCAAAATTACACAAAACATTCACCTCTTGAAATATAAAATTTAAAATGAGATGCTTTCGCTCTCTTTTATCTGGTAACGGCTTAGTCGTAAATGTTATCTTTGACCTATGCAGGCAACAGATATACTTGGGCAGCAAAGTTTAATTCAAAAGTTTGAGCAAAATATCGCTGAAAACAGGGTGCCACATGCTCAAATTTTTCACGGCTCGGCCCTCACCGAAACTCTGCCTTTAGCCTTGTATTTCAGTTACTTACTACTCAATAAAGACGAAAGAGTACTGCGTTTAGATCATCCCGATGTACACTTTAGCTTTCCAGTGAACACCACCAAAGAAATTAAGAAAAACCCACTGTGCAAAGACTTCATTTCACATTGGCGAAGCTTGGTACAGTCCTCTGCGTATTTCTCCTTAAAAGATTGGTCAGAAACTATTGGTGTAGAGAACAAAAGCTTAAAAATTGGGGTTGATCAAGCTCAAGAAATATTCGCTTCGCTAAAGCTCAAGTCCTTTGAAGGTAATTATAAAGTAATGATCATTTGGGGTGCTGATCTAATCAATGTTCAGGCTGCCAACAAGCTGCTCAAGCTCGTAGAAGAGCCTCCGCAAAAAACATCTATCATTCTGTGTACCAATAAGTTAGACTCTATTCTTAAGACAATTCGATCACGTTGTCAACTGGTACATCTCAGCGCTCCTCAACCAGAAATTATTCGAGACCAACTGATTAATGAAGGTGTTGACTCCAAAAACGCATTCTCGTCTGCCTTGCAAAGTGAAGGCAGTTTGAGTTTAGCACGAGCGCTTTCAGCGAGCTTAGACCAAATACACCCCTTTGAAACGGCATTTGTAGACTGGATGCGCACGGCTTTTATGGCAAAAAAAGATTCCAAATCAGGTAAAAAATTGGTCGACTGGAGCGAAAACATTGCTGCTTTAAGCAAAGAAGATCAAGCCGCTTTTTTAAAATACAGCCTTAACATTATCCGCAAAGCGCTGATGATTAACTATAAATCTGAATTTTTGGTGCACGCCTCTATCTTACCTTCAGGCTTTGATCTTAAAAAGTTCGCACCTTTTGTCAATGAACACAATATTTTTGAGCTCCAAGAATTGATTGAAAACGGCATTTATGAGATCAAAAGAAACGCCAATGCGAAAATGCTTTTTGCTCATATTGCACTTCAAACCACTCGATTATTACATCAAAAGAAATAACACATGAGCCTTTTACAACTCGAACTGTTCTACACTATAGGATTATTAATATTTGCCATTGTTTGGCTGCAAAGCGGAATCTCTAAACTCATAGATTTTAAAGGAGAATTAGCCTATTTCAACCAACAATTCAAGTCGACCTGGGGCATAAAACACATGGTGAAAGAGAGTTTAATATTAATTACCCTTCTTGAAATAGGCAGCGGCCTTCTTCAAATAGCAGCTATTTATAATCTGTGGACAAGCCAAGATTTAAGTCTGAGTTACTGGGCCAGCTTAGCAAGTTTATTGACGCTTTTTGCGCTCATTACTGGCCAGCGAATGGCAAAGGATTACGCTGGCGCTCAAGGAATTATGGTTTATATTACCGCGGCCTTAGCCTTTTTGTATATACTTCAAGCTTTAGGGCTAAATACATAAAGAACAGCTGAAGATTCTCCGGAAAAAAGAGATTTTAAATTAGAATATAGCCCTATCAAAAACGCACTTAATAATGCTACGGGCTTGGGTTTATCTCGGTACTGCTCTGACAACAGACTCACAAAGAAAGCGTCTAAAAACATCCTTTTTTTAAACTTTAATTCAAATCCTGCTTGCGAGGCCAAAGAGATCATTCCATAAGACGAGAGATGCCATAAGTGCCTTGGAACATCATAACCCGCCCAATATTCTTTATAGTATTCCGCATCAAAAGACTTGAAGTTTGGTATAGCCACAAAAAGAAGTCCTTCTGACGAAAGACAATACCTCATCTTTTTCAATGCCTGCAAAGGGTCATTAATATGCTCTAGAGAATGCCAACAGCTAATGACATCAAAAGACCCACTCACCTCATTTATTGAGGTCACCGTTTTGAGCCCTTTGCTTTGAAGCTCTTCTTGCACCGCTTTAGAAACCTCTACCCCGAGAACATTCAACGGCTTAAACTGGGCTAAAAAAGATCCGTCTCCACAGCCCACATCGAGAACGGCTTTTGGTTTGCCCGAAAGACTCTTAAGAATTAGGTTCTTTTTCCAACGGTTGCGCTTTGCCTTAAACTCTTGATAAACCAGAGAAACTAAGGATTTGTTTTTTTGATGCGACAAGTATTGTTCGCTCTTGTAATAAAGAGAAAGGTCATCAGGAGTACCTTTAGTTTGGTAAGAATCTAAGTCTTTATGGTATTCGAGCGAGAAGACCTCTTTTGTCAAGAACCAGTCGGTAATTTTTTTGTTTGTTTCACGTGGAACGACACTCATCTCCCCAAAGCAACTAATAAAACAGATATGTCCGCAGGGCTTACCCCGCTTATTCTTGAAGCCTGAGCAACCGAGTCTGGTTGTATAGCGAGCAACTTTTCTCTCGCCTCATAAGATAGAGACTTTAAGCTGTCGTAAGAGAAACCCTCTGGAATTCTGACGTGCTCCAAACGACTGATTTTATCTGCATTGTTCTTTTCTTTTGCGATATAACCCGAATACTTGACCTGCACCTCTAACTGGGTTAGCGCCTCCTCTGAGAAATCGCCTCCTTCTATTTTGGTTTTGACCACCTCGAGTTTTCTCATGTCTTCGAGACGAATTTTCGGGCGAGACAACAGCTTAAACAACTTGTCGTCTTGCTTTACTTCAGCGCTTCCAGCCGCGACCAGCATATCGTTAGCCTCTTTAAATGAATAGGAGGTGTTTTTAAAAAAGCTCACCAGATCTTCCGTTTGCCGCTCTTTTTCTTTTAGAACCTTAAGTCTGCTCTCAGTCACCACCCCTAATTCATGCCCTTTTTCTGTCAGCCTTAAATCAGCATTGTCTTGCCTTAACAGAGTTCTGTACTCTGCTCGAGAAGTAAACATTCGATATGGCTCCTCTGTTCCTTTAGTCACCAAGTCATCGATAAGCACTCCGATATAAGCCTCATCTCTTGACAAAATAAACGGGTCTTGTTGTCTTATGTTCAGCACAGCATTTATGCCGGCCATTAACCCTTGAGAAGCAGCCTCTTCATAACCTGTTGTTCCGTTTATCTGTCCTGCGAAAAAGAGGTTTTTCACCAATTTGGTTTCTAAAGTTCGCTTCAGCTGAGTAGGGGGGAAATAATCGTATTCAATGGCATAGCCCGGTCTAAAGAAACGAACATTTTCAAACCCTTTGACAGAACGCAAGGCTTTGAACTGCACATCGTCTGGCAAGGAGGTCGAAAACCCGTTTACGTAAACCTCAACGGTGTTCCATCCTTCTGGCTCCACAAAAATCTGATGACTGTCTTTCTCGGCAAAACGATTGATTTTGTCTTCAATACTCGGGCAGTATCGCGGCCCAATACTTTTAATGCGCCCATTAAACATGGGCGACCTATCAAACCCTGAGCGCAACAAATCATGAACTTCTTCATTGGTATGGGTAAGATGACAAGGCACCTGGCGCTCTAAAGGCGAACTTGACATATACGAGAACACTCCTGGAGTCTCGTCTCCAGGCTGAGGAATCATTTTTGAATAATCGAGAGAACGACCGTCCACTCTTGGAGGCGTTCCAGTTTTCATTCGACCACTGTCGAAACCAAAATCTCGTAACTGCTCGGTCAGACCCACGGAAGCTTTTTCGCCAGCGCGACCACCTCCAAAATTTTTGTCGCCTACGTGTATAAGCCCGTTTAAGAAGGTTCCATTGGTCAAAACCACCGACCTGGCATAAATTGTCAAACCCAAAGAAGTTTTCACTCCTTTGATCTCACCTGCTTCTTCTAATAAACCAACAACCATGTCTTGAAAAAAGTCACAGTTCTCTGTTGCTTCTAACATCAAGCGCCAATGCTCGGCGAACAACATTCTATCATTTTGGGTTCTTGGGCTCCACATCGCAGGACCCTTTGACCGATTCAGCATCTTAAATTGAATCGCGCTTTTGTCTGAGACTATTCCGCTGTAGCCGCCTAATGCGTCAATTTCACGAACGATCTGCCCTTTGGCAATCCCACCCATTGCAGGGTTGCAAGACATTTGACCTATATTTTGAAGGTTCATGGTCACCAACAAAACAGAAGCCCTCATGTTTGCAGCCGCAGCTGCAGCCTCTGCTCCTGCATGGCCACCACCAACTACTATAACATCGTAATGTTTATCTATCATTTTTCGTGTTCCACGTGAAACAGGCTGATAAGCTCAGCTTCTTTGATACGCATATTTTCTTGTTCTTCTTCAGTTTTGTCATTTTGTCCCGACAAGTGCAACATCCCATGCGCGCACACCCGAAACAACTCTGTCATAAATGAAACGCCATAACTTACAGCGTTTTCGCTAATTCTCTCGTGGCTTATAAACAGGTCTGCCTCATCAAGACCGTCAGCAGCATAGTCAAAAGTGATGATGTCTGTGTAACAGTCATGATTCAAATACTTTTGGTTGACCTCTAACAAAAACGCATCGTTACAAAATATAAAATTGACGGCCTGACTCAGACCCAAATGCAATCTTGTTTTTACTAAGGACTCTTGAAACTCTACCTCATCACCCCAATTCTGATCGAAATCCGAAAGAATTATTTCATTCATAAAACAAAAATATATCATTCCTAATACTTAGTTTCGCTTTTAAAACAAATTATACTATGAAAGTACGTGTTCGTTTTGCCCCTTCGCCCACAGGGCCTCTGCATATTGGAGGGCTTAGAACCGCATTGTTCAATTATCTCTTTGCCAAAAAACACCAAGGGACGTTTGTGCTTAGGGTAGAAGACACTGATCAGTCAAGACTAGTAGAAGGCGCTGAACAATACATTCAAGACGCGCTGAGCTGGCTAGGCATTCCTCCTGATGAGAGCCCAGCGCACAAAGGAGGTCACGGACCATACAGGCAAAGCGAACGAAGAGCGATTTACGAAGAACACGCAATGCTGCTTGTTCAAGAAGGCAAGGCTTATTATGCCTTTGACTCTACCGAACAGCTTGATGCGCTTCGGAAAGAGGCAGAAGCGAAAGGAGAAAAGTTCATCTACAACCACAACAACCGCAATGGGCTACACAACTCTTTACAATTAAGCTCAGAAGAAACCTCAAGACTGCTTGAAGAAAAGCACCCGTTTGTAATTCGTTTCAAATCGCCGGCAGATAGGCAGCTTCAACTTGACGACCTGATTCGCGGCCGTATAGTCATAGACTCTAATTTGCTTGACGACAAAATCCTGTTTAAAAGCGACGGCTTTCCTACATACCATTTAGCAAACGTTGTTGATGATCACCTTATGGAGATTTCTCATGTCATCCGCGGAGAAGAATGGCTGCCATCCTTGGCCTTACACTATTTGCTTTACGAAGCCTTTGAGTGGGAGGCGCCGCAATTTGCGCATTTACCCTTATTGCTAAAACCAAAAGGAAAAGGAAAACTCAGCAAAAGAGACGGTGAAAAAGGAGGCTTCCCTGTTTTTCCGCTTAGCTGGGGCGAGTCTACAGGATTTAAAGAATCAGGCTATTTGTCAAATGCCACACTAAACTTCTTGGCGCTTTTAGGATGGAATGAAGGTGTAGAGCAAGAAATATATTCCCTGGACGAGCTCAAACAGCGATTTGATATTGGCAGAGTAAACAAATCTGGCGCCCGTTTTGATGTCGAAAAACTAAAGTGGTTTAATCACCATTATATACAACAGGCTTCTAATGCTTCTTTAGCGGCAACACTTCAAAATACCCAAGCCGCTCTAAGCACCGCCGACTTAGAATCTCTTGAGCATTTTGTAGGTCTTGTCAAAGAGCGCGAAAGCTTTATCGCAGACATCTATATCCACAACACCTATTTTTTTGAATCACCTTCAAGCTATGACCCAAAGGCGCTCAAAAAACAAATAAAAGAAGATACTCCAGCGCTGCTAGCCGGGCTTGCAGCAAAACTTCAAACCCTTGAAGACTTTAAGAGTGCTAGGCTTTCAGACTGCCTAAGTTCCTATTGTGAAGAAAAAAATATCGGACTTGGTCGTGTAATGGCCCCGGTTCGCTTATCTTTAGTAGGAGCGCTCAAAGGTCCGTCTATTTATGAGATTATGGCCTTTATAGGAAAAGAATCCACGCTCCAACGCATTGATAACTTAATACAACAAACCTCTTAAATAACATCATTATGGTCTTTCAAATTTTATGCATCGTGCTCGGTTTTTTGTTGCTTTTTACTTTTGTCTTTATCGTAAAGCAACAAACCGCCGTAATTATTGAAACATTCGGGCGTTTTACTTCTGTTAGAAACGCAGGTATACAGTTTAAAATCCCCTTCATTCAAAGAAAAGCAGGAATAATTACCCTTAAAATACAGCAGCTCGATGTAATCGTTGAAACCAAGACCAAAGATGACGTTTTCGTCAAACTTAAGATCTCTGTTCAATATGTTGTGCTCAAAAACAAAGTCTACGAGGCCTTTTACAAGCTAGAACATCCCTCAGACCAAATCACGTCTTATGTTTTTGATGTTGTTCGTGCTGAGGTGCCGAAAATGAAGCTTGACGACGTTTTTGTTAAAAAAGACGATATCGCTATCGCGGTAAAGTCTGAGCTTCAAGAATCTATGATTGAATATGGTTACGATATCATTAAAACACTTGTCACGGATATAGACCCGGACGAGCAAGTAAAACATGCCATGAATCGCATCAATGCTTCTGAACGCGAAAAAATAGCGGCGCAATTCGAGGGAGACGCTGCACGAATTCTAATTGTTGAGAAGGCGAGGGCAGAGGCCGAGAGCAAAAGACTTCAGGGGCAAGGTATTGCCGATCAGCGAAGAGAAATTGCACGGGGACTTGAAGAGTCTGTAGAAGTTTTAAACAAGGTGGGGATTAATTCTCAGGAAGCGTCTGCACTAATCGTAGTCACTCAGCATTATGACACCTTACAATCAGTTGGAGAACACACCGCGTCGAATCTCATTTTATTACCTAACTCACCTTCTTCAGCCAATGATATGCTTACCAATATGGTCGCTTCGTTCGCGGCAAGTAATCAGATCGGTGAGGCAATGAAAAAAAATGATACCACTAAGAAGGAGTCTCAATCTTAGCCCAAGTATCTCTTAGGCCCACAGTTCTGTTAAAGACTGCCTGATTTTCGCTGTTTCTTCCGTCGCAATAAAAATACCCCATGCGCTGAAATTGGTAGTGCTGACCTTCTTTTGCTTCGTTTAGGGAAGGCTCAATAAAAGCGGTTGTTTCAACCAGGGAGTTCGGGTTTAAGTGCTCAATAAAGTCAACCTCTTTATTCTCTTCTGGCTGAGCTACAGCAAACAATCTATCATAGAGCTTAATGTCTGCTTTCTTGGCATGCTTAACGCTCACCCAGTGTAAAGTACCCTTGACTTTACGCATGCTCTCTTCGGTTCCGCTTCCTGATTTAGATTTGGTGTCATAGGTGCAATGCACTTCTATGACTTCCCCCGCTTCGTTTTTGATGCAATGCTCCGCCTTGATGATATATCCATTTTTTAGCCGCACTTCGCCACCAAGTTTAAGTCTAAAGAATTTTCTATTGGCCTCTTCTCTAAAATCAGCCTTTTCAATATAGATTTCTCTTGAAAAGGGAAGCTCTCTGTGGCCCATGCTTTGATCCTCAGGATTGTTTTCGGCCATAAGCAGCTCTTCTTGATCTTCTGGGTAGTTGGTTATTACAACCTTTAAAGGGTCTAAAACCGCCATAACTCTTGGCGCGACCTTATTGAGGTCTTCACGCACAAAAAAATCTAAAACATTGAGGTCTACTACATTTTCTCGTTTTGCAATCCCTATGGCTTCTGCAAAATTTCTTATGGCCTTAGGCGTATATCCTCTTTTACGCATGCCAGATATCGTGGGCATTCTTGGGTCGTCCCAACCAGAAACATGACCGTTTTCTACAAGTCGTAAAAGTTTTCGCTTTGAGACTACTGTGTGTGAAAAGTTTCGTCTGGCAAATTCGCGCTGTTTTGGCCTAAGAAACTGACTGTCAACAAGTTGGTCTAAAAACCAGTCGTACAGTTCTCTGTGCATATTAAATTCCATGGTGCAGAGTGAATGCGACACCTGCTCGATATAATCACTTTGTCCGTGTGTCCAATCGTACATTGGATAAATACACCAATCACTTGCAGTTCTATGATGAGACTTGTGAAGAATTCTGTAAATAATAGGATCTCTCATGAGCATGTTTGAAGAGGTCATATCAATTTTTGCTCTCAAGACATGTGCTCCTTCTTCGAAATCTCCGTTTTTCATCCCCTCAAATAAACTCCTATTCTCTGCTACGCTACGATTGCGAAAAGGGCTGTCTGTTCCTGCTTTGGTGGGGGTCCCTTTTTGAGTTGCTATGTCTTCAGACGATTGGGAGTCAACATAAGCTAAGCCTTTGTTAATCAATTCTTTGGCCCAATCGTGAAGCTGCCCAAAGTAGTCAGAGGCATAACACTCTTTATCCCATTCAAAACCAAGCCAAGAGACGTCTTTCTTGATCGCGTCAACGTATTCCTGTTCTTCCTTAGCAGGGTTGGTGTCATCAAATCTCAGATTGACAGGAGCCTGATATTTTAATCCCAAGCCAAAATTTAAGCAAATTGAACTTGCATGGCCCACGTGAAGATATCCGTTGGGCTCAGGAGGAAACCTAAACCGCAATTGCTTTTGGTCGTAGTTTTTAGATAAATCCTCTTCTATTATTTGCTCAATAAAGTTTAAAGATTTTGGGCCGCTCTCCATAGGAATATATATTGTTTTGCAAATTTAGCACTCCTTCAATAACATTTCACCACAAGAACCGACTCTTTTACAACATTATCTTTTTAAAGCTGCCGTTCGTCTTGAAATTTAGGCACATAAACGATAACCAAGCTTAAATAAGACGATAATGAGAAAGGTGCTAACTGCCATTTTACTGTTCATTGGACTGAACACTTTCGGACAAGTCCATGTTCCATTTGAATCAAGACCTTCAGGAAATTCCATCAAGGTAAAAGGAAATTATACATTTCTGTCGAACTCTATACTCAACAGATATGACAGAGACAATAATGCCAATGTTGCTTACAATGGAGAAGAAAACAACAACGACCTTCACAGAGACTATATAGATATAGATGCTGATGACAGTACGTTTTCTTCATCTGCAGCAGAGCTATCCTTACCTGATTGCTCTCAAATCGTTTATGCAGGATTGTATTGGGCAGGAAATTATGACGGGGAAGTCAGCAACAACTCAATGATTCCTGGTATTCCACGAAATGACAATACACGAAACCCTGTAAACGCCATTAAGCTTAAAGTTCCTGGATCTTCAGCCTATGTAGATGTTATTGCTGATAACAATCCAGACGCAGAAGGCGAAGAAGACCATATTATTATAGATGACCCTAGCTTACAAAACGCACCATACGTATGCTACGCCAATGTGACCAACCAAATTCAAAGTTTAGCCAGCGCTAATGGTACCTATACCGTTGCCAATGTTCGAGGAACTAGAGGTCAGAGTGTAGGTGGAGCAGCCGGATGGACTATGGTTGTCGTATATGAGAACGACGCAGAAACTAATAAAACCATTACTTTTTTTGATGGATATGCTGCTATTCAGGCAAATCAAGCGCCTGTTGAATTAACAGTTAGTGGGTTTAAAACAATTGAAAACGGCCCAGTTGCCGCTAAGTTGGGGGTTGCTGCAGTCGAAGGTGATCGCAGCTTTAGCGGAGACAAATTCTTGTTTGCCACTAAAAACAACCCTAACTATATAGAGTTAGGAAATACATTAAACCCACAGACCAACTTTTTTAAATCTAACATAACCGACAATGATCAAATCGCACAAGGCCTTTTGCCTTCAAGCGAAAACACATTGGGTTATGACAGCGACCTTTTTGATCTTGACAACACTAATAACAGCATTATCGGCAACGGAGAAGAAGAGGCTTATTTTAAACTTGAAACCCTAAATGACACCTATTCTGCTTTCCTCATTGCATTTGGTGTTGAAGTTATTGATCCTCAGGTAGATTTAATACAAAACATTGTATACAACAACAGTGTTTTTGCCGACTTAAGCATGGCAAAAGGAGAGGCGTTTCAGCTTCAGCACAGAATGAGTAATACCGGTAATGACGAAGTAGGCAGCATGACTGTTGAAGGTGTTGTTCCGCAGCAATTCGAGCTTCTTGAGAGCGATATTTCATTGCCTTCAGGAATAAACTATACTTATGATGCGTCAAGCCGTTTACTCAGCTTGACTTTTGACGCAAATACAATTACTAGCCAAGAGCTTGTTTATACACTTCCTTTTCAAGTAACAGACAATTGTTCAGGCCTTATGGGGCCTTGTGGCAATTTGGTTGACTTTCAGATGAACACAAGTTATACTGGAGTTGTCAATCCAGCCTTAAAAGAAAGCGTAAGTTCAACTGAAATCAGCAACTGTAGCTTACCAAACTACGCTGCTAATAGTATTACCTTAACTGGATTAGAAGACTGCGACGCTCCTATTAGCGTTGATCTCTGTGATGGAGACGCTGCGCTTATTGCTGCAGAAGGCTATTCAGATTACATTTGGAGGTTTGACCAAAACCAAAGTGGAGTTTTAGACGCTAGTGACCCTGTTGTCGCTTCTGGAACAAACACATTCAGTGCTTCTTATGCAGGATTGTTCTTTGTTGAGCAAATCACTGATGATCCTGATTGTTCTAATACAGTCATGAGCTTTGACGTAAGCCAAAGTGGATTTATTCAAAACAACCCTTTGATTCCTTATATCAATGGAGATATTGCCAATTACAACGGAACGATTTATCAATGTGAAGATACCAACGAAGAAATTCCAATTTTCTACCTGTGTGATGATGGATCTTCATATGACTTTAACCTTAACCTTAACGGTGTAGTAGACTACAACTGGGAAAAACTCGATCCTAATTGTGAGAACGCTGACTTGTGCGGCTTGCACGAAAACAGCTGTGACTGGCAGCCTGTAACGAATTCTCCTAACTATACGGTTTCAGAAGGAGGCGTTTACAGAATCAATCTAACGCAAGAAGACGGCTGTACAACAAATTACTTCTTTAGAGTAGACCAATTGGATTATAACCCTGAGGTTTTTGTGGAAGACCACAGATGTACAACATTAGGTTCTATTGAAATCGCTAACCTTTCAGATCAGTTTCGTTTTCGTCTAATAGACCCTATCTCTTATCAAATTTTACGTGATTTTCAAGACAGTCCTGTTTTCGAAGATCTTACTGAAGGTGTATACTCGGTAGAAATCGAATCAAACTTAGAAGGAAATGCTTGTGTATATTACATCGACTTAATTGAAATTGAAGAGATTGAAACAGAAGACACTTTTTATTTCAATCAAATTGGATGTGACGACCTTGGAAATGCTTCCTTAGAATTACAAAACGTAATAGGACAAAACACCTTCTCTTTCTTCGAAGGTTCTACCTTAATATCAGAGATCACCACCGAAGAGACAAGCTGGTCGGTGGCTGATTTAACAGAAGGAACCTATCGCGTTCTTGCTGTAAACGAATACGGCTGTGAGTGGGAGTATGGCTTTACCATTCAGCAGTACGACCAGATGAGCTATGAAGGATTCGATGTTACTGAGATCGGCTGCCAAGAAGCTGAGCTTGACATCAACATCCAAGGCGGGGTAGCTCCTTACTCTTTTGCCCTTATGGCCAATAATGGACAGGTGTTCTACAACGACGCTACTGCTATTCCTGATAGCGCATTCA
>Ga0213867_1000750_pt1 | contig 14454 bp, 7 predicted proteins | sample PICome_12_FD_160120 | JGI IMG/M metagenome (GOLD analysis project Ga0213867, IMG submission 160120) | Coastal seawater microbial communities near Pivers Island, North Carolina, United States - PICO540 | ecosystem: Environmental > Aquatic > Marine > Coastal | place: USA: North Carolina | collected... | reverse complement strand
ATAACTGATCAATTAAGAATATTGAATGCTAGTAACTTTGTGTCTAAAGTTACTGATCAGACTGAAAATTCTTATTATGCTTTTATTGGATTGCCAAATGCTACTGAATATGCTTCAGATTGGGACGTTGTTCCACCAGCACCTAAAGATTCTTTCGACCAAGAGAATGATTATTGGGATAGTATGATAGGATTGTCAAAAATTCTACCAGAAGATACATCTCAGGTTGTTAAAAAGAATGAATGGGAGTCTGGAACGATTTATGACATGTATCGCCATGACATTACTTCCTCAAATATTTCTCCCCAATCAGAAGCAACAAGTCTTTATTCTTCAAATTATTATGTGATTAATGAAGATTTGAATGTTTATATTTGTCTTGATAATGGAGCGTCTCCAGAAAATGATTTTAAAGGCAATCAGTCTTTAGATCAACCTACTTTTGTTGCATTAGAACCAAGAAAAGCAGGTAATAGTGGTGATGGATATGTTTGGAAATATCTTTATACGATTAAACCAAGAGATTTGGTGAAATTTGACACTGTATTTTATATGCCTACTCCTAAAAATTGGGCAACAAATACAGATACTCAAGCAGTTAGAAATCATGCCACATCTAGTGGACAATTAAAAATTGTAAAAATAAGAAACAGAGGAGTTGGAGTAAACTTTACTTCTGGAAATACTATTACCGATGTTCCAATTAAAGGTGATGGAACTGGTGCTTTTGCTACTGTCATTTTAAATAGTGACCAAAAAGTAGAAACAGTTGTCATTTCAAAAGGAGGTTCTGGTTATACTTTTGGAACTCTCGATTTAGAATCAAGAGGAGTTACTATTCAAGATACTTCACCAGTATTTGATGTAATTATTCCTCCCAAAGGTGGACATGGATTTGATGTTTATAATGAACTCGGAGCATCAAATGTCCTTCTATATACTAGAATTGAAAATAGCACAGAAAATCCAGACTTTATTGTAGGGAATCAAATTTCTAGATTTGGCATTGTTGAAAATCCTCTACAGTATGGTTCGACTGAAATTTTAACTGATACTACAGTTAGTTCTTTATATGCATTAAAATTAAAGTCTTTGAATACACAATCTACAGATTTTTATAAAGAGGTGACTATTGAAGCAGATTCATTCTTCACTCAAACATTAGATACTAATGTAACTGCAGTTGGCAGAGTTATTTCTTACGATAAGAATACTGGAGTTTTGAAGTATTGGCAAGATAGAAGACTTGTTGGATTTAATACTGATGGAAGTAGAAATTCTTCCCCTTCTTATGGATTCAATCTGGAAAGATTTACTGCTACTCCAACTTCAAATGGAAGTGTCGAAATAAACTTTGATAACGGTGTAGATTTGCAGATTAATACTGATTTTGATGGTTCAACTGAGACAATAAATAATAATACATATCAATTGGGACAATCTTTTATTAAAGGGGTTTCCAATCCAGAAGTTGAGAAGCATTCTGGAAACATAATTTATGTTGATAATAGACCTTCTATAACTAGATCATCAAACCAAAAAGAAGATATTAAAGTAATTTTGCAATTCTAAGGAAGCATGTCACAGGAAACTAATCTCAACGTCTCACCTTATTTTGACGATTTTGATCCCCAGAAAGATTACTATAAAGTATTATTCAAGCCAGGGTATCCTGTCCAAGCTAGAGAATTAAACACTTTACAGTCGATTGCTCAGAATCAAACTGAGCAATTTGGTAAGCATATCTTTAAAGAAGGGTCTGTAGTAATACCTGGACAGTTAAAGTATGAAAATCCATTATATGCTGTTCAAATTGAATCGGAATTTAATGGTATTCCAATATCTTCTTACTTCAATGATCTTAAGGGAGTAAAAATAAAAGGTTTTACTAGTGGAGTTAGTGCAGAAGTAGTACTTTTATTGACTAATTCTGATTCCGAAAGAGGTAATTATACTTTATATGTAAAATACCTTGGTAGTGGTGGTGATAATTTTGATACTAAAACTTTTTTAAGTTCTGAGACTTTAATTTTAGAATCTGATGTTTCCTTTGGTTCCAATAGTTTTCTTCAAACAGGTGAGGGTTTTGCTAACACTATTTCAGAAAATGCTGTAACTGAAGGAAGTGCTGTAAGTATTTCTGAAGGTGTCTATTTTGTTAGGGGAGTTTTTGCAAGGGTAAAATCTCAAACAATTATTTTAGATCAGTATGGAATTACTCCATCATATAAAGTTGGATTTGATGTTCTAGAAACTATTGTCAATTCCGATGAGGACGATACTTTATTTGACAATTCTAAAGGATTTTCTAACTTTGCCGCACCAGGAGCAGATAGATTCAAAATAGAACTTAAGTTATCAAAGAGAGAGATTGATGACTTAAATACTGATTCTTTCGTAGAAATACTAAGAGTAGAAAATGCTGCTCCACAGTTTTTTGATGAAAATCCTCAATATAATTTAATTAGAGATGAATTAGCAAGAAGAACTTATGATGAATCTGGAGACTATTTTGTAAAACCCTTTACTGTCAATGTTAGAGATAGTCTCAATGACAGAGTATTAAATAGAGGAATTTATTTTGAAGGTCAAACTACTTCAGAAGGAAATATTCCATCTGAAGATTCAATGGTCTATCAGATTGGTCCAGGAAAAGCATATGTTAGAGGATATGATGTTGAGACTATTTCTCCAACTTTAATAGACGTAAAAAAAGCAAGAACAATTGAAAAATCTCCACAGATCAATGTAAATTACAATTCTGGCACTTTAGCAATTTTAAATAATGGTACTGGTGCTCCATCAATAGGGCTTGGAACTGATTCTGTTGTCTATCTTCAAGATGAGCGTAAGGGTTCTGATTCTAACGTAGCAGCTGGTACTACTATTGGCGTTGCAAGAGTTTATGATTTTGTTCCTGAGAGTGATTATGTAGATCAAACAAGCAGATTGCAGTTACGTCTTTTTGACATTAGAACATATACTACTGTTGGATTGACCACTTCAATTCCTGGAGGATTATCATTACCAGCATTTATTAGAGGTAAAAATAGTAATGCTACTGGATTTCTCAAAACTGCTTTGGGGCCTTCAGATACAGAAATGACTCTCTATGAAACCACAGGTAATTTCTTAGAGAATGAGCAGATAGTTATTAATGGTATTGATAATGGTAGATTAATCAATTCGGTAACTGATTACTCAGTTTCTGACATTAAATCAGTTTATGCAACAAATTCTGTTGGACTATCGACATTTAATGCAGACTTAGTTCTTTCGAAGAAATCATATACTGCAAAACCAGGAACAACTTTCAAAGTAGATAATGGTGTTGTCTCTGCTGGACTAGACACTAAGTTTACTAATATAGTAAAAGTAGGTGATATAGTTTCGTATGCTAGCACTGAATTTACTGGAGATCCTATTTACAATAGAGTAACTGATGTAGGTATTGCAGGAACAAACTTTACAATTTCTTCAATTACTGATGTATCTGGAGTTTGTAATGGTACTCTTCCTTCTGGATCTTTTGAAGTAACTAATATTCTTAAGTATCAACCAAGTCTAAAATCTCGAAACAATTCACTTTTAACAAAATTAAATCATGAGAATGTCTCTGAAATCAGTTTAAATGAGACTGAAATTATTCAGAGAAGAACTTTTAATGTTGCAAGTTTTACTGGTTCTTCTTTTAGTATTACTATAGATGCAGATGATGTCGATTTATTCTTCGAATCTTTTGATGAAGATAGATATTTAATTTCTTATGAGGATGGGACTACAGAATTGATGAGAGCAGATAAGTTCTTATTATCTCTCGATGGAAAAACTGTAACTTTCAATGGTTTATCGAAGGCGAGTGGAAGTAACGCTGAAGTCATCGCTACAGTTAAAAACATAAAACCAAGTTCAAAAAATAAAAAATTAAACAAAGTTGGTAAAATAACTATTGAAAATTCATCATCAGTTGCTTCTGGTATTGGAACAACAACTCTAAATGATGGATTATCTTATAGTAATGTATATGGAACTAGAGTACAAGATAAAGAAATTAGTTTAAATGTACCTGATGTTGTTAGGGTTTTAGCAGTTTATGAATCCAATGATACTTCTAATCCCACTCTTCCCCAATTGCAATTAACTGGATCCTCTGGAAATTCTAACTATATCGTTGGCGAGCACATAGAAGGAAAAACTTCAGGTGCTGTTGCACTGGTGACTTCTAAGGTTGGTGTAGATAAGTTAGAATACGTCTATTTAAATACCAGTCAATTTTCTTTAGGAGAAGTCATTTTTGGAAAAGATTCCAAGGAAGAATCATTATTATCTTTAAAAATACTTTCAGATAAAAACATTACCCAAAACTTTGATTTTGATAATGGACATAGAGACACATTCTATGATTTCTCTAGAATTCTTAGGAGACAAGGTGTAGAATCTCCAAAGAAGAAACTGACAGTTGTATTCCAAAATTACACTATTGACTCTTCAGATACTGGAGAATTTATTACGGCAAATAGTTATTCGCAAGAAAACTTTAAGCACGATGTAGGTTTCTATCAAGGTTCAAGATTAACTGATTTTGTTGACATAAGACCAAGAGTTGCTCCATATACATCATCAAATAAGTCACCATTTGAATTTGATTCCAGAAATTTTGCGTCTGATGGGCAGTATTCTGATTATATTTTAGTTCCAGATGAAAATATTCTTCTGGATTATGAGTATTATGTTGGTAGAATTGATACTATTTTCTTAAATCCCGATGGACAGTTCCAGATTCTTTCTGGAGAACCATCGGCAAATCCACAACCAGCAGAATCTATATCTACTGGATTGAGTATTGCTACGGTATTCATTCCCCCATATGTATTCAATACAAAGAACATAAATGTGCTGATGTCGGTGCATAAAAGATATAGAATGGAAGACATCTCATTATTGGAAGATAGAATTCATAGAGTAGAAAGATTTACCACTCTTTCTATGCTTGAGTCTAAAACTGAAAACTTTATGATTAGAGACGCAGAAACTGGATTGGACAGATTTAAGTGTGGATTCTTCGTAGATAATTTCAGCAATCATGCTTATCACGATTTAATTAATCCCAATTTCAAAGCAGCAATTGACACATCATCAAATGCATTAAGACCAAGACATTATACAACTTCATTAGATCTTCAATTAGGTTCAGAAGTCATTGAGGGATTTACTAGCACATTTACACCAAATGCAGATTCTAGTTTTGTATCTGATTTAGGATCTGTAAATGTTAGAAAGACTGGTGATTTGGTTACTCTAAACTATGATTCTGTTCTTTACTTTGAACAACCATACGGAACTAAAACTGAAAGCGTTACTCCATTCTTAGTTAGGTACTGGCAAGGAAGTATTCAACTTAATCCTCCAGTTGATGTTTGGTTTGATGAAGTTGCCAGAGAAACAAATGCTACTCAAGAAGTCGTCAATCGTGTTGAAAGGGAAGATGAAAACATAACTGTTGTTAATAATGTAACTATAGACAATGAAGTTTTCGTTGGTGCAGGTGAAGCTCAACCTGTTCCTCAAGCAGGAACTGCTCCTTTTGATTGGATTCAAAATGCAAGAGACATTGTTAATAACCTTCCCACAAGAACCACCCCCACCAGCCGCTGGCCCTGGCGCCGCCGTGGCGGGGGTGTGGGTGGATCGCGCCTGGGTGGATTAAGCATAGTAGTTGACAATAATAAAAACTCATCTAATGTTAAAAGTTCTGGAACAGGTGAAAGAAAGTCCGTCATTGGTAGTGATATAATTCATTTAAATGTATTTAAACGTAGGGTCACTCAACAGGATAGAGACTTAATTAATCAACTTCTTCCTCCAGATGCAGCCACTCAATTCTTAACTGCTATTGATACTCGAAATAGAAACGCAAGAGCTGTTATAAACTTCATACCTTCAACTGGTGCTACTACTGTCACAGAAACTAACACTAGTGTAGAAACTACTACATCTACAGAAACAACTAGTGATGTATCAACCATTATAATTCCAGAAGAAATTATAACAGATACAAATACTGAAACATCAACTGAGAACTTTACTGAAGAAGTTAGATTCCTTAGAAGTAGAAACATTGAGTTTGATACTACTGGATTAAGACCAAGAACAAGATTTTATCCGTTCTTTGAGGGTATAGATGTAAGCAATTACGTTATTCCAAAATTATTAGAAATTGAGATGATTTCTGGTAGTTTTATTGTAGGAGAAACTGTAATTAGTGATCCAGTAAGAAACGTCTCTAAAGAAATTTCATTTAGATTATGTACTCCAAATCATAAGTCAGGTCCATTTGATGGAACTGGAGATGGAACTGTTTTTAAATTGAATCCTTATACTTTACAGTCATTTGAAAACTCATATACAGCATCATCTACACTTCTCAACGTAGATACAAGGTCTCTGGAATTACCAGAAGAAACTGAATATTATGGTTGGATTGAGGAAAATATGAGGTTAATTGGTAAAGATTCGGGTGCTGTAGCAGAAATTAAATCTACAAGATTAATCTCTGATAATAGTGGAAGACTTATTGGATCATTGTTTATCGTAAATCCAAATGTACCTGAAAATCCAAGATGGATTAATGGTGAAAATACTTTCACTCTTATTGATACTCCTTCTTTAAGCAATTTGAATCAAGTATTCAATGAATTTACACCAAATCAAAGAATTACTGAAAGTGGAGGTGAAGCAGAATTCACATCTGCTGGAACTCTTAATGTAACTCAAACAAACATTCTTACAACTAGAAACGTAACAGTTCTTAGTTCGTTCAATAGAAATACAACTACTATTACAAATACAACAACAAATACAACTACAACTACTGAAACTACTACAACCACAACTACTCCAGGAAGTGGTGGTGGTGGTGGTCAGATTGCTGTTTGGGAAAACCACGATCCACTAGCACAGTCTTTCTATGTTAGAGATAATACTGGAATTTTCTTAACTGATGTTGAAGTATTCTTTGAAACTAAAGATGAAGAACTTCCGGTAACACTTCAAATTCGTCCAATGATTGCTGGTGTTCCTAGCAATGAAGTTGTTCCCTTCTCAGAAGTTACTCTTGATCCCGATCAAGTAGTTCTTTCTGCTGATGGTAGTGTTCCAACTAAGTTCACTTTCCCATCTCCAGTATATCTTCCTGGACCACAAAGTCTTGAAGTTCGTTCTGCACCAATTGCAAGTCAACAAAGTTCAGTATTCTCAGTAGTTCTTTTATCAGGAAGTCCTAATTATAGGGTATACATTGCAGAATTGGGACAAGATGACATCCAGACTGGGATAAAAATTTCTAAGCAACCAACATTGGGTAGTTTGTTTAAGTCTCAAAATGGTTCTACTTGGACTCCATCTCAATTGGAGGATATGAAGTACAGACTGTATAGAGCAGACTTTACTACTAATCCAGGTCTTGTCAAGTTCTTTAATCCAAAACTTGGCGTTGGAAATAAAAAAGTAACCGTAACTGGAACTAATCAATTCTTACCTCTTTCCAAGAAAATTATTGTTGGTTTAGGTTCCGATGGTTACGATGCATCTGGTCTTGTTGAAGGTGCTTCCTTAGTTCAAGGAACTGCAACTGGAAACTTAGTTGGTCTTGCTGGAAGTGTAACTACTTTATCAGTAATTAATACAGGAACTGGTTATACTAGTGGAACATTTACTGGTGTTGAATTGCAGACTGATACTGGAGATGGAACTGGTGCTATTGCTACTTTGGAAATAGATTCCTCAGGAATTGGAACGGCAACCATTACTAGTGGTGGATTAAACTACTTAGTTGGTGATGTTCTTTCTTTACCATCAAGAGAATTTGGACTTGATGTTGGATTTGGTGGAAAAGTTGGAGTTACTTCAATTTCCGCAATTAGTAATACATTAATCATTGATAACGTTCAAGGAGAATTTGAAGTTGGAATTAATTCAATTTTCTATACTAATGGGGGAGGAACAGACGTATCAACTGGAGCAACAATTTCTTCAATTATAAATGATCCTTATTACGATGGTCTTCACATGAAGATTAGTCACTTGAATCATGGAATGCATTCTTCAGAAAATTATGTGAAGATTGAAAAAGTAAGACCACTTCTTTCTGAAGTTAATAGTGCTCTTTCATCTGATATTACTAGTACAGACACTACATTGCCTTTAGATTCTGTATCTGGATTTGAAACTTTTGAAGGACAAACAGTTAGTGGAACTTATCCTGGATATGTAATTGTTGGGAATGAAGTGATGGAATATACATCTGTAAGTGGAAATACTCTTACAGTAAATCAAAGAGGAATTGATGGCACATTGGCAATTAGTTACTCTTCGGGAACAAGAGTTGCAAAGTATGAATTTAATGGAGTTTCTTTAAGAAGAATTAATAAAGTTCATAATTTTGCAGAAGTTGATCGTGTCAATCATCCTACTACACTTAATTCTTACTTTATTAAGATTGATAATTCGGATACAGATTTTGATAATAATGTGATTGGAAAGGATAGGTCTACTACATCCAAATTGTATTTTGCAGATACCGAAAGAACGGGAAGAACTGGATCTTATCTTTCTAATAACATTCAGTATGAATCAATTGTTCCAAATATTGCAAACATACTTCCTGGAAAGACATCACTTAAATCTAGAATAAGAACATTTAGTGGTACTAGTATTTCTGGTAGTGAAAAATCATTTGTTGATAATGGTTTCCAAAATCTCAATTTGAATGAAATTAATTACTTAGGAGCACCTTGTTTAATTTGTTCCCAAGAAAATGAAAGTAGATTTATTACCGAATCTCCAGGAAATCGTTCACTCTCCATCGAAGTTGATTTAAACACTACTGATTCTAGAGTGTCTCCAGTGATAGATACGGTTCAAACTAGCGTGGTCTTGACATCAAACCTCATTAACAGTCCAACTGGAGGAGTGAATGAAACTGCTAACTATAAGGACAATACTTTAGTCAGAAGTATTAATGATGATGACCATGCCTGCATTTACCTTTCAAAACCAGTTAGGTTGAAAATTCCAGCAAACTCAATTAAAGTTCTCTTAAAAGCATCTCACATGAGAGATAATGACATTAGAGTTCTTTATCAACTTTATAGAGATGATGCTCCAGAATCTGCAATGAATTATGAATTGTTCCCTGGATTCTCCAATTATAGAGTGGATGGTGATGGAATTAAGAGGGTAATTGATACTAGAGAAAGTGATGGAACTAATGATTCTAAAGTTATTTTTGGAGATGATCCCACTTTCAAAGATTATGAATATTCTGTGGATGATTTGCCCGAATTTAATGCTTTTGCAATTAAAATTGTAATGGCAAGTCAAAATCAAGCGTTAGTTCCTCAAGTCAAAGACTTTAGAGCAATCGCTACAATTAAACCTAAGTTGTAATTATGGATTACATTAAAGTAAAGGATAAAGACTATCTCATTAGAGAAGTTGACTCTAATGGGATAGTTAACACAGATTATGAAAACTATAAAAAGTATGTTGAGTCCTATAAACAAAAACTATCCGAATCTAAAAAAATAAAAGATCTTCAAGAAGAAGTTTCTTCAATGAAAGAAGATCTTAGTGAAATTAAATCTTTATTGAGGAGTATTGCAAATGAATCCAAATGAAATTAAATTGGATACAGTATCTAAATCTTTTGAATATGAGAAGATTTCTAGAGACATAGATAGTATAGAGGATTTAGATACTTTGAGAGATGTAGCAAAGTCTTATCTAAAATTATATTTCAAACAACAAGAAGTCGTATTTAAACTATAATGGCACAACCATCTACAAGACAAGAGTTAATAGATTACTGCCTAAGAAAACTGGGAGCACCAGTTTTAGAAATTAATGTTGCTCAAGAGCAAATTGAAGATCTTGTAGATGATGCCGTTCAATATTTTCAAGAAAGGCACTTTGATGGAGTATATCCTACCTTTTTAAAGTACCAAGTAACTCAAGATGATATTGATAGGGGAAGAGCAAAAGGTCTATCTGGTGTAGGCATTTCATCGGTTTCTGCTGTTGGGGCAGGAACTACATTTACTTATTACGAAAATAGCAATTATCTTCAAGTTCCAGATTCTGTAATTGGAGTAAATAAAATTTTTACCTATGATGGTTCAAATTCTATTTCAAGTGGAATGTTTAGTATTAAGTATCAGTTGTTCTTGAATGATATTTACTATTGGGGTTCTACAGAACTCTTAACTTATGCAATGACTAAGACTTACTTGGAAGACATTGATTTTTTATTAAATACTCAAAAGCAAATAAGATTCAATAAGAGACAAGATAGATTATATTTGGATATTGACTGGTCAAGTGTATCAGTTGGAGATTATTTTGTAATTGATTGTTATAGAATGATGAATCCAAATGATTACTCTCAAGTATGGAATGATTCATTCCTTAAAAAGTATCTTACATCATTAATTAAGCGTCAATGGGGTAAAAACTTAATTAAGTTCCAGGGAGTCAAACTTCCTGGTGGAGTAGAACTAAATGGAAGACAAATGTATGATGATGGACAAAGAGAACTTGACATAATTATGGATCAAATGTCCTCCACTTACGAACTTCCACCCTTAGACATGATCGGATAAACAAATGCTAAATCCATTTTTTCTTCAGGGTTCAAGAGGAGAGCAGGGTCTTGTTCAGGATCTAATCAACGAACAGTTAAAAATTTATGGTGTAGAAGTCTACTATCTTCCTAGAAGATACGTGACTGAAAAAACTATAATGAAAGAAGTTGTTGAGTCAGAATTCAGAAATGCTTATCCAATTGAAGCTTATGTGGATAACTATGATGGATATGGTGGACAAGGAACTCTTCTCTCAAAATTTGGAATACAAGACATTGATGATTTGACTTTAATAATTTCTAAAGAGAGATACGAAAATTATATTGGACCACTATCAAAAGATATACCAGATGCAAAACTTACTAGTAGACCAAAAGAAGGTGATTTAATTTATTTTCCACTAGGAGATAGATTATTTGAAATTAAGTATGTTGAACATGAACAACCATTCTACCAACTCAAGAAAAATTATGTTTATGAATTAAAATGTGAACTCTACAGGTATCAAGACGAAGATATTGACACTGATGTGGAATTTATTGATGATAATACAGAAGATATTGGTTATATCCAGACACTGCAAATGATTGGTGCAGGTTCTACTGCAACCGCAATTACAGGTATAGTAAATGGTGGTGTTCAGTATGTAGATGTAACTAATAGAGGTAAAGATTATCTTTCAGTTCCTAGAGTGGCATTCTCAGCAGCTCCATCTGGAGGAACAACTGCTGTTGGTATTGCAACCATGCTTGGTGGTCTTATTTCTTGCACTCCAGACGATAAGTCTAAACTTATGGTTCAAGGTGTTGAACTTAGAAATGCAGGTTCTGGATACACTGTAGCACCTAAAGTGCTTTTCTTTACTGATGGGGAACCAGGATCTGGAGCGGAAGCAACTGCATACATTAATGACGGTGTAGTTGGAATTATTACCGTTACTAATGGTGGCGGTGGATACATAACATCACCATCAGTTTCTTTTGTTGGAGTTGGTTCCACTTCTGCTCAAGGATATGCAGTTGTAAGTGCAGCAGGAACAATAACGGAAGTAAGAATTATTAATGCTGGTTATGGATATACTGAAACTCCGACAGTTGTAATTGCAGATCCAACTTCTCTCGGAGGTTCTGGAACTTATACTTACAATGAAATTGTTACTGGTTCGTCTAGTGGAGTTACTGGAAGGGTCAAATCTTGGAATGCGGTCACAAATGTTTTGGAAGTTGCAAACATAAATGGAGACTTTACAAATGGGGAATTCTTAGTTGGAGAGGAATCTGGAGCATCTTACGCACTAAGAATACTAAATACAGATAACCTAGCAGATTCTGGAGATTCTACCAACGAAGCTGGTCAGTATGAAGATAATTATCAAATTCAAACTGAAGCAGATGGTATTTTAGATTTTACAGAAAAAAATCCGTTTGGAATGCCTTAAAAAATTATTTTAACGAGAGAAAATGTTTGAGTATTTTTATCACGAGATTCTTAGAAGAACCGTAATTGGTTTTGGAACTCTGTTCAATAATATTATCATTAAGCAAAGAAATAGTTCTAACCAAATTGTATCACAAATTAAAGTTCCTCTAGCATACGGACCTACTCAAAAATTTCTTGCGAGATTAAATCAGTCTCCAGATGATTTAAATAATCCAACTCAAATTACTTTACCAAGAATGTCATTTGAGTTCACAGGTCTTAATTATGATTCTGCAAGAAAAGTAACTGCTACACAATCATTTTTAGTTCCATTAAAAACTGACAACTCTAAAGTTGCTAAAGTTTTTATGCCTGTTCCATACAACATGGAATTTGAATTGAGCATTATGACCAAGCAAAATGACGATGCTCTGCAAATTATAGAGCAAATTCTTCCGTACTTCCAACCAGCATATACTGTAACTATAGATTTGGTTGATTCTATTGGGGAGAAGAAAGATGTTCCATTTACTTTGACAAATATCAATTTTGATGATGATTATGAGGGAGATTTTAGTTCTAGAAGAGCATTAATTTACACACTTAGATTTACTGCAAAAACTTATCTCTTTGGACCCGTTCCTTCAGATTCTTCCAAAGACATTATCAAAAAAGCATCTATTGGATTTGTTGCTGGAGATTCAAATGCTTCTATCAGAGATGTTACTTATAGAACAACACCTGTTGCAACACAGAGTTACACCAACAATATAGCAACAACACTTTCCAGCGACTTAGAAATTTCTACAGATACATTTAATGTTGTTGATGCTTCTCAACTTGTTGTAAATGAATACATTACTATTGATGGAGAGACCATGAAAGTTACTGCTATTGATGGGACACAGATTCAAGTGGAAAGAGGTTCTTACGGAACACCAATCACACAGCATGTATTGGGAACTGATGTCAAACTCATTACATCTGCTGATAATGACCTCATAGAATTTGGAGATAATTTTGGATTTGATACTACATTCTGATTATGAAAGATCAATTTGAAAATCTAAATGAAGTTTTTAATACAAAGGATGAGGAACCTGTGGAATTAAAAAAAGTTGAAGTTGAAGCAAAAGATCTTAGTAATAAAGTCAAAGATGTTGTTGTAGACATTGATAAGGATTACAATTATACGAGGGGTAATCTTTATTCTATTATCGAAAAGGGGCAGGAAGCACTTGATGGGGTTTTAGAACTTGCACAAGAGAGTGATTCTGCCCGTGCTTATGAGGTTGCTGGACAACTTATTAAAAGTGTTGGTGATGCTACAGATAAGTTATTAGACCTTCAAAAGAAACTTAAGGATCTTGAGGAGGATAATACAAAGAAAGGACCCACAAATGTTACCAATGCTTTATTTGTGGGTTCTACTGCCGAATTATCTAAACTTCTAAAGGAGAACAAAGAAGAAGAATAAATAATAAGGATAATACTTAGAAATTATGAGAGACGGTAAGTCTTCTAAAGACAAAGATTATTCACTTCGCGACTGGTTTAAAGGTGGTGGATGGAAGCAAACTGGTGGTAAGTATGATGGAAAACCTTGTGCAAAACAACCAGGTCAAACCACTAAACCATATTGTCGTGATGCAGATGATCGTGCAGCAATGAGCAAAGATGAAAGAGATAAGAGAGCTGCTAAAAAACGTAAAGAAGATCCGAATCCAGATAGAAGAGGGAAGGCAAAGAACGTGGCAACTGAAGCAAAAGAAGAACTTCGCTATTGCCCTAAGTGTAAGAAAGCAGAGAAAAGATCTGACTGCGCTTATGGGGCAAGTTATTGGGATAACAATGCTGAACCAATAACAGTAGAAGAAGGCAAAAAAGATGCCTGCTATCATAAGGTCAAATCACGTTATAAAGTTTGGCCAAGTGCTTATGCTTCTGGTGCATTGGTAAAGTGCCGTAAAAAAGGTGCAGATAACTGGGGAAATTCTACTAAGAAAGAAGAGTTTAGTCCCGCACAAATTGCTGCATTAGAAGCAAATGGATTTGTAGAACTTGATGAAGCAGGCAAGAAGTGCTGGAAAGGTTATAAGAAAGCAGGAACTCAGAAACTCTTCGGAAAGACTTATAATCGTTGTGTAAAAGAAGGTTCATTTACTATTGATCCAAAAGCACACAACAAAGAAAAGCGTGCTGCAAAGATTGGTAATCTTGCTAGAAATACTTCTAATCCTGGAGAGAAAGCAGCGGCAGAAAAGAAATCAAAAGGTCCAAAACTTTATGGAGAAAACATCACTATTGAAGATGCAAACGGAAATACTTTTGCAGAAATAATTGATGTAATTAAAAATCCTTTGGTTTCTGAATCTTGCTGCTCTAAGTGTGGTAA
>Ga0213867_1000749_pt1 | contig 14454 bp, 14 predicted proteins | sample PICome_12_FD_160120 | JGI IMG/M metagenome (GOLD analysis project Ga0213867, IMG submission 160120) | Coastal seawater microbial communities near Pivers Island, North Carolina, United States - PICO540 | ecosystem: Environmental > Aquatic > Marine > Coastal | place: USA: North Carolina... | reverse complement strand
TAGCGTAGATATAGAAACTTGGTACAACGTACATGAGCAATATGATCATCAGCAATTACATGACCATATTACAACTAACGTACCGGCGTTTTCTTGTGTTGTAATTTTAAAACAGCCTAGTCCGGAAGCAGGACAATTTGTTTTTAGAACTCCTAATCTATCAAATCATCTAAAATATTTAGAATTAGATCCTATGAATGATTATCCTAATGCTTTTTACCCTGAAATGAAAGAGGGTTTAATATTAATGTTTCCTTCTTGTTTAGAACACTACGTACATTTTAATCAAACAACTGAGCCAAGAGTTGTTTTTTCTTCAAATATAATTGTAAAAAGAAAAGGTGACTTATACTAATGGAAACTATTATTCCTTTTCCTATCACTGTTAAACCATTTAAACAACATGGGCTACTAAAACAGCAGATACTTGATGCTATTCAAAGACAAGAAAATGCTGAACATATGACTGCACCTGACAGTGACATTATTAAATGCGATTGGAATACTGCAAGATATGATGGCAACAGAGAATGGCTTAAATTAATAAACCCTCCACTTTCTATGCATCTTGACGATTGGTGCAAAAACATGGGATATAAAACATTCGGCATAACTGAAATATGGTTTCAGCAATATGCAAAAGGTGGTAAACACGCATGGCATACGCACAGCAATAACTTTACAAATGTTTATTATGTAAACTTACCAGAAGATGCACAAACAGAATGGATTAATCCATTAACTAAAGATAAAAACACATTTGATGTACATGAAGGAGATATTGTTACATTTCCTAGTTGGGTTATACACAGAGCTCCTGTTAATAATACAGATGAAACAAAAACAATTATTTCGTGGAACATGGATATATCAATAGAGGATTAAAGTTATGTATGATAATTTTGATGGAATAGAAGAATACCCAGATGCTTTTCCGATTGACTGGTGTAAGCAAGTTATAAAAAGATTTAAAGAAATGTCTGCTAGCCAACTTACAAACTTAGAAAGCAGTATGAAAAATCAAGATGAACGTATTATGATGGATTGGTCAAATCATAATTCACGATATCATGCAGACGAAGATATATGTCAATTTTTTTATAGCAATCTCAACAAAATCTATACAGAAAAATACCGTAGCAAATATGAAAGCCTAGGTGCAGTTATGCAACATTCTCCAAAAGGAATGAGCGTGCAAAAAACATTACCACATCAAGGTTACCATGTATGGCACTCTGAAAGTGCAGATTTAAGTTCTTGTTCACGTATACTTGCTTATACAGTTTACTTAAATGATGTTGACGAAGGAGGAGAAACAGAATTTTTATATCAAGGAGTAAAAATTAAACCTACAGCCGGTAAGTTATCAATCTTCCCTACATCGTTTACACATCCACATCGAGGTAATCCTATTTACAAAGGCGAAAAATACATAATAACAGGTTGGTATACTTTAGATGAATAATATTACTATAGGATTAGATAGAGACGGAACAATAAACGAAGATCTTGGGACGTATGTTACCCATCCTATGCAATTTAAACCTATAGAAAATAGTATAGAAGCAGTAACACTTCTTAGAAAAAAAGGTTATAATATTGTTGTACTAACTAATCAAGCAGGTGTTAGTAAAGGTATAATGACTACAGAAGAAGTTGCTGCTGTGCATGACTACATGCTTAATTTGCTAGGACAAGCAGGTTGTGATAGCATAGATGGAATTTACTATAGTCATACAAGTCAAAAAAACGATATCTTTGCAAAGCCTAATATAGGCATGTTTAAAAAAGCAGAATCTGAATGCGATATAAAATTTAAAGGTGGATTTTATGTTGGCGATAAGTTAACTGATTTAAAGGCAGCAGAAAAAATAGGCGCAACACCAATATTAGTTCGTACAGGGTATGGTGAAGAAACAGAAAAAAAATTAAAAAGATTTACCTACAAAAATCTTGCGAGAAAAACAATGGTATTTGATAACTTATGGGAATTTGCTAGTTCTTTACCTGATCCAGAAATCGAAAATGAATCTGCAAATACTGCATTGAAAGCATCTTTTATTTAAACACTATCTATATATTCTTTTACAGTTTTAAATTCTATATCAAAAATATTAAGTAACTTGGTTATATCAGCACAGGTATATTCTTGATATTGCCCTTGTAATCCCTCTGGCATAGGAATGTACTTTATATCTGCATTATATTTTTTTGCAATTAATTCTGCAACTGTTTGAAAACTAGTTGTAGAGCCTGTACCAATATTGTACAAACCAGACTGTATACTATTCAACATCATTTGCTCATGTATGTCACACACATCACCTACAAATATAAAATCTCTTAGGTACTTGTCACTATTTTCAAACAAAGTAATAACACCTTCTTCCTCTGCTTGTTTTGTAAACTTTGTTATAGGACTTGCTTGATTTCCCTTGTATTCGCTGGGACCGTAGACGTTAAAGTATCTCATACCTTGTACGATAATGTTATGTTTCTGTTGCCATACCCATCTGTCAAATAGATACTTACTCCAAGCATAAGGACTCTGAGGTTGTTTAGGATCATCTTCTCCAAACTTTTCATATGGTCCATACACACTTGCACTAGATGCGTATTGAAAATTTACACCTCTAGTATTACATTCTTTGAATAACCATTTAGAAAATTCATAGTTTTGTAACATAACCTTATCAACATCTCTTTCAGTAGTACTAGATATTGCTCCTAGATGTATCGCCCAATCATAACCGTCAACACTAGGATTATGATTTTCATGATAATCATAGCCGTGAATTTCGTGTTCTGTTTTTAGTTTATCAATTAAGTGTCTTGCAATAAAACCTTTATCACCTGTAACTAATATCTTCATATCTGTTTTAAATCCTCTTGTGTAAGCACATATACTCCGCTGTGCTGCACGGACAATGCAGCAGCATTATTAGCGTGCATAATTGCTTGTTCGATGTTATTGCAGTTTAGATATGAATACGCAAGTACAGACAAGAATGTATCTCCCGCACCGCATACATCATGCACTTCAACTACAGGTGCATTGTACGTATTACCTTTGTATGTGGCACCTTCTTTTCCTTTTGTAACAATTAAATCCTCACAAAAAGTTTTAGCTCTACTATATTCAAGACTGTTTATTTTTAATATACAACCTTCAAATTTATCAAGGTATAATTTTTTAGTATCTACAAATATAGGACCTTTAAATTTATTTCTTAAATTTATAATTAATTCTTCTGTGACAAAACCTTTGTTATAATCACTTATTACTATTGCATCATAATTTAAATTAACAAATTCAGTATGACATGGAGCAACTGTTTGTTCTTTATCAACTCTAATTAAATGTTGTCCTGATCTATAATCAATATATCGTGACTTAACTATTTTTTCTTTGTTGGTAATAAAATCAACACTACACCCAAATGCTAGTAAATTTTCATTTACGTTAGCGGCCATTCCTGGATTTGTTTTTGTATTTTTATTTTGAAAAACAGGAACAGGTGCTTCAGGACTGATACGATCGGTGCTACCATAATGGTATTCATCGATACAACTATCGCCTATCAGTAATATCTTGTATTTTGTTCGTTGTTGAATAACCATTATCTATCTCGTAAAATTCAATTGCGTTACAATGTTCTGCACCTACAATTCTCTTATCTTTGTAATCACTACCTTTGACCATCACATCAGGAGCGTAGTTTTTTATTATATCGACTAATTCTTGTTCTGAATCAAAATAAACTACTTCGTCAACTGCTTTTAAATTGTTTAACAAATGTAATCTTTCATTAAGTTGATTTATAGGACGATTTTTTCCTTTTAATTCTTTTATTCTAGCATCAGTATCAATAGCAACTAGCAGATAATCTCCTAAAGATTTTGCATAATTTAATAAGTTTACATGTCCTTTATGCAGAATATCAAAACTTCCATTTACAATAATACGTTTACCTAACTGCTGACTACTACCAGGAAAAACTCTATAATTATCTTCAACACTATCGGCTGTGCTTACTTCAAATATTTCACTCATTTCTTCAAGTGCTTCTAGTTGATGTGGCTGCAAAGGAGGATTATGCCATTTGTCACCTTTTACTAATTCTTTTGTATGCACAGTTGCATCTTTGGTATCTATCCATTTAAGAAGGAATTTACCTTCATTCACAAACCATGTTTCTTCTTTTTCTTTATGAAAATGCATACTAAATTTAGCACCTATTTTTTCAAATACCATGATTTTTCCACAATACTTCTCGTTAGTGGCCCAGATTAATTCATAGCCCCATCCTTTTTTTACTTTACCTTCTAAACGTGTGTGCATGTGATCCATTATATGTGTACTTTATTATTTACCTAGTTACTATTACCACAAAAAATAATAACGCTGCATATGGATAAATATTATGGTAACGGAGAAAATATAAAATATGTCACTAATTCCAATTTTTCCTGGCGTAAGAATAGTACCTAGAGATGAAGATTATCTTGATAGAAAATCAGGCTCTCGTGGTGAAATTTTCTTCGATAAGGATAACCAATCACTTAGAATATTCGATGGTGCCAATGTTGGCGGAACACATATTCTAACACCTACAAACGTCGCAAAACAAATTACATCTTCAGGTGTTGCAACAGTTACTTTTAGTACAACAGTTGCAAGAAACTCTGGAGATACAGCAAATGTATATTATTATAACGGAGTTGAAAATCCCGAACTAACATTAGTTGTTGGTTATACATATGTATTTGATCAAACAGATTTAACTAATTTATATTTTCCAAATAGTAACGGAACAACATTAAATGAACATCCTTTAAACTTTAGTTCAGATGATGCTAACGGCGAATTAGGAACCGGTACTGCATATACTGATAATGTTCTTTATATAATAGACGGAGTTACCGTAAACAAAACACAATACTGGGAAAAATTTGCTACTGCAACTACACGTTCTGTACAGATAACAGTAACAAGTAATACTCCAGCAACACTTTATATATGGTGTAAAAATCATAGTGGCATGGGCAACACTGTAAATGTAGCCGAGCCAGGTGCTGGCGGAGGCGGCGCAAGTCTTGCAGTATCTGATACTGCTCCAGATAGTCCTACACAAGGAGATATTTGGTATAATAGCACAAGCGCAAAACTATATGTTTATGTACAAGATACTGATAGCAGTCAATGGGTACAACCTGCTGCACCTGCTCCTGGAACACTATTAGGTTTAGGTATTGCAGATGGAACAAACGGACAAGTTTTAACTACAGACGGTAATGGAACATTTACATTTCAAGATGCAGCAGACCCAACAACACCAACACCAGCACTTACTGATATAGGTACTGGTATAGCAGGAGAAGATTTATTAAGAGTAGTTGATGATCCTACAGGAAGTCAAATAGAAAAAAAGGTAAGTGTAGATAATCTTTTAGCACTTGTACCGGCACAAACTTTTGCAAGTTTAACAGGTAAGCCAACTACACTCGCAGGGTACGGTATCACAGATGGATATGCAAACACAGATGTTGATGCACATCTAAATCAATCAAATCCTACAGGTGGTTATGTACTAAGTTGGAACGGTTCAGACTATGCTTGGGTAGCACAATCAGGCGCACCAGGCGGCAGTACAACAGAAGTACAATTTAATAATGCAGGTGCATTAGACGGCGACAGTGATTTTACGTACAACAGTATTACTAATACATTAACTGTTCCTAACATAAGTTCATCATTAACTTCTAGCCTTGGTGTTACTAACTTAACAAGTGCAAGTACAATGGTTCTTACAGCCACAGATAGTATTACATTAAACGGTGTAAAGGCTCCTATATTTGCAGGCTTTGTAGCAGGAACAGGCACACTTACAATAACTGGTTCGGGCGTAAGTGTTGCATCAAATACCGACAATGGCGCAGGCGATTATACTGTAGTCTTTAGTAGTCCACTTGGTGCTGATACTAACAGTTTTGGAATAATAGGAAATGCACAAGATCAATCAGGTCCTGCAATAGTGTCTTTTGAGAAAACAAGTACTACTGAAATTCAAGTATATGTACACGATTCCGCTGGTAGTAATATAGATGCCGATGTGTATATTAGAATTTATGAGCTTTAACAATGAGTGAAAAAGAATACGTAGTAATTGTAAAAGCCGATGTTGATCTCGAAGCATTTGATGCTGAAGTAGCCGCAGATACGGGTTCCGGACAAATACCAAATCGTGCAGTAACAGTAGCAAATCCAAGAATTGGATCCAAGCGTATGACACATTGGATGCTTACAGACGAAGAAGCAGAAACTTTAGCACAAGACGAAAGAGTAGTTGCTGTAGAAATTCCACCAGGTCAAAGAACTGATATGGAAATAGGATTTCATGCAAGTCAAACATCAATTTTTCAGAGAGAGTCTGGTAATAATTCAACTTGGGTCAATTGGGGATTGCGTAGATGTATTGAAGAAAAAAATGATGACATATTTAATGATGATACTACACTTACAGGTGACTATCTTTATGCTTTAGACGGAACAGGTGTTGACTTTATTGTACAGGACTCGGGTATACAAGCAGATCATCCTGAGTTTGCTATTCCGATTGATCCAGAATACAACAATAGTGTATTAAGCGATGTTGCCGGCGACGGTAGCGATTTCTTTAGTAGAGAAGTTACTGTTAATGGTGTAAGAATTATGGCTGCAGGTGGAGTTGGAGGACAAACAGCAGTACCAGACGCATTTGTTGAAAAAGTAGCACGTATGTTTGAACTGTTTACAGATCCAACAGGCACAGGTATAAACGAAACAGCACAACGAGCATTAATACAAAATTTAAGCGGTGACACAGGAACATATCATGCAGGCAAACCAACAATACAAAGAGTAGCAAGAGGTGCTGGTGCAGACTATAGCACAAACTTTTTAACAGATGCTGGCATTATATTTTGGAACCTAACAGACTTGTTTGACGCTACTGTTCAAAACGATATGGTGTGGTATCTAAACTCAACAGGTGGATCGCCAGGCGATGGCGATCAAGACGCACAAGAAGTTATTGAACACGTATTTCACACAATACATATGCATGGTTTAGATGCACAAACATTAAAGTTGTATCCTTTTTTAAGTTCAGATTGGAACACTGGTCCATTGTATAATGCAATGGTAGAAGCATACGATGGAGGTTTTTGGGATTCATCAGGATATGGCGGAAATGCTTGGAAGACTGATGGAGATGCATTTGAAGTAGCGGCTAAAGAATATTTGTATCTACTAAACTTTTGTATGTTTGATTATTCAAGTCTATGGGAAGGCGGAAGCCTTAGTCCTGAGTGGAGCGATAGTATGCGTACACCAGCAGGCATACAATCTAATAACCCTCTAGGGTATGCACTACACAATTCATATATTGCTCCGGTAATTAGTAAACCAACACTTGCTACTATTAGAAATATATTCCAAGACGGAGACACAGGTGATCCAACAGTTGCAGGTGCATCAGGATACGTTACTACTGATGGATCGAGAGTACAGCAAATTGATTGGTTTGCTGGCAGTGGAATTTCAGGCGAAACACAAGACCAAAACTTTTATACAGACTATGACGGACATGGCACTCATTGTGCAGGCATTGCCGTAGGTAAGACATTTGGCTGGGCAAAAAACGCAAGAGTATATGCTCAAAAATTAGGCGGCTTAGAAGGCGCATTAGATCCTAATAACGGAATTAGTATTAGTAATGCATTTGATTGTATAAGAATTTGGCACAACAATAAATCAGGTGCTGATGCAGGCAGACCTACTGTTGTCAACATGAGTTGGGGATACGGAACTACAAGAACTGGAGATCCAACATCGGGAACATATAGAGGAACTGCTTGGACATACGGTGTTGATTATACTACTCGATCAGAGTTAGAAGCAGCAACTGGAGTAAATCAAAATAGAACAACCTCAGGCGGTGTATCAGCATGTAGACTATCTGTTAGAAATGCTACAGTTGATGCTGAAATAGAAGATATGGTAGCAGCAGGAATACATGTAGTAATTGCAGCAGGAAATAACTTTAACAAAATAGAAGCATCTGGCGGCGATGATTATGATAATGAAGTAGTGTGGAGTGGAGTTACAACAACTTATCATAGAGGTAGTTCGCCTCTCAGTACAAATGCATACATGGTTTCTAGTTTAGACAGCAGTATACAATCTTCAATTGTGCCTGGAGGCAGATTGGATAGAGATCGCACAAGTATATTTTCAAGTAGAGGCCCGGGATGTGATATATGGGCACCGGGTTCGGATATTATGAGTGCTTGTCCTGTACCTTATGACACAGATAAATATACACCAGTAGCATATTTTGGCGATAGTAATTTTTATCAAATGAGTATAAGCGGAACGTCTATGGCAGCACCGCAAGTTGCCGGACTTTTATGTTTACATTTGGAATCAAACCCGACACTAACACCAGCACAATTAAAAGCAAGGATTTTAGCAGATGCAAAAAGTGTGGTGTATAGTACAGGCACAAATGCCGACTATGGAGAGATAAGTACAAGTACGTTCGGGCAAAGTACAAAAATAATATATAGTAGATATGCAAGTGCAAATGCATTTTCTATAACAAAGGAATAGAGGGATATGGCAATAAATTTTCCGGCTACACCGGCACTTAATGATACATTTACAGAAGGAGGTACAACCTGGAAGTACGATGGTACTACTTGGAATGTATCTTTTTCTCCAGCAGCAGCCCCGAATATTTTTACAAGATTTAATGCTGATTCAGGATTTACTGAAGCAAATATTCCTACAGACAGTCTTACAGTTGCTGGTGGTACTAATGTAACTACTGCAATAGTAGGCGATACACTTACTATTAATAGTGAGGGCGGAGGCGGAGATGCTTTTGGTACTGTAACTGCTGATGAAGGTTCGACAACAGCAGCAAGTATTAATGATACAGTTAATATAATTGGTGGTACAAATATAACAACATCTATTGCTACAGATACAGACGATGTAGAAATCAATATGGCTGCATTTAGCATTGACTTTTTAAGTGATGTTGATACAACAAGTTCTGCACCGTCAACAGGACAAGTTTTGAAATGGAACGGCGCACAATGGGCGCCTGGTGCAGATGCTACAACTGGTGGCGCAGGCACAGATGCTGATACACTAGATGGGTTTGATGGATCTTACTATCTTGATTATAATAATTTAAATAACAAACCTGCTATACTAACACTAGATAGTTTGAGTGTTGGAGTTGAAAATAGTGCTAGTGGTAATGGTGCAATTAGTTACAATGATAGTACTGGAGAATTTAAATATACACCTCCAACTGCCGCAGGAATAGGAGCATTAACTGCTGAAACAAATGACTTAACATCAGCAGTTGTTTGGGCGAATGTACCAAATGCAAATATTACTGAGTCAAGTGTAACACAGCACCAAGCAGCATTAAGTATTACTGAAAGTCAAGTAAGCGATTTAGGAACATATCTAAGTAGTAGTTCGAGTATAGACGCACTTAGTGATGTAGATACAACAACAGCAGCGCCTAGTGCAGACGATGTTTTACAATGGAACGGATCTAATTGGGTGCCTTCTGCGTCAGCAGGTGGCGGCGATGCAAATCAAAATGCATTTAGTACAATTTCTGTTACAGGGCAAAGTGATGTAGAGGCTGACACAACAACTGATACGGTAACCTTTGCAGGCGCCAGTGGCATTACAATTACAACTAACGCTGCATCGGACATTGTAACATTTACTGGTCCAGGAACAATTATTACTGCGTTTAGCGGATTGTCAGATGCAATTACTGCTCAACTTACAATAGATAAATTATATCTTCCAGCAATTACTAGATTAGATGTAACTGCAAATGGTACATCTTCATACAGATTTGATCAATATGGATCTACTAACAACCCTACAATATATGGAATCAACGGAACAACTATTGCATTTAATCTTAGTGCTATGGATTCTAGTCATCCGTTCCTTATTCAAAATTCGTCAGGTGTTAACTACGATACTGGATTGATTCATGTAGCAACTAACGGAACATGTAGTGTTGGTTCTGCTGCACAAGGTAAGGAAAGCGGTACGTTATATTGGAAAATACCATCTGCTATTAGTGGTACTTATAGATATCAGTGTTCATTACATGGTGCAATGGTAGGAGCAATAATTATTAAGAACTTTGGTTCAATCTAAGTTTTTTGTATTTGATCCCAATCACGAAGTTTTCTCTCAATAACTTTTCTTACTTCAGCAATTCCGTCTTTGTGATCGTTTCCTAATCTAATACTTTTAGAATATATCATTTCAGAATGTTCTTTATCAAATGCTTTTACATGTGCAACTAATTTATTAAGAAAATTTTCTAATTGATTTTTAAGACTTTCATCTGTAATTTTTTCAATCTTGTTTTTGTAATTGTGATAATCATTTTGAAATGATTCAGATTCATATATTGACAGCATCTTCTAACTCCAGTACAGTTTCTATTTTTGTACGTATAAGACTATTATTTAATGTGCTTCTTAACCCAGTGTGTACATTCTTGGGTAGATAACTTAAATCAGCCCAACAAAATGTTGGTATTTCTTCAGTAATAAATTCTTCTTTTACAAGACAAATATATGTTCCGTACTCAAAACCTTTGTCTTTTGAAAGATACAATTCTATAGGTATTATTTTACCTCTAGAAAATTTTTGTTGTAAATCTTCACTATCTTCTATCACACTATTTTCAAGTGAAAATGTTGGCACAGTCCATTTTTCATTTTCTAAAATAAGAAGTATTCTGCGCGAATCTCTAGATAGATATAATAGTCCTACTCTCTTTTGCATAAAACTACTTATGCGCCCTCAGGATCTAGTCTCCAATAACCTGGTGCATATTCACCTTCGAAAGATTTAAGCCACTGTATACCATCCCACTTATACTGTATTCCTGTAGTAATATTACTGAGATATGTAAAATTTTCGACAGTAGTCGGATCAAATATTACTGCCCAACTTGAACCATTCCATTCAGCAACACTATTTGCTTTGATAGAAGTATTAGTTCCATCATTATTTTTCCAACCATCTGCATCATCTGCCACATCTTCTAAAATTAAAAGTCTATGTCCTGTTGGAATCGTGCCTAATCTTGCAAGTGGATTGTAAGTTGTAGGATCTACAATTGCATCAAATGTTCCTTTACCGTCAGGATATTGAGGACTTACAAGCAGTGTATTCTCTGTCCATCCTGGAGAGTCTTTATCAATTGTAACTAATAGGATATAGTTGTCAACTGGATTAATTGCAAATGTTCCTACAATTTCTTCTCCGTTAGGCTGTCTAAAATGTATGGTACTAGTGCCTTCTGTAAAACTGCCTAGTGCTGCTAGTACAGCATTCCAGTCAAGTTTTCTATCATCTGTAAATTCTTTTTTATCTAACCCTAAACTTTGTATAGCAGCATTCTGATCTACTATAGACAAGTCATAGTCATTAGGATTACCATTATTTGATTTGAATAACAATACAGGATATCTTGGATTTACATATACATCATTTGAAACTTGTTGATTGTAAACTAGACTTGATAAGTTTTGTATATCACCGTCTTCTGTGAATATGTTTGCTATCACACTTCGAACAACACCTAATTTTTTAACTTTAGCAGGTGGTGAAACATAGATTGGTATTTCAAAGTCTATTGAACAAATATCTATATCTGATTCAGTACCAGCAGGAATACTTCTAGAACTAAAATTCATACCTGTCATTCTTACAACACTTAAACTGGTCCAATCAATGTAATTGTCATTAGTTTGTATTTCAAAAGCAGGATTAAATAAAACCATTATTTGTTCTAGCAGTTGTAATTTTTGATCAGTGTTAGACGTCCATATATCTACTTTACATGTCATCATGTAAGGTGTAGGCATTAATCTTTCTACAGTTACATTTTTTCCTGGTGCACCGGTATATTGTCTATTTCCTGATTCGTCTACACTATAATCTCTTTCACGTATGTTTACTTTACTTACAAATGTCGGATCAGTTAATCTAGTTGTATCAATATCTAAACCGGTTATATATGCTGCCATTCTAGGTACTGTTGGCAATTTGTTTTCAGAATTTTCTCTGATAATGTTTGCTACTTGACGTGTTAGATCACCGTACATTACAGGAACAGATTGCTGATCACCGTTACCTGCTTCGTACTTGAAGCCGATAAAGATACGCATAAACTGTGTTACATATCTTCTAATCTGTCCGTCGTAGAAAAAATCCATTAGTTACTTGCCTTTTTAAAATTATGTGTGAATGCATTTTTATCACCTTTTGCAGCAGCAGCTCTTCGTTGCTGTAACTTAATTGCAAGAGGTTCGTCGTCAACATCTTTACGTACTTTTTTCTTAATTGTAGTTTTCTTCGGAGTTCTTGATGCAAACCCTAATATTTCATCTATACGCATTATTCATCCGCCTTTGGTTTTAGTGCTTGAGAAAGACTTTGTCTTTCCTTAACCGTTTGTCCATCAATAACTGTTTGATTAGTGTTATTAATGAATGAAGTTTTTTGTGTTTCTCGTTTTTCATCACCAGCAAAGTCTTTACCTACCGCTGTATCGCTTGGACCTAAATTTGTAATATTTGTTCTCACGTCATCCTCAATTTTGCTCCATCTGCCTTTAGCAAATCTAAACAGTCTAGTAGGTTTATAATCAGTTCTAAGATGGAACTGTCCTTCTGATGGACCTAAAGGAAACGCTATACCTTGTGTGAACGGTGCTCCGTTAGGTGGAATACCATCACCTAGTAAATAACCTTTGTATCCATTTGCTTCTGCTGACTGGAACACAGTATCAGCAGTTACAGTATCAATGTCTGCATCATCTAGTGTAGTATCAGCAGTTACAAGTTCTGTTTTTCCTGTCTCGTCTTGCTGTAGTGTATATAATTTTGTAGTATCATATCCACTTTGCGGAGTATCTGCATTTGCTTGATCTTCAACAGCCTTAGTAATTTGCATTTCCTTCTCATATGTAGACATAATATCTTTGAGTGTATCTGCAAGTTTATAATATGTTGTATCAGGAGGAGCAATACCTGTAACTTCTTGGGTTACGGTATACTGTTGACCATTAGGTGCTGTAACTGTATCTCCGGGATAGTATGTTGAATCTGGATTCCAAGTTCCTTTAAAGTTTTCTGAATCTGCAATTTGATCCAATATACCTTTGAACTCTTGTGAGTCTACTAGTGGTTTACATTTTGCTCTGTATAAATGAGGATACCATGTTACAGAAAATCCTTCTGCTGCTCTGTTTACATCTTCTACAACATAAAATCTTTTCAGTGCATAATTTAAATCATTAAGAGCATACTCATCTTTTAAGTGAGGTAATTCTATTACATCACCAGGAATAATTTTTCTACCAAGTTTCTCAACAGTATCTGTAATATGGAATGTAATGAATACTGTATCGTTCTGTAAAAACAATCCAAATTGGCTTAAATTAAAATCAATGTCCTGTACATTGTATACTCCACGCATAACAAAAACATCGGAATCATATTTTCTATCTCTATTTTCAAGAAATAGCATATCCTGTATGTTAGTAGGACTTAGAGTGTCGTATTTAGGCTCACTCGGAGTTGCTTCTTTGCTTGATGCTTCAGTACCTAAATACTTGTGCATAAGCACATCGGTACCACCTACTTGGAACATCTCCCAGGCAGTTTTATCAATAAACTTGTAATCGTTGCCCTTCTCGGGACGGTATAAACTCAGTCTTGGCATAGTATATGTATTTACCTAATCCGCCACAAGGCATAAATACTTACATGAGCCAAATAGATAAAGCAAAACAAGAAGTATTCGACTATGTAAGACTGATGCTAGGTGACGGCATGATTGACGTTGAACTAGATCCAGAGCATTACGAGACAGGATTAAAAAGAGCATTAGGCGTATTTAGGCAGCGTTCGGACAATTCTGTAGAGGAAAGTTATATAACTCTAAGCCTAGAAGAAAATCAAAACGAATACATATTACCTAAAGAAATACAGCAGGTAAGACAAATTTATCGTAGAAGTGTAGGATCACGTACAGGTAGCGGAACAGGCGGTACAGTGTTTGAACCATTCAATCTAGCGTACACAAATACATATTTGCTAAGTTCAACTAACATGGGTGGACTAGCAACGTACGAACTATTTGCACAATATCAAGAACTTGTTGGAAAAATGTTTGGATCATTTATCAACTTTACTTGGAATCCACAAAGTAAGAAACTAATTATTATGCAACGTCCTAGAGGAACAGAAGAAGTATTATTATGGGCATACAACGATAAGCCAGATTTTGTAATACTTGAAGATGTGTATTCAGGACAATGGATTAGAGATTACACACTAGCA
>Ga0213867_1000747_pt1 | contig 14479 bp, 15 predicted proteins | sample PICome_12_FD_160120 | JGI IMG/M metagenome (GOLD analysis project Ga0213867, IMG submission 160120) | Coastal seawater microbial communities near Pivers Island, North Carolina, United States - PICO540 | ecosystem: Environmental > Aquatic > Marine > Coastal | place: USA: North Carolina... | reverse complement strand
GCCAAACGTCAGCCGATGCTCGTGCAATCCGCCGCTAATCGAGTGTGTGTGTGCGTCGCTGAACGAGTGGCTGTGACTGCCCACTGACAAAGAGCCATCGCCGTGCGTGTGGTTGCCGATTGCCAGCGTGCCGCGACCGTGACTGTGCGAGCCGGAGCCGCTGAAGGTGTGGCTGTGATTTGCGCCGATAGACCCGGCGGCGTGGTTGTGAGACGGAATTTCGTTTGTGGTCAGCGTCTTGCTGTTTGTACCGCCTGTCGCGCCTGCGCTAGTTGCGCCCATGATGAAGCGATTGACCAGGTTAGGCGTGCCGTTGGTGCCGTCACACAGCGCCCAGCCGCTCGGAACCTGACTGCCCGACCACATGACAATCCCGCCGACGGGGAAAGTGCTTGTTGGCCCGACCGCCACGCCCGTTAGCTGCGAACCGTCGCCGACAAAGGTTGTCGCGGACACGGTGCCTTGTACGGTCATTGTGGGCGTTGTGTCGCCTGCTGCGGTTCGTTGGGCGTTGAGCGAGGTATTGCCCACAACCAAGCCGCCGCTGTTGCTTTGCTCAAGCACGGTGATCTTGCCCAGCGTCGCGTCGTGTTCCTCGACCTTGAGCGTTCCGGCGTTCTGCTGCGTACCGACCTCAAGCGTCAGGTGCCGCCCGGCGTCAATCGTGGTCGTCAGCGACGTATTATCGTGGCGCAGACTCGTCGCGCTGGTCGTGCCGAGCTGGACAATGTCGCCGTCGTCTGCGGCAAGCAGCTTTTCGGCTTTGACCGTCTTTAACTTAGTGTTCGGGTTTGCCAACGCGAAGGCATCGGCCAGCATCGCCGCAATGGCGCGCATGGCGTTGTTGACGCCGCCCGGCGACATGCCTTCGTTGATGTTGACGCCTTGAACGTCCGTGTTTTCTGCCGCGTTGCTCGACAGTTCGGTGAGATTATTTCGGGCCATCAGCTTTGCTCTTGTCTGTGCGAGGTTTTTCGTTGCTGTTGTTCGGCACCAAGCCCAAAGCTACGCGGATTTCTTCCGGCAGCTCGTCGTAATTGATTTTTTTCGGGTCGTTGGTCATTTTTATTGGTCCTCGGTCTGGTACATGCGCCCAAGCACGCCGCCGGTGAGATACGGTGAAGCGGTGCGCAATGCTGTTGCTGCGGGTTGCCCCGCCGCCATGACGGTCGGCGTAATCCGCGAATAAATTTTCGGCTGCATAAGAAGCGCTGCGCCTCCCAAAGCCGAGCCGCCGATTAGAAGGTCCGTGTAATCTTGATCGCTGGCCGCAGTGACGCCCAAGCCAGCAAGCCCCAGCCCGGCAAGGCTCGGCAACACTTCTCGGTCAAGGCCCAACATGCCCTGCGTGGCTTGATCGCGTGCCGTGCTGTAATCGAGCGCGCCATAAACGTCGTCTGCGTCGTTTGCAAGCTGCAGCAGCGCATCTTTCTTGCCCGTGATGAAACCCTGCAGGTCGCCTTTTTTGATTGCGTCGCGGAGTTGTTTTGGCGTGAAGGTTTCGCCGTCGCCACCGCGCGCCTTCGTTGCGTTCGCAATGGCCTGAAGCTGCTTGTAAGCAAAGTCTGTCTTGCGCAGTCGCTCGCCCCAATCGCCGCCCACAGCCGCCGCCGCTCGATCTTTCATCATGTCGCGAAGCGTCTGCAACAGATCGGCTTGCTTGCCTGCCTCGTAAGAGCTTGCGCCCGCGTTCTTTTTTGCTTTGCCGCGCAGACTCTCGATCAGCTTGCGCAGTTCGCTATCTGCCCTTTTGAAGTCTTTGCCGCTGTCGCTGTTGAATTGGCGGTCAATGCTGTTGACGTTTTCGCGCAGCTCTTTGATGTCTTTTTTGCGGTAGCGAACACCCATTGAGGTGCGCGAATTAATTAGGTCGTCAATGACGTCGCTATAGCTGCCGAAATAAACGTCCGCGTCATCAACCTCGGACAGAACATCGTCATAAGCCTTGCTGATTATTTTTAGCGTGGCCGTGTAGGTATTTTCGCCATCGACTTTTTTGCCCAAGCGCCTGCCAATCGGTCGCAAGACTTCGTCGCCAACCAAACGGTTGAACGCGACTAAGGCGTCCTCTTGTCGTGCGCGGGCTGGCCCCATAACCAAAGGGGTATTGCGAAGCGCGCTAAGCACGCCTTTTGCTGGCTTTCCCAACATTTCCGGCGTTTGCACTGCGCCGCGTTGCACCAACCGTTTCGCAGCATCCGTAAGCTGCGGCTGAGCAACTTTGCTGACGCCCGCCAACACGCCGCCCAAACCGCCGCCCACTGCAGCAGCAGGAAGCCTTTGCGCAACATCGCCCTCGGCGGCGTTAAATCCGTAAACCGCGCCTTCCCCCGCGCCGATTGCTGCTGTTCGAGCCAAGCCAGACGCGCGCTGTGCTTGCACGCCTTGTTTCAGCGTATTTGCCGCTCGCGCCGCCGCTGCGCCTGTTCTTGCCGCTGTTGCGCCCGCCGCCGCTGCGCCGCCTGCACCGCCCGCCGGGGCCGTCAGTGCGGCTAAAGCGAGCGTTGGCAATGCCGAAGCGCCAAGCTCCACGCCAGTCGCAAGGACAGGGTTTGCTTTATAGGCCCGGTCTGTGCTGGCTCTTACGTCCGCAACAATATCCTCGTAACTGCGGCGACCGCCTTGCTTGCGGATCGGGTTCAAAAGCTGCGAGCGCAATCCCGCTTCAATTTCGTCAGCCGCGCCAAAAGTAAGACCTTGCGCCGCGACGCGGGCCAGGTCGCCGACATTGGTCTTTGCTTTGGTTTGTCGGACCACCTTGGCGTCGGGGTTTGTCGCAAAATAATCGCGCAAATATTTTTCGGCGGCTTGCTTTGACTTGAACTGCGACTTTGGAACGCTGTAAGTCGTGCCATCAATGGTGATGCTGTACTTTTCCACGCTACATTCCTTCGACCGTGAAGGTTATCCCACCGGCATCAATCGTTTGTTGTGGGTTAAGCGCGCCAAAGTTTACGCCCAAATTGATTTCTGGCCCCGTTAGAAGCTCGGTGTAAGCGCCGTTTGAGCGACGCGCGAGCATTTGCATGAGCTTTTCAAGCCGCATCAACGCATCGGCGTTTGCTTCTTTGTTGTCGAATTTGGCGTTCTGCCAGTTCAGAATGCCGTCGTACATTTCTTCTTCGGCGGGACTAAACGCAGCGCCCGACTTATAAGTGATGTACGCTATTTTGATCGCGTCTTTGGCGGCGGCAAAGCGTTTACGGTCGCCGAGATCAAGGTTATTGATGCTTTTGTCCGGGCCAAGCATTTCGACAATAGTGTCAGCGCCCAGCTTCATCTGATAAGCCGTTTCTGCCGCTGTCCATTCCCTGTCGTCATAATCAGCCTTGTTGACACCGCGACTTTCAAACAGCTTGTCGCTGTACTGCTTGGAAAGGGTGTCGTAATCCAAAACCGCAAGCTGTTCAGGCGTTAGCGACGGGTCAATGGTCATTAGCTCGTTGACCATTTTTGCGCGGTTCTGCGCGAACGCCTCGACCTCTTGCGCCGCCGCTTGCTGCCCCTCTTTTGCCAACGCTATATCAACGACCGTCTTAGTGTCAGGCCCAGCCAGACGCATCAGCTCTTGCGTTTCGGGGTCTTGCTTATCAATGAAGGCATCTATCGCTTTCTGACGCTCTTTGCGATCTTTGCGGCTTTCTAGCGATTCATAAATGTTCATGCCTGCCGAAATCGCCGTGTCCATGTCAGACCCACCCAGTAGCGACAAGCCGAAGGCGATCAAACCGAGACTTTCCGGCGACCACTTTTTGCGTTCTTCTTTGGTGAGCGGCTTAGGCTCTTCGGGGCTGTTTGCGACTTGAGCGGCTGCATTTGTCGTCGTCTGTGCGACCGTGCTTGCGACTTGCGGGTCAGCGAGTAGCCCAAGCTCTTTCGTTTCCGCGCGAGCCGCACCGACGGCCATCCTTGGGCGCGTCACTGGCTCGGGCTGCGGGGTGGGTGTCGCATTGATGCGGTCTTGCGCCACGGCTGCAAAAGCCATCGGGTTTGACGGCGGCGGCAGATCAGGCGCGTTGGCAATTCGGTTTTGCGCTGCACCGGCAAAATCCATCGGGGTCGCGGTTGGCGACGTGACCGCTGGGCCTCGGTTCTGCGATCCGGCCCGCAACATCATAGGGTTTACCGCAGGCGGCGCAGGGCTTGCGGCAGGAGCGACAGGCGCGGCGCTGGCAAGCTGAGCCGCCGGAGCGCCGCTGTATCCCTCAACTCCCATCATCGCGCCAAGCAAAGCCTGCTGTTGCGCTGGGTCAAGCGATCCGACGCGGTCTTGCAGGTTGAAACCTTGGCCTGCGATCAAGCCGGGATAAAATCGGTTCGTGTTGTTTATGTCGTTTGCCACTGGTTTCAGCTCCCCCGTCTCTGGGTCACGCTTGGGCTTTGGCGCGTAGAATTCGATCATGTCGCCGATGCTCTTGTTTGCGTTTTCGTTTAGGACCATTTCGGCCATGGCCTTGCGGCCTGCGTCGGCGCTTGGAAAAACGTAGTTGCCGCCGTGATCAATGCCGATAGCACCGCGTCTCTGTGCGCCCGCGAGCGTTCCGGTCAGGTTGCCGGGGTTGTTGTTGCGGTCGGCGCGTGTTCCTTGCAGGGTTTGCACCGTGCCGTCGCTCATTCGAACGCGCGTGTAGCCGTCGCCGCTGTTGAGGTATTCGGTAATGAACGGCGGCGCGATAGGGCGCGAGACAATCGGCGATCTGGCCGGGAGCGTGTTCAGTGTGGGCGCGGTGAAAATGTCCATGACTTAAACCGCCTTAGAGAACGGGTTCCAACCCGCGCCGATGCCCAAGCCAAGAGCTGTTGAAGCGCCTCCAAGCAATGTGTTGAACATGCCTTGATCGCCGACCGTTGCGGAGCCGATGTACGGTTCGCCAAGCTGGGACGCCATGACCATGTTGTTGTATTGCTGCTGCTGAGCCTGATTGAGCATGGCCTGATATTGCAGGTTCGCGTTGTATTGCGCCTGCTGCTGCGCCTGCTGCTGCGCGCCGATCTGAGCCAGGAGACCCATATTCGCCATGTCCATTTGCTGCATGGTCGGGGCAAGCATTGCCTGCTGTTGCGAGGCGTTGGTGAGCTGCCCGGCGATCCCGGCGTCGCGTGACGCATCGCCCGCTGCAAATTGCGCTGCGGATTGCGCAAGCCCGGCGTCGCGCGCGATGCCCGCATTGTCGAGCTGGGCGGCGTATTGGTTCGCGGCCATGTCGCGGCTTAAGTCTGCTGCGCTGTATCCTGCGATCTGGCCTTGCAGCGCCGCGTCGCGAGCAATGCCGCTTTCGTCGTATCCGGCGAGCTGGCTGGCGATGTTGGCGTCGCGCATGATGCCTTGGTCCGCAAGGTTTGCCAGAATGCCTTGACCCTGTAGCTGCCGCCCGAAGTTTGTCGCCATGATCGCGGCGCGACGGTCGGCGAGGCCAATGTCTGCGGCGCGGTCGGACTCAAACGCTTGGCCCAACAAACCAGCGGCCTGTAGTTGTCGCGCGGCGTCTGTGTTGGCTTGTGCCTGCAGGATCGGCGCGGCGGCGTTGGTAACGCCACGACCGGCGGCGTCGGCAAAGGCGTTACTGCCAAGGCGGCCGCTGCGGGCGTAAAGGCTGTTGACGTTTTGTAGCGCGCGGTCGGTTGCGTCGCTGATCTGCGTTTCGAGGTAAGGCGTGACCTCGCGCGTCGTGAAGTCTTGGTAAATGTCGCGAGCGACGTTTTGCTGGCCCATAAGCGCGCCAAGCTCGCCTGTATCAACGGCGGCGTTTGTCGCGGCCTCAAGGCCCGAAGTGTCAATGCGGTCGCCCATGATGCCTTGCAGCGCCCCGGTGTTGGCGCGTTGGCCGACCATGCCTTGCAATCCGCCGGTATTCGTGCGCTGGCCGATCATACCCAAGACGCCGCCCATGTCCGCGCGTTGGCCCATCAGGCCCGTGATTGCGCTGGTGTCGACTGTGCGGCCCAACTGGCCTTCGATCGCCGACGTGTCGATTGTCGGCGTCTCGCGGTTCATTGATTGAGTGGCGTATTCGCGCGCGGTGTCAAAAAACGCTTGCTGGTCAGTGTTGATCGGCGCGACCTGCGGGCGAACCAAGACCTGCGGACGATATTGCGCGAGCTGCATCGTCGCCTGCGTTTGGTCTTGCACAAACTGCGGCGCTTCACGATAGATCGTGCTGGTTTTCTCGGTGTTAAACAAGCCGCCAAATGGCTGGAACTTGCCTGTACGCTTGTTGCGGAATGACATTAAAGGTCTCGATAATAAGCTTGATATGCAGTCCGCCAACCGTCGCTTTGGAGTATTCGCCCCCAAGCAGCGCGCCCGTATCCCTCAAGGTGGTCGCAGCCGATTGACCGTGCATATTCTGTGATTTTGGAGAGTGCCATCCTGTGCCAGCGACTTAGCTCCGAGCCACCAACCAGGTCGACGGCGAGAGCGCTTTTTCGCGGGTAGGCAATGAAGCGCGTGGTAAACGCTGCGGTGATTTTACCGATTTTTGGCTGAGATACAAGCCAGACCAGCATTTCGCCGGTAAGTGCGGCTTTGGCAACGTCTTCAAGGCTTAGCAGACCCTCGCTTTGATCGACGGCGGCGCTAAGGTGCGGCGCGACGTGTTCCCACACTGCGGGAAGCAAATCGGGCCTGATCGGCATGATTTCGAATTGTTCAGCTCGGCGGCGAGAACGCGAACGCGGCGGTTTTCTATTTTGCTTCGACATGGCACCTCGGAAGCCGGGCGCTCACCCCAAGACAACATAGGTGAGCGTTTGGGCTGCTGCTGCAGGGGAAAAATTGACGACAAACTGGCCGTCGCTAATCGTGACGGTCGCGTTTGCGGCGTCAGAAGATGTCTGGACAATCAAGACGGCAGAGTTTTCAGACACTTGGCTGTTTGTAACGGTCAGAGTGGTCGAGCTGCCGGGAACGGCGACGGTGCTGACGCAAGCCAGTTTTCCGTCAAGCGCCTGATTGACTGCCGTTGCGACCTGTCGCGGTGTTCCGCCTTGGGGCGATAGTTTGGTCGATTGTAATGTCATCGCCGACCCTGCGCGGTGCCGTCATAGCTAAACCCAAAGGCTTGCGACCAGTCACCCGTCGCGGTGAAGCGCAAGGCGAAATATCGGCTGCTGCGGCGGGCCGGAATGATGTTGCTGTCGTTGACTGAAGCCGGGTCGTTAAACGTGAGCGGATTGATCTGGCGCGATCTGCCGCCGACTGCGCAAGTGACGTTCGCATTTGTGTCGGTTGCCTCGATATGGGGCATCACGGCGCGGATCAAAACGTGCTGTTTTTCGGCAGGCTCAAATTCGCCCGTGGTCAGCGTCAAGGGCAGGGTGTCGCCGTCGAGAGACGTCAGCGCCGAGCTGAAATCAAATTCGTTCGGCCCATTGTAAGCGCGAACCGCCAGGGTCACGATTGCAGGCCCACCGGCAAAGCGCGCGCTGTCGAGCGTCGTGGTCATTTCTTCAAGACGAACCGCTGCGCTGCCGCTGTTGCTCAAGGTGCTGACCTGTGTCGCGATGCGGCCCTGGTAATTCACCGCGTCGGCACTGTCGAGCTGTTCGAGCGTCTTACCGAGCTGGCGGGCAAGGCCGATGGTATCGTGTGCCATCGTCGCAATGCCCCAGGTGCCGAGAACATAATTATAAGCGAGAAGGCGATTGTTGGTCGTGTTGCCGCCGTATGAGCCATAAGACCAGATGACAAGATCGTTTGCCGGGTCGATAACGCAAGCTAGGTCGCCGGAGTAGTTGCGGTCGAAATCGGTAAAGAAAAATTCGTTCACAGCTTCCGCGCCAATGTTTTCAACCACGCCGCCGCGATAGCGCTGGAAACCGTCTTCAGAGAGGAAAAACACGTCGTCGGACGACAGCGACGCGATAGACCCAGTGAAGTCACAGCCACGGTTGCTGACCTTGTCGAACGTCATAACCAAAGGCGCGCCGACGTAGGTCAAACGGTAAAGGCCGTCGCGGGTCAGAATAAGCCCAGTCTCGCCCCCGACCATACCAGTAATCTCGCTGGCGTCGGGCAAGATTTGGCTTCCGGCTTGGTTGGTGCCTTCGGTCCAGCTTTCCGCGTCATCGATCTGAGACCAACGAACCTGACCTTCCGAAACCGACGTATTGCCACAAACCAAGAACCGCCCCACGACGCACAGATGCACCGGGTTCGGGCCGTTCGTCACGCTGGTCGGCGCGGTCGAGCCGTTGCTGTCGAAAACCTGTAGAGTCTGCTGCGCACCGCCTGCTGCGTAAACCTTGCGCGGCCCGGTCGTGGTCGCAAACTCCGCAAAGTTCCAACGGGTCACGTTGTTATAGGTGGGGTCGCTGTTTTGCAGCAGAGTAGTCGCGCTATAGTTCCAAGGCGAAAACTTGTTTGTCGTCGCGTCAACTTTATACAGCGCGCCGGACGTGCCAACGAACACGTTCGTTTCGAGCGTGCCGCTGTTGACACTTACCGTCGAGAAAATCCCACGAATGCGGGGCATGTTGGCGTCTGGCTCGGCCACGCCGTATTGCGTCGCAGAGACGAGAAGCGCCGGTTCGGTGATCTGCGTCGGGGCGCGCACAGCGCGAAACCCACGGGCGGCGGGGAAAGCGTTTTCAAGCTCAAGAACGCCAGGATGGCCCAGCGACGGATGATCGGGAAGCCAGGGGCCGAAAGGGATCATCAGCTAACCCTCGTCCACACGCTATTTGTGCGGTCTTGCTCGGTGTAAACCTCGACAGCGAGCGTCCGCTGCATGTTGTCGTTGATGCCGTCCAGCCCAACTTTCGACAGCGGAATCCGCAACATAGCGTCGGGAAACTCGTCAAGCGGCAGATCGGGATAAGCGTCGAGCGCGATTGTTTGCGTGACCTCAGTAGGCATTTGCGCGCGACCTCCTGATCTGCAGATCGGCAGTGCCGTATCGTTGCTTTTTGCTGTCGCGCTCAACTTCGGCGAGGCAGCGCGTAAATTGCGCGTCGTGATACATGGCGCGCTGTTCGTCCTGTAGGAAGTCAAACGCCGCCTTGAGCGAACCGTGCAAATAGGCGTCGCCGTGGCGGGTGAGCATGGTGTTTGTCAGCCGCGAGTCGGAAAGTTGATCGACGCCTTCGTCGTAAATAATTTCAAGCTGAAACGCGGTGGTCGGGATCGCGAACAGTTCGATGTCGTTGGCCGTGATCGAATAGTAGACCGTTTCGGTCGGTTGGCCGCTGTCTTGTTTGCTGGTGTCGAGCTGCGCCGGGGTCAGATAGCGCAAGCTGGTGCGCTTTCCCTCGCTGTCGATTTTAGCCACATCGCGGATGCCGCGCAGATCGGTCGGCAAAACGATAAACTGCTGTTCGGCGTAAACGTCGGCACGGGCGGCGCGTTCGAGCAAGGCGATTTGTAACTCGCGGCTCATGCGCTGTTCGGCCAGACTGATAAAGGTGGGGATTTGGGTCGTAAGATCATCGCGGGCCAGAAAGTCGGCGATAAAGGTCTGAAGTTCGTTATAGTTTTTCACACCGCGCCCTCACTCGTTCGGAAAAAGCGATTGTCGTAATCGTTTAACCATTGTTTCCAGAAACGCGGGTTGTCGCGCGGCGTGCCGTGCTTTTTGACCAAGTCCCAATAAAGCGCCTGCGGTATGTCCGCGACGTGTTTAAGGTGACGCTGCGTGTTGCCCAGCATCGATTGCTTGTCGGCGTTGCGCTTGTCCCGGTTGGCCTGCAGCAGCTTGTCGGCTTTGTGGACCGAAAAAATATCGGTAACGAAACCTTTTTCGTCAAACTGCGCTACCGTTTTTTTATCGGTAGTTTCGCTTAGCGTTTTCGTCGTCATGTCCTGCCCTCGCTGTGATAGGGGCGACCCAAAAGCCGCCCCGATCTATTCGTCGGTTTAGGACGTGGTCAGCGCGTAAATCGCCGCGTGCGCCTTCGGCGCGGTCACTGCCATCGAGAATTCGGACAGGACGTAGCCGCGAGTGCTGTCGCCTTCTTTCGCCAGGTCTTGCTTGACGAAGTTACGGCCCGGCAGGGTCGTGTATTCAGCATACTCTGGGTCAAGCAGGTAAACGCGCTCGACTGGCATAAAGCGGTCAACAACCGTTTCGAGCTGGCCGAAGTCACTCAGGTAAACCGAAACGGAACCCACAGCCGCAGCCGCTTTGGTTGCGGTCATGTTGACCTGGTTGGTCACGGTGCTGGTGCCGCCGGAGGTAATGGTCGCTTCAGAGAACTGACGCTTCTGGAACGGTGCCATAACCATCAGAGACGGATTGCCGCCGTCCTGATAAGCCGCTTGCATCATGTCTTCGATAAGAGCGACAGTCAGATCGCGAGGCGTTCCCCAATCGTCAGCCACGCCGTCAGCCGGGGTGGTGTCGGTTGCAGCGTCGTCAACAGGCAGGTCGGAACCGTCTGCGGCGAAGGTGCCGGTTTTGCTTGGGGAAGCGCCCAAAGACGTGTTCGCGATAAAGCTGGACAAGGTGCCTGCTTTACGGTTGCCGGAAGTGGATTTCGCTTGGTCGTGCGTCAAGGTCCACTCAATATCGCGGCGCAGCTCAATACCCTTGAGAAGTGCCTGATAAGCGGATTCACGCTGGCGACCAGCGGTGTCAACCGCGTCCATCGAATCAGAAACACTAAACGCTTTGTAAGCGATCTGGTGCTGGTTCTGCAGACGGGTCGTCGGGGTGTGGTTGTAGCTGTTGATCGTGTCGCCTTCGCCTTGCGCGTTAGCGGCAGCAGCAGCCAGTTCTTGCACTTGCCAATCAAACAGAATGGCGTTCTTGGTGGATTTTTTGAGTGCGGTCAGAACGGGCGTCTCGTCGGGTTCGATCCGGCTAATTACGTCGGAAAGGTCTTCACGCTGACCGATGGCGGTGGAGGTAGTAAACTGAGCCATTGCCCATAGTCCTTTGCTTTAGCCCTGACGGCTAAGCAGCACGTTCAAGGCATCATCGAGTTTTCCGGTCTTGCTGAGCTTCGACATGGCTTCGCGCTGGCGCTTTTGCTTTGTCGGCTCGGCTGCAACCGGGGCTTTTTTGCGAACGACTTTTTTCGGTGCGACGCGCTTGGCCTTGGCTTGGCTTTGGCCTTTCTGCATTTGCTCGTATTTCCATGCGTTCAAAAACACGGGCAAAAGCCTGGCGTCGGTAATGTCGTTCATGATTTCGTCTTGAGTGAAACCAGCGTGCAAGGCCGTCTGAACGATACCTTCGCGTTCGCGGTTCAACGTCTCGGGGTCAGACCAGTCGGGCAAAAGCTCCATCGCGCGCTGTGCTTGGTATTGCACTTCTTGATGACGGGCGGCCATTTGCTGTTGTTGCAGCTCGGCAAGTTTAGACTCGCGGGCTTTCTGCAACTCTTTGATCTGGAGAAGCGCTTTTGGATCTGCGTCGGCAAGTTGCGCCTCTTGCTCTGGTGTGAGCTGACTGGCGGCTTGTACGGCGTAAAGTTCCTGTTGCATCGCCATCAAGTTTTCTTGGTAGGCCTGCAACTGCGCATTTATCTGAGCCTGTTTTTCGCGGTTTTCCTTTGCCTTGGTTGAGGCTTCTTGAAAACGGCGGTCGGCTGCTTCCTTCTTTTGATGGTTTTCGCGGATTTCGTCAAGGCTCACATAATGTTCTTCACCATCCACCTTAACCACCATTTCCCATTCGCCCGCCTCGTTTTGGCGTAGCGTTTGGGGCATTTCGATTATTTCGGGTTCGGCGTCTGGCTCGGCCTCGGCTTCGATTTCCTCGGCTTCAGCCTCAATTTCTTCACTAGGCTCCGAAGCGCTTTCATCCGGCGCGTCAATCTCCGCTGGCTCATCTGCCGCCATTTCCTGCGGTTCGATTGCCTCTGGTTCCGGGCTTGGTTCTGTCGGTGCTGGGTCCGCCGCTGGCGCATCAGGCGTCGCCGACCGGATCAGGTCCAGCGCCTCGTTGATGCTTAAAGGGGTTTGGTCTGACATTAGATCGCCTTTCGATCATGCTCATATTTAGAAATACGGTTTTCGCATTCGCGTCGTATGGATTTAATCGCTGTGATCTGCGCATGCGCCTCGCGGCGTGTCTGATCGTCGTTTTCGGTGCTAGCCTCAAAGCGAGCGAGCGCCTTAGCCCGCATCTGCTTTTCCAGTTCGGCCCAAAACGGGCTGTTGATTAATTGCTGCGCCCCGGCAACAAATTCGGCCTCGGTCATACTGCGCCTGGAATGTTTGTCGAAACGCCCGTGTCACCCATCGCCAGTTTTGCGCGGCGCAGTTCAAGTTCGACGGCCATTTCTTGCTGTTTAAGCGCAAGCTCGGCTTCCAGCTTTTCGCGTTCGAGCGCGATGTCTGCTTGCTGCTTTTCTCGGCGAAGCTGCAGATCGGCGTCGAATTCCATGCGTTTCTGCATGATTTCGGGGTCGTCCTGCGGCGGCTGCTGCGCCTCGGCGTCGCGATAGGCGGCGATCTGTTCTGGCGTGGCAAACATGGTGTCGACGTCTTTGATGCCCGCCAGACTGGCGACGCGCTTGACGCTTTCGAGGTATTGCTCGACCGAGACGACCGGGTTGTTTAGCCCAAGCTGCTGCAAAATATCGCGCTGGATCTGTGCGATGTTTTGCAGTGCCATGCTGCGCTCGGCGTCGCGGCCTGACCCAAGCCCCACATCAATATCAACGTCGAAATCGGCGTCGATTAGCGCTGGGTCGATTTGCTGGAACATGTCACCGCCGACGCGGATGCTTTGGGGCTGGTCGAGGTGCTTAACTGCCAAGGCGAGCAAAAGTTGAGCGAGCGGGCGCATTCCGGTTTCGGCCAGCGTCCGCGCGATCATAAGCACTTTGGCCTGACCGCCTTGAATGGTGGCGTTGACTGCCGCCGCCGTCGTGGATTGCAGCGCGTCGGGATCGAGGCCCATTGATGCTTTACTGAAGCCGGTGCGGGTGTCGCGAACCTCGTCCATGTAGCTCAGAATCGACATGCCTTGCGCGCCGACTTGCGGAACGGGCAGGGGTTGCACCATGCCGGGCGCGTCCATGCGAACGATACCGCCGGGGCGCGATTGCAGCATGTCGTCAAGGTTCACGCGACCTTCAACAACGGCGGTGCGCTGATCGTTGGTCAAATACAGGTTGTCCAGTACGCCGCGCAGGGCCGTGGACTTAATGCGCTGAATGTCCGTTACCATTTCCGCGACGCTGCGCCCGACCAAGCGGTGCGGAACGCGGATCGGGCTGGCGCAGACGAATGGCGCGCGGTCTACAGGCTCGACGTCGAGAACGTAGTTATCTTGCCCGATTGCTAAGACGCGGTGCAGCGTCGAAATGCCGGTGTCGTGCATATCAAGCGGCATGTAGCCTTCGACCACGCGCACCAGTTCGTTTTGGCGCATTGCGTAGTTTTGATCGTTGCCGCCGTCTACGTCTTCGTGGCGCACTTGTGTTTCTTGCTCGTCCCAGCCTTCACCCAAGCCGACACGCGCCTCGACTTCTTCGCGGTCATAGCCCTGGGCGATCAGCTCGCCGACAGTCATATAGGTGCGGTGCGCGACGAAACTGGCGTCTTCGATGCTGGTCGCTTGCGGCGAAAACAAGAAATCTTCGGGCGCGATATTGTCGATCTTAATCCGGCTGGTCCGTTTGGCGCGGCGCAGCGATACGTCGAAGGTTTCAAAGATCGGCTCTTCGCCCGGCGCGGTCACGTCAACGCTGGTCGATTGCAACATTTCGACGTCGTCGTCAGCCGTAAGGGCGGCAACGTCCAGCTCAGTCAGCCCTTGATACTGCTCGGTCGTGTAGCTGACGTCCGTGTCGAAGTAACACTTCAGCACGCCGCATTTATACAGCAGCGCGTCTTTGATGAAGTCGTGCAGGATCGTAAAGCCGTTGTTTTGACTTTGGAAAATGCTGTTGACCAACATGGTCGCGGCTTCGGCTTTGGGCTGGTCTTCGGGATGCCGGGGTAGGAAGCGGACCACCTCACCGGAGCGCATGAACACTTCCATGAGCGACGGCATCATGTATTCGATGACGTCCGCAACCTCGGTCGCGACAATCGAGCTTTTGCCGTCTGGCACAGTGTTGAACTGCTTGCCCAAATAGTATTCGGTCGCTTCGATGCGATCCTCAGAAAGCTGGCTGTCAGCGTAACCCACAGCCGCGTCAATTTCGGCGCTGAGACGCGCGCGGATTTCGCTGTTATCCATCATTTCGTTTGTTCCGTTTTGCGGGGTCTGCCGCGTTTACGCTTTGGCTTTTCGGCGACCGGCTCGGGTTCCGCTTTTTTGCGGATCAGGCGCGGCTCGCGCTTTGGCATGTGAAAAATAACCTGTCGGTTCACTTGCAGTATTTGCCTTTTTTCATGTTGACGCCTGCCGTCTTGCGTTGGCGTGGCATCTTTTTCGATCCGGTCTTTTTGGCCTTATTGGCGTAGTGGCTCGGCATAGCTCGTCCTGTCGTTACTGGTTTGTTGTCAGTTATTTAACATTTTGCGACGGCTTTGCCAAACCAGCGGCTTTCTGGTCTGCTAGGTATTGCTCGACTTCATCGG
>Ga0213867_1000745_pt1 | contig 14491 bp, 23 predicted proteins | sample PICome_12_FD_160120 | JGI IMG/M metagenome (GOLD analysis project Ga0213867, IMG submission 160120) | Coastal seawater microbial communities near Pivers Island, North Carolina, United States - PICO540 | ecosystem: Environmental > Aquatic > Marine > Coastal | place: USA: North Carolina... | reverse complement strand
TTAAAAAGCTAACAGCTAGTTCATCTGCTACTTTATCTTTTGTTGATGGCTCTGATGGTGTGGTGCTAGATGATACTTATAAGGAATATGTATTTACATGGAAAGATATTCACCCAGCAACTGATGGTGCAAGTTTTCAATTTAATATGAGTATAGATAGTGGTTCTAATTACAATGTAACAAAAACAACTACATATTTTACTGCTTACAATTATGAAAGTGGTGGAAGTCCAGCATTAACTTATGCAGCTAGTGTTGATCTGGCACAAAGCACAGCTTTTCAAAATGTTAATTCAGGTGTAGGTTCTAACAATGACCAATGTGCAGTTGGAACTTTACATTTATTTAATCCATCATCAACAACATTTGTTAAGCATTTTATAAATAATGGAAATACAGCAGAAGCAGCAGATTTAAGTTCTAATGTATTTGTAGCTGGATATGGAAACACTACAAGTGCAGTAGATGCAGTTCAATTTAAAATGAGTTCAGGCAACATAGATACTGGAGATATTTGCCTTTATGGTATTGCATAAATTTTAACAAAGGAGTATAAATAATTATGGCTAGACATCACAATATAAATGGGGTTCAAGTACCCTTTACAGCAGAAGAAGAAGCACAAAGAGATGCTGAAGAAGCTGCTTGGGCTGCAAAACAAGCTGCAATAATACCAACACCAGCCCATGTATCTCAAAGAGCATCAGCTTATCCTAGCATTGGAGATCAATTAGATATGCTTTGGCATTCTATAGATCAAAACACAGAATTAAAATCTAAGTATTTTACTTTCTATGAAACAATAAAAAGTGTAAAAGTTAAATATCCTAAAAATGGCTAATTTATATAAAAACTCGATGTTTGATTTAACAACTACTAATAGTACAGTTGTATATACTTGTCCTACAGATAGAACAGCTTTAGTTAAAACTATACAAGTAACAAATATTCATAGTGGAGCTAATGAAATAGAAGCATTTACAACAGACGCATCAAATTCTGGTGCAGTACATGAAATATCTCATATATCTTTAGCATCAAAAACTACTGAAAATTTAGCTAAAGGAACTATAGTTTTAGAGTCTGGAGATACTTTAAAATTAAAAGCACAAACTGCTGACGATATAGCAGGGATAGTATGTGTATTAGAAATATTTGACGAAAAAAGTACATAATGAATTTGGTGCAAGTACCAACAAAACACATTGAAGAAATCTGGCATATAGTAGTTAAAGATATAGCAGACGCATTAGCAAGATCTAATGGATATGCTTTGGCAGACCACATTAAGAAATGGATCCTAGAAGAAAAAATGCAGTTATGGATTCTATGGGATCAAGATAGTAAAGAAAAGTATTTTGGTACAGTAGTAACAGAAGTAATAACAAGACCATTACAGCGATGTCTTAATATTAGAATTATGACTGGTAAGCATCGTGAAAAATGGCAACATTTAATAAAACATATTGAAGAATTTGCATGGCAAAACAAGTGTGATTTATTAGAGTTGGTTGCAAGACCAGGTTGGAAAAAAGTTTTAAAACCATTTGGTTATAAAGAAAGTCATATATTATTAGAAAAGAAAAAGGAGAACTAAATATGTCATCAGGAGGAAGTGATGGAAATACTACAAGCACAGTAGTACAACCATATGCACCAGCACAACCAGGACTGAATCAGATTTTATCTGAAGCAGGTACTATATACGGACAAGGCCCAGAAGCAGCAGGATATGTTGCACCGTCACAACAAACTTTACAAGGTTTGGGTGCACAGGAAACTATTGCAGGTGCTGCAAATCAACAAATATTAGATACTATACAAGGACAGTATAGCAATCCATTCTTATCTCCAATGATTGCTCAAGCTGGAAAAGATGTATATTCTAGTGTTGCTGGACAATTTAGTGGAGCAGGAAGAACTCCTGGATCTCCTATGATGCAAAGTCAAGTAGTTGGACAAGTAGCAGAAAAAGCATTACCTTACGCATTTCAAGCATACAATGCTGAAAGACAAAGACAATTAGGAACAGCTCAACAAGTACCTAGCTTAACAGCAGTAGGTGGAGCTTTAGAAGATATACAAAGACAACAACAAATGGCACCTCAACAATCATTGGCTCAGTATTATAATACTGTAGCACCGATTGCTTTTGGATTGCCAACACAACAAAACACACAACCAGCACCTAATTCTTTAGGTATGGCTGCAGGTGGAGCTATGACTGGAGCTGCTATGGGTAATATGTTTGCCCCTGGTGGATCTGGAGCTATGATGGGTGCAGCAGTAGGTGGACTGGGTGGATTATTAGGAGGACTATTATAATGAAATTAAAAGAACATATACCACATTTTGTGGAAGAACATAAAAAAGCAATTGCAGTAGCTGTTGTTATTTTAGTTATAGCAATAATTATATAAGGATTACTCATGGGTGGAGGACGAGATGCTGGTGCAGGATCAGGTTTTGGAAGTCCTAGTGATGGAGGACATCAAAGTGGTGGAGAAGGTGGTTTACATACTAATGAAAAATCTGTAAGCCCACCTAGCAATACTCAATCTGATGCTGATTCAACAAAAACTAAATTAGATTATCTTACAACAAATTATCAAGATATTGATCTTACACCAGAACAAAAAGAAACATTAGCAGAACAAAGACAACAAGCTAGATATTCTATTAGTCCTATGGAAGATCCTAAAAATAAAGCTATTGCTTTAGGATTAGGTATGGTTATTCCAGGTGCTGGAACTCTTTTTGGTGCTTATAAAAATTCTACTGCAATGGGTTACAGTATAGATAATCCTTTTAGTGGTTTTTTTACTGGTGGAACAGGATCAACACCACCACCAACTATAGGTGAAGGTGGAGATGGTAGATCACAAATGAATGCTTTAGCACCTTTAGCTCCTTTTGTTGTTAGTAATACTGCACCAATTGAGTCAGAAGCATCTAAATGGTATAATAGTATTGGTACAAATACTACAAATAATTTTAATTTTGCTTCAGCTTATGCAAATGCAAAACTAAATTTAACAAAAAATTTAAGTAATCATGGGCCATTAGCTCAATTAGCTGTAAGCGATAGTCCATATTATGACTGGCTTAAAGTAAATAAAATAGATAAAGGAATATTATAATGGGTTTATTAGATATATGGAATGACTGGAAAAAAGATAATCAAGGCACAGTCCAAGATGATTTTTCAGGTATGAATAGTGATATGCAAACTGGTAGTTTAAATAGTGCTGGTGGAGTACAAAATCCTTTGTACAATAGAAGTGAATCTCCATTAATTAAAAATCCTATATTTCCTACTGATAAATTTCCTCCAGGACAAGGACAAATTAAAATAGGTGGTAAAACAATTAACCTACCTAAATCTGTATTAACTAAAGATGCACAAGATAAACAAGCTGCTGCTATAAATGCAGCACAAACAAATGTAGATATGCCTTCAGATCCTATTGTTACAGGTGGATCAGGTGTTAAACAAGCTGAAGATGTAGGCTTTATGCAAAAGCTATCTAACATGGCAGGTGTAGACTTTGATAAAGCATCAGCCAATTGGAAAGATAAAGGTGGCTTTGAAGGACTTATGGCTAACCCTGCATTTAGTTTAGGACTAGCATTAATGCAATCATCAGCTAATGGTAAAACAATTAACCAAGGTATATTAGATAACTTTGTTAAGTCTGCTAAAATATCTACAGAATTTAAAGATAGAATAGAAGCTAGAAAACAAGAACCTATACAAGCTACTTCTGGTGATATAGCAGAAGTTAAAGATTTATTAAAAGGTATGGATGTATCTGATCCTAGTTTTATAGAAAAAGTATTTGGTAAAATTACAGGAAAAGGTAATCTTCAACAAAGATTTGATATTGCTGCTGAAGATATTGCTATCGAATTACAAAAAGAAATGGCTTTAATACAAAAAAATAATAAAACAGGTAAACCTATAGTTTTTGATACAAGACGTAAATTAAAAATTATTAAAAAATTATTAGCTTCAGGTAAATTTAAGAAAAAAGGTGGAATACCATTTATTACTGATGCAACATTAGAATCAGATGTTGGAGGTAAACTTGATGCAAAAGCACAAGGTGGCCCAGTAGAATCTGGTAAACCTTATGTTGTAGGAGAAAAAGGGCCTGAAATTATAATACCTACATCAGATGGTAATGTGTTATCTAATGATGATTCACAAATATTTAATATGCTATTAGCATCTAACCCACAACTACAGAAAGTATCTAAGCAAAGAGCTGAAAAAATTCTTAAAGCTAGATTCCCTGAATATTTCGAAGGATAAAATATGAAAAAATTTATAGCTAAAAAAATTATAACTGGTGTAAGTAAAAAGTTTAAAGGAGTTCAAAAACTTCCTGCACAAAAAGCACCTACTAGATTTACATCTGTAATGAGTGAAGCAACAGTTAAAGCTAATCAAAGAAAAATTTTAGGTGATGTACCTGAGTTTATGGGATTATCTTCTAGATCTGTTGGAGATTTAGCATCAGAAAGTTTAGCATTAAGAACAGCTAACAAAACATTTTTTAAATCTTTAAGTAAAGGACTTAAACAATCTAGAGCTAGAACAGCAACAGGTATTAAAACATTTAGACAAACTAAAAAAGTATCTAAATTAGCAGTAGCAAAAGCTAAAAATAAAGGTGCTATAAAAGCATATAAAACAGCTAGTTTAAAATCTGATAAAGTGTTTAGAAACACTATGGATAAATTTACTGGTAAAAGTAAAGCAAGTCCATTTACTGTAAGAACTCAAGCAGCTAAAAGACCTTTAAGAGAAGGCACTAAATTAAGACGTGAAGGCGATAGAATAATAGACTACCAGAAAAAATTAATGAAAGATATGGGATTCTAGTGTGGCCAATGACTTTAATATTAATGAATTTAAATTAAAAGACCCTGTAAGTAACATCAACGATGGTTTAAAAGAACCAGTCAAAGATGGTACTCCAGGGTTTTTTTCGTCTTTAAGAAACCCATTAGATTTAATATTGGAAGAATCTTTACCAGCATCACTATATCAATGGGCTACAGGTAATACTAAAAAAAAACAAGCTCAAGAAGCATTAGATTATATTCGTAATAATCCACAAGAACAAGGCTCTAAAATCTACAAAGAAGCTGAACGTAAACTTAATCGTTTTGGTTATTTATTAGATGATGGGCCAATGGATATAGACCTAAAAGAAATAGGTAATATGATTAAACAATCTCCAGGACTATTTGGTGCTGAGATGGTTAACATGGTTATGGCAGATCCATACTTACTATTTATGCCATTAGGATGGGGTAAGTTAGGTAGAGGAGTAGTTAATTCACTTAGATTAAAATACTCTAAAAGTTTTCAAGTAACTAAATCAACTACAGAACTTGGCAAACTAAAAGCTAGTGCACAAGTAAAAGAATTAGCAAGATTAAGAGAAGCAGCTAAAATGGATATGGCAATAGGAAGTATTGCTACATTAGGTGTACCATTTGTATTCTCTACATCTTACCAATTAGGAGAAAAGGGAGAGTTCACTGGTAAGCGAACAGCAGCAGAAACAACTATTGGAGCTACAGCAGGAGCTATATTCTCATTAGGTTTTGCTGGAATGGGTGCAGTCATAGGTAGAAATACAGGACTAGACACACAAAGAGTACAAAGATCTATGATCAATACTCTTAATAAAAATAAAAATTTAGCAAATAGCGTTGAATATACAGACAAAGGTTCTTACAGAATTGTAGATGATATTCTAAATGATTTAAAAAAAGAAGTAGGCGTAGTAATAGACGAAGCTGAGTTTTCAAGAATAGCTAATGAAGTAACATCATTTGCTAGACCTACAGTAGAAAGTGCTAAAGACATAGCAAAAAATACATTATTTAAAGCAGTTTCTATAGGTGGTGTTGTAGGTACAGCACAATTTTTAACAGCTGATGATGAAAAACTTGTAGCAACAGCTAAAGGATTTGCAACAGGTGTTGGTATATATGGTGCAGCTAAAGCAGCTACAATGTATTTTGGTAAAGGTAGAGTACCTTATCAAAGTGCAGAAACAAAAGTAGAATCAGCATTAGATGCAGCACAATATTCTACTATTAAATATAATTCATACGCACAAGAACTAGCAAACAAAATTAAAGATACATTACCAGATCAATTAGATTCTAGACGTAAAGTATTTTATTATCTAACTGGTGCTACAGTAGATGAAAACTTTAGATTTAATAAAAATGTAAAGCCTTTTAATAAAGGTTTATTATCAGATGCAGAACTAAATGCAGCTAATGACATCTCTAAAATATTTAATGAATTTTATGAAATGTTTAATACGCAGGGTGCAGGTATAGTTAAATATAAAAAATCTAACTATTTACCTTTACTATGGGATGGGTATAGAAGTAAAACAGGTGAACTGTTTAGTTTTACTAATAAGTTTGAAACAGCTATTACTGGAGATAATCCTAAGTTTAAATTTAGTAGATCTAGAGTCTTTGAGGATATTAACCAAGGTCTAAGAATGGGTTATAAAATTAGACCAGGTATGGATGATCCAGCAGAGTTAATGAGATTGTATTTACAGTCAGCTGGTAAAGCATTAACTACACAAAATGTATTACGTTTTTTAGAAACTAATTACATAGGTAGAAGTACAGATATTTTAACTAAACCTTTTCTTGCTAGAACTAGAAAACAAGCTGCGTTTATAGATCCTTCAGAAAAAGTTAATTATACAGAATTTAATCACCCTTTCTTTTCAGGAGATAAAGGGTTTGTACCATTAATACATAAAGGTATAGAACCATCATTACGTATGGTGTTTGATGCAACAACTGAGCAACAGTTAATGACTGCATTATTTACTACTAACCTTATGATGAAACGATTAGCTGTAGGTTTTTCATTCTTTCATGCTGGTGCATTAGTAGAATCTTTATGGTTTGCAGGTGCTAAGTTTAAAACTATAGGTAAGTTTTTAAGTCCTAAAACTAAGCCAGAAGTATTAAAACAATTACAAGATCCAGGTTATTATCTTACAGATTATCCACACGCTATTAAACAACTAAGAGCTCAAGGCTATGATGATGTAGTTAGATTTGGACAAGGTAGTGGTTTAGAAATATCAATGCCTGAAGATGTTGGTTATGATAGATTTTATCAAAACATTAGAGGTGTAGATACATTTCTTAAAAGACATTTTGGTATAAGTCAAACAGGAAACATAGAAAGAACATTTAAATTTTTTGATAGAATTACTTGGGATAGAATATTTACTTCTGCTAAATTACATACATTTCTTACATCATTAAATAAAGGTAAGAATGCAATACAGCCTGGCGACACACAAGAACAGTTATATAAAAAAGCTAGGAGAGCTGCACAATTTACTAATGATGCTTATGGTGGACAAAACTGGGCACAAGTAACACAAAGAATAGAAAATAGATTTATTAAAAATTTAGCACAAACTACATTAACTCCAGGATCTAGAGGTTATTTACAATTATTATTGTTTGCTCCAGACTGGACAATATCTAATATAAGAATTATAGCTAAGTCATTACCAGGATTTGAAAGTGATCCTCAAGCTAGAAGATTATATCAATATTATTTTGCTAGAGCTGCACTTACATATGCAGTAGCAGGATCTGCACTAAATTATATGTTTTCAGGACATAGTATATTAGAAAACACAGATCCAACAAGAATTGACTTAGGAAATGGAGAAGTACTAACTTTTTCTAAACAATTAATGGAACCTTTTCATTGGATTACATCACCTCAATCTACAGGTCTTAAAAAAATTGGCTCTTTACCTAGAACAGTTATAGAAGTATTAACTAATAAACAATACTTAACTACTAAATATAGTCCTAATATGACTAAAAAAGATGATGAAGCCATTGAAAAAGGATTAAAAATAGGTGGTCATGTTGGTAAAAGATTTTTACCTATTTGGCTGCAACAAGCAACAGCATCAATAGAACAAGGTTTGCTAAAAGAAGGTCTATCGTTAGACTTAGCTGCAGACACTTCTGTTGATTTTGTACTAGGGCAATTAGGTCACCCTAGATATAAAGGGCCTAGATATACACAATACAAAACGAAAGGGTTAGTAAGGTCTCCTTACGAAACATTATTTTAATGAGTAGACATACAGAAAATACAGAAGAAATTCTAAAAGTTCATAATAGGATTGATCTTATTGATCAAAAACTGCACATCCTAGAAACAAATCATTTAGCTCACATTCAGAAAGATGTAGATAGAATTATATACATCATATCAGCTATTGGATTAGGTTTATTAGGACAGTTTTTATATCTTTTAACAAAAAATTTGTAACAAAAAGTTGTACCTTGTTGACTAGATTTATTAGTTAAATAGTTGTAAAAACTTTAATATGCTTCGCAAATCAATACTTGTTATAAGTGATCAACACGCACCATATCATCATATAGATACACTTGACTTTTTAAAAGCTATTAAGTTAAAATATAAACCTGACTGTGTAGTTAACATAGGTGATGAAATGGATTGGCACTCAATATCATTCCATGATTCACATCCTGGTTTATATTCACCAAGTCATGAGTTAGTAGTAGCTAGAAAATTTCTCCAAGATTTAGAAAAGTTATTTCCTAAGCAATATATTATGGACTCTAATCATGGTAGTTTAGTTTTTAGAAAAGCTACTAGATATGGGTTACCTCATGAAATCTTTAAGTCATATAATGATATGCTTGGAGTTGGTAAAGGTTGGACATGGCATGATGATTTGATTATCAAAGCATCTAATGGTCAAAATATTTACTTCTGTCATGGTAAGTTTAAAGACGTACTTAAAGTTGCACAACAATATGGAATGTGTACTGTCCAAGGACACTATCACACTTCATTCAAAATAGATTATTGGAGTAATCCAAATGAACTACTTTGGGGTATGCAAGTTGGATGTTTAATTAATATGAAAAGTTTAGCTTTTGAATATAATAAATTACAGAAGTCTAGACCAGTAATAGGAACAGGAGTTATCATTGATGGATTACCAATATTAATCCCAATGGTTTTAGATAAAAATGGCAGATGGAATAGAAAAATTACCTAGAGGTATAAGAAATAAAAACCCAGGCAATATCAAACTTGGTACTGATTGGGATGGACTGGCAGATGAACAATCTGATCCAGTTTTTTGTGTATTTAAAGAGTCTGTTTGGGGCATTAGAGCTTTAGTCAGAATATTATTAGTATATAGATTTCATCATAAAAGATTTACAGTAGAAGATATTATTGAAAGATGGGCTCCACCAAGTGAAAATGATACAGATGCTTATATAGTATTTGTTTGCAACAAACTTGGCGTAGATCCTCAAGACAAATTAAATAATAGTATAGAAGATTATTTACCATTAGTTAAAGCAATTATACAAATGGAAAATGGTATGCAGCCATACGATGATGAGCTGCTAGTAGAAGGGATGTACAAAGCATGGGAAGGTTTACCGACAAATTCTACAGCTTCATAGAAAAATATGCATCAAAAATTAGTGTATGGTGTTGGCACAAACGTGTAAAAATACTTAGAGCTGAACAAAAAAAGAAAGGTATTAAATAATGTGGTTTAATTTATTATCTATGGGTGTTAAGACTGCTAGTCATATATACCAAAACAAACAAAAAACTAAACAATTAATGTCAGATGCTCAAATGAGACATGCTGAGAAAATGAGTACAGGTGAAATTGAATATAAAGCGAAAGTTATTGAGAGTAATGATCAAGGTTACAAAGACGAGTTTGTCCTTATTCTTATATCTGTTCCTATCCTTATATTGGGGTACTCTGTGTTCACTGACGATCCTGAGATTCGTAATAGATTAGATATATTTTTTGAATATTTTAAACAACTGCCCTACTGGTATCAAGCTATATTTATAGGAGTCGTTAGTGCTATTTATGGTCTTAAAGGTGCAGATATTATGCGTAAACCAAAGTGACCGAAACAAGAGGTCAATGTAAATGGTGCAATAAAAATATTACCATGACTGAAGCATTTATAGGATTAAAAGATAACGAATACTCTTGTATAAAATGTTATAAAAATTCAGGACATATGTTACCTTTTTGGGATAAAAATAATAGATTTAAAGATGAGAGACACAAAATTATTAGAACAACACACAAAAAAAATACAATACAAAGAAAAAGAAATGGAGCTGTTTAAGCAGCTTAAAAAAGAAGTAGAAACTAATGCTTATGGTACTAGGGAATACGTTATTAAAAAAGGTATTAATAAAGGTAAAATTGCTAAATGAGAATATTAATTATATTATTACTTACTATAGGTGTGGCTTATGCTGACACTACGCAAAATAATACAAGTGGATCAAACACTTCTATAACTGGTGGTTACACCAACTCGACTACTTATGGTAGTGGTTCGAGTTCTAATAGCACAACAACAAGCAACTCAACATCTAATATAAGATCTGCACCTCCAACAGCTGCAGCTCCTAATGTAACTAACACAGGGTCAGATGTATGTTTAGCTGGTGGTAGTGCTGGTTTACAAACATTTGGTTTTGGTGTTTCAGGTGGTAAATCATTTAGAGATAAAAATTGTGAAAGAATTAAATTATCTAGAGAAATGAATAATTTAGGAATGAAAGTAGCAGCAGTAGCTATACTTTGCCAAGACGAAAGAGTTTTTGAAGCTATGGAACAAGCAGGTACGCCTTGTCCATTTGAAGGAAAAATTGGTAAAGAAGCTAAAGCAGCATGGTCTAAATATAATAAATTAAGACCAGATCATGAACAATATGTGATAAATTTAAAAATAAAAGATAAAGCTGACGCTGATGAACAAAAATTAATAACTAAAGAATTTAATCAAACGGATAAATTAATTATTCCAAAAAAAAAACCTATTATAAATAAAAACAAAAATTAATAATTTTATAAAATGATTTGGATATTAGCAATAATAATAGGAGGATGTTATGCGATATACAGCGTTAATAAATTTGCTGATTATATTAATCCTTACAACTTCGACAAAAAGTGAAGTCGTTACAACAGATAATTTACTTAATCAAAACTTTGATTCAGGATCTTGGTCAGGAACTGCTGATGGTAGGCATGGTTCTAATGTTATTGCTTCTGAGCACGACACTTATATAAAATCAAATGATGTAAGTTTAAAAAATGATGCAGGTTTAACAGAATTACAAATTCAAAATGGCTACACAAGTAACCATGAATTTAAATATTGGCATTGGAATACTTACAATTCTACTGTTAAATCAACAATTACAATAACAGGAGCAGATGGTGAAACAACAACACAAATTAGGACTTATAATTCTGACAGCTGTGGCAGTCTTAACTGTGGTGATTACGTCATTGGCAGTGATACTTATACTGTACTTTCAAATTTACAAACCGACTATGAGTTATCAGTTCGATATGATTTTACAGATTCATCAAATGCTACGAACAATCATTATGGGGTTGACCTCAAAGAACCTTCCCTCACTGTAACTTATGAATCAGATCCTTTTGTTTTAGACAATAATATTAGAGATGAAATAAGAGATGTATTAGAAGATTTTACACCAAAAGAAGATCTTTGGATTGAAGAAAAATTTGAATTTATAGAAATAACTAATGAACCATTAATTATGGAAGATTCAATAATGACAGAAGAATTTGTAGATTTTTCTAAAAAAGAACAGTTTAATGAACCTAAAATAATTCCTGAAGATAATAAAGAAGAACCTATAGAAATGGTTATGGAATTTTTTGAAGAAGAAAAAGAAGAAACAATTAATGTACAAGAAGAAGAATCCTCTAACAAAGAGTCTACAACAGAAATTGTATCAACAGAAAATAATTCTAAACAAAAAAAAATACAACAAAAAGAAACAATCCACATTACAAAAGTAATGGAAAAGATTGATGCTAAAGTTAAAAATATATCTAAAAATTTACAAATTAAAAATATTGTTAAATTAGCAGTTATGACAAACAATCAAGTTTCTTTAAACAGTTACTCTAATACAAAATTTTATAAACCAAAAGATATATATTTAGATCAAATTAATATGATTGATAATAGATTGATTTATAACAATGTTAGTCTTAATCAATATACTAACAATGATACTATTGCGATTAAACAAAGAACATTAAAAGAACTAAACATAAACAAACAAAGAATATTATTAGAACTAAAGGAGTTAAAAAATGGATAGTATTAAAAAAAACTTAACTAACATAGTGGTTATTATAGGTTTAATTGGTTCTATTGGAGCTGGTTTTACTAAATATGGAGAACTAACTACTAAATTAACAGAATTAGAAAGTAGATCTACTACCGATTATTCTGCACAAATTGCTGTACTTGAACAAAAAGTTGAAACATTAAGTGAACAACATGGTCATATGAATATTCAAATTAATAAAAAAGAAATAGAATTGTTGAAAGTACAATTGCAAGAACTAAAAATAAGCTCATCAAATCCATTATCTCAATAGTCTCTTTCTATAATCATTTCGATAAAGTGTATAGCTTTAAGTAAATCATCTTTACCACCTTTGTCCTGGTGCCTAATAATATATTTAATTGCACATCCTTCTGGGAATAGAAGTTTGTTTTCTACTACAAATTTGCTTGGTTGAATTTTATACTTTTGGTAGTGATTACCTTTAATTTGTTTGTTCCAAACTTTAGTCATTGAATGTTAACCTAAACTTTCCTTTATGTTTATATTTTTTACGTGGTTTACTTAATACTTTTTCTTGATCATTTCGCATAGCATAAAGATCTAATTTCATAGCTTCAGTAAACTTACGAGTAGCTTGAGAAGCATCTATTTCTGCATAAAAACATATAGTTTTAAAGTCTACAGAATTACTGGTAAGCCACTGTATTGCTTCACGTTTATCTATAATATGATATTTGTATACACCATCATACATAGCGTCATGTATAGCTTGATTTATAATAGCTCTAAACAATTTAATCTGATGGTTGTTCATTAACAATTTCGTATGTCATACGCTGCTCTACAGTTTCTGCTTGTTCCCAAGTTAAACTTTTAGAGTCTAAAGAACTATGTATCTTAATAGCTTCTTCATCTGAGTCAGCTTTAATAATAACTTCTGCAAAAGCAGGAAGTAAAACCCATCTCTTAAACTTATAAATCATATAGTATTTTTACGTCTACTAGCTTCTAATGTTCTAAATAGATCTATAATAAGACCTTCTTTATCACGTTTATTTTCTAATGTAGATGCTTTAACTTCTGCATCAAATAATTCTTTAACAGCATTATTGTAAATATCAGACGCATAAAAAGATTGTTCTTTAGCAGATATACTTTTATCTTCTGAGTTACCTGTAATGTGTAATGCTTTTTTTCTTTTTAATAATCTATCTAAATATTTTACATTAGCATTTGACTCAGCATTAGTTTCATCTGTGTCTGAAAGAAATGTTAGTGCATCTTCTAATCGTTTTTCACTTATCATTTTTATCCTCTCTTGGTTTACAATATGTTAACATAACTTGGTACTCTTTGGTATCTATTTTATAATACAAACCATTTTCTTTTAAATATGTATTTTTATTAACATATTCATCACATGATTTGTAATCTATAAATTTTTCTTTCAAAGTATATTTAATTCCTAATTTAACAGGATCTATTTCTTGTGGTATAATTAATAACATTAATAATTCAAACATAAATTCCTTAATTTAAAAAGGCACTACCACAGCGAACAACCTTGAAACTGTAGTAATGCCTAGTTTTCTAACTCGAGGGAGATAAGAAATTGTTAAAATGGTACATCATCTTTTAGTATCTCATCGACACTAGAAGCTTTTGCATCTAATACTTTTCTAACTAAGTTATCTATTTGTTGAAACTCACTATCAGTTGGTACTTTGCCACCTGACATATAAGAACCTATAAGATTACTCATAGTTAATCTATACTTCTCTGAAAATTGGTCCGAAGTATTTCTTGTTGCATAAGAATTGTTTGCTGTATTAGCAGAGTATGTAGCGTTAACTGCAGTAGCTGATCCTGAGCTATCTGATACTTCACTTAAGCATTCTATTTTAGATGCTGTTTGATATTGTTTACCAGTTTTACTTGTTCTAACTGGCTGTGCATCAATTTTTAGTCTTGCTCCCTTTGGCCATCTTGATGAGCCTAAAGCTTCACCATATACAGTCATGTCTGTACCATCATCTTTAGTGATGTAAACAGTAACTTGACCATCATCTTTCTCAAATGCTTTTTTAAATGAGCATTCAAATGTTTCGTGTTCCATGTTTGTTCTCCTATTTATTTGTTTTATTATTTTTCCAAATTTTTGCATTAGTCTTTATAGCCTATTTAAAGGCTTCTTGCCAAACCTTTTTTGCATATATTCTAGATGGTTCATTATCTGATTTACCCCAT
>Ga0213867_1000744_pt1 | contig 14494 bp, 12 predicted proteins | sample PICome_12_FD_160120 | JGI IMG/M metagenome (GOLD analysis project Ga0213867, IMG submission 160120) | Coastal seawater microbial communities near Pivers Island, North Carolina, United States - PICO540 | ecosystem: Environmental > Aquatic > Marine > Coastal | place: USA: North Carolina... | reverse complement strand
GTGATCTTCAACAAAATAATCTGAAGAAGACTTTTCTCGTAGTTCTTTTTGTTTGGCTACTCCATAAGATTTTGAATCCAAGGCTCGATCTCTAATTTTCGCTCCTTCATCTAAATCTAATTTTGACAATAATTTTCTAGAATAGTCGATGGCTTCTTCTTCTGTTTCGCGAACAATGACATGAATTCGAAGACCAAAACGAATGTTTCTCTTATACACCTGACTCCTGCGTCTCAATTTTTCAATTTGCTTTTTAAGGCCTTCTTCTTGATCTGGCCACATCAAATAAACATCGCAAAATTCGGCGCAGAGTTCAACTCCAGCATCTGAATAACCCCCAAAATACAAAAGCGGCCCTCCATTTTGTTGGTAGGGTTTTACAGGGGCTGTGTCTAATTCTAATTGATAGAAGTCACCCTTGAATGATAGGTGTTCTTGGGTCCATGACTGCTTGAGAATTTGAATAACCTCTCTGGATTTAGCATAGCGTTGTTCTGAGGCCAATTGGGTTCCCGGAAGGTCTGAAGAAATAATATTAATGGTTAAGCGCCCCTTTAAAATATGGTCAAGTGTTGCAATAGCTCTGGCCAACATCGGAGGGTGCACTTCGCCGCAACGCACAGCCGCCAGAAAATTGATTTGTTCTGTTAAAGATGCCATAGCAGAGACAAAAGAAAGGGTGTCTTGACCGACCTGATACGAAGAAGGGCAGAGTATATTTCGATAGCCTCGCTTGTCGGCTAAGGCTGCAATTCTCGAAGTATTTTCCCAGGTGCTCTTGTATAAATCGTTGCGATTGCCCAGTAAATCATCATCTCCATTACAAAGCGGGGCAAACCATGCGATTTCAACTTTCTTTTCTGCCATATCTGGCAAATTATTAAAAATATAGCAGCTATTAAGGAATAAACTTTAAAATGGCCTAAGCTGCGTTTTTGTGAATTTTGTTATCTTAAAACAAAAAAAATTGAAAGAGAAACACGTTTGCATTATAGGTGCAGGACCCTCTGGCATTACCGCTTTAAAAAATATCCTAGACGAGAATCTCAAAGCCACTTGCTTTGATTTTAATAGCGATGTAGGTGGTAATTGGATTTACAGTGAAAAAGAAGGACACTCCAGTGTATTTGAAACCACTCACATAATCAGTTCTAAAAGCTTGTCTCAGTATGAGGATTTTCCATTCGATGAGGATGTTTCAGACTATCCCTCTCACGATGAACTAAGGGTGTATTTTCAAAAATACGCGAAGCAATTTGACCTTTATCCACACATTGAATTCAATACGCTGGTGGTCTCTTGCGAATTGAATAACGAGCAACAATGGGAGGTGGTGACCGAGCAGAAGGGCGTCAAAAAAACTCATTGTTTTACCGACCTAATTGTGTGTAATGGACATCACTGGAAACCAAAATACCCCAATTATCCCGGAGAATTTGAAGGAAAACTGCTGCACTCACATCAATTTAAAAAAGCGGCTCCGTTTAAAGATCAAAAAGTCTTGGTGATTGGCGGAGGTAATTCAGCCTGTGATGTGGCAGTTGAAACCAGCAGAGTGAGCGCAAAAACAGCTATTAGTTGGAGGCGAGGATATCGAATATTACCCAAGTTTATAATGGGTAAACCCTCAGATGTAGTGGCATCCTCAATGACCGCTTTACCCATTGCCTTTAGAAATTTTGTCGCGGGTATACTTGTGCGCCTTGCCATAGGACCCAATAGTTGGTACGGATTGCCCAAGGTCACCCACAAGTTTGGAGCAACGCATCCCACCATCAACAGTGAATTGTTGTATAAGATTAGACACGGAAAAGTTCAACCCCGAGGTGATATCGATCGCTTTGAGGGGCAATACGTTGTTTTTAAAAATGGAGTGAAAGAAATGTACGATGCTGTGATCGCATGCACCGGTTATATTCTCTCACATCCCTTCTTCGACAAAAACTTTATCGATTACAGTAAAGGCGAGGTTCCACTCTATTTAAAAATGTTCCATCCAGAGATTAGAAACATCTATTTTGTCGGAATGTTTCAGCCCTTAGGTTGTATTTGGCCAGGTGCAGAGCAACAAAGTAAACTAGCTGCAGCTGCGATTACAGGAAAGTGGAAAACTCCAAAAAACATCAAATCCCTTTGTGAAAAAGAAGTGCAAAATCCGCACATGAAACAAATTCAAACCTCAAGACATACCATCACCGTTGATTTTCACAAGTTTCTCAGGTCCTTAAAAAAACAACTTAAAACCGTTTCATGAAAATAGACCACGCCATTGTTTTTGGAGCAACCGGGCTCATAGGCTCTCATCTTGTAGCGCTTTTGGCTCAAGATGATGATGTCTCAAAAATCACGGCTATTACCCGAAGAGAAGTGCAGAGCGCAGACCCAAAAGTCGAATATAAAAAAATAGACTTCTCGAATACTGATGATCTTCAAGCTTCTATTGTTGAAGGCTCCCAGGTGTTCTCAGCCATAGGTACAACTCAGGCACAAGTAAAAGGTAATAAAGAGGTGTACCGTAGTATCGATTTTGATATTACTTATGAGGTAGCCAGAGCCTGCGTGAGTAATTCGGCAAAATTGTTCCAATTTGTCTCTTCGAGTGGTGCAGATGCAAGCAGTACAAACTTCTATCTCAAATTAAAAGGAGAAATTGAATATGCCGTTATGCAAACAGGATTAAAGTCTTTAAGAATATACCGACCAGGTCTACTTATGGGGCAAAGAAAAGAATACCGTTTCGGTGAAAGAATAGCACAGTTTTTAATGCCCAAGCTAACATGGCTTTTGCCCGCTGCTTATAGACCTGTTGAAGCCTTGACTGTGGCTGCACAAATGTTAGCCCTGGCCAAATCAAATGCCACTGGCAAAAAAATCATTGAAAACGAAGAAATTTTAAACTTTGAAGCAAAACAACAGTTATGATTTCTCTTTTTAAAAAATTATTTTTTTACTTCTTGTTGTTCACCGGAGTCATTCTTTCTACCTCGCATTTGGGAAATGATTTTATGGGAATCTCAGACGAAGAAGGCTACCTATTTACCATAGGATTTTGTTGTTTGGTCGCTTTTATTTTAGAATACCTCTTACCCAAATTGAAAAATTAAAGATGATCAATCGGAGCTTACCTCAAGACGAGAAATGGAATGTGATTACCCACGGTCTTGGTGCAATCATAAGCGCGATTCTTGTAGTTTACTATTATTTGCAGTTAAATTTCACCGACTCTTCTGTTCATCTGGCCTATTTGATTTACGGTTTTTCGCTGGTGTTTTTGTTTTCTGCCTCTGCGCTATACCACAGTGTTGAGGATGCTTATAAAACGACTTGGCAAAAAATAGATCACATTGCCATATACTTATTAATCGCAGGAACTTACACTCCTGTAAGCATGAGTTTACTTCAAGAAACCTCTGGAGCCTTACTGCTCATATTGGTTTGGAGTTTGGCTCTAATCGGCATTATTTACAAGCTCTTTTTTATTGGAAGATTCAAACGCCTCTCTCTAATGCTCTATTTAGCCATGGGCTGGCTGGTCGTTTTAGACTATGAAAATGTAATGCAAGTCTTTTCTCAACCTGCATTACATTATCTAATTTTGGGAGGTGTTTTCTTTAGTGTAGGTACCATTTTTTACAGTTGGAAAAGCTGGTATTATCACCATGTGGTATGGCACTTGTGGGTGCTTGCCGGTGCTTTTGCCCACTTTCAAATGGTACGTATTATTCTTGAAAACAATATGTAACTCTTATTTTTTCATGGTTGCCATCCACTGCATAAGGGTGACCGGCACTCCTTTTACTTTTACCACAGCTCCGTCAACATCTCTCTGACTTTTGTTCGCATGAGAGTATATCCAAGACCAATGTCCGGGGTAGTGAAAATTTTCTCCCCCCAGAAGATTAGAAATATCCGTTACGTTGTCATAAAGCGAAAGATGCACGTTTTTAGCCTTGGCATCCATCAACTTTTTATGAACTGGAATAACAGTTTTATCAGCTTGGGTGACAGGGTCATCTTTGGAATGTACAAACCAAATTGGAACGTTTCGAATAGATTTTGCTTGTTTCTCAGATAAAAACTCTCCGTAATAAGCCAAGGCGCTGATATAACCCGCAGCGAAATACTTTGGATATTCTAAAATCAACTTAAGACTCATATAGCCGCCATTACTACATCCCCCAACATAAATTCTATCGGTATCAATATCTGGATGCTTTGAGACGTAGTCATCAAAAAGTTCCTTTAAAGCCTCGTAATAGATATCGTCAACCTGACCTCTAGTAGATCCGTTCCCACTGTCCATCCAACGCGTTGGACTTTGAGGAACCAGTACATGAGCGCCTTCAAAATAATCTTGAATATCGGCAGAGGCGTAATTTGCAGCTCTATTGGCTAAAAGCGGAATTGTTGGATCTGTTCCTCCTTCACCCCCGCCGTGTAACCATATGATTAAAGGGTGCTTATCTCTTTGGACTCGGGGAGCAAAACTCGCGTAAGACATCGTGACTGACCCATGCGAAAAAGACCCGCTTAAATCAAACTCGTCTACTAATGGAATAAAACGCTCTTTTTCGGTATTCCAGGTCTCCAGGGTATTTGAGTTGGTTATAGACACTTTATAATCTACCCAGTTATTTCCTTTTCCAGGAGTGTATACTATGGGTGAGGCGATTCGAATGGATGGGGCCACAGCCAATACCAAGGTGATAAATTCTCCCTCTTCGTTAAATGTTCCGTTGTGGTCTGAGGCATAAGTGGCAATAACTTCTCGCGAACCCGTCGAAGGATTGACTGCCGCTTCAGCCGAGCCTCTGCTCACTATTACGCTGTAGTGTTCAGCGTCTAATGTCGTTTGTTGATTGGTCTTGCTGAGTACGACCTTATTAACGGCGGCTCCCCAATCAAAACCTTCTACAATTAAATTGTATTCTCCCTGTGCTCGAGTAAGACTTATGCAGAGAAGAAAAGCGGCCAATAATGACCATTTTGTACTGTTTTTCATTGCTTGAGTTTTAACATTCATCTCTTGTGGAATCTGAATGGATTTGTTAGTCAAGTTTAATGTAGCAAAAAATTACAATAAGACCTGTCTTTTCTTTTAAAAATGATATCATCGCCTTTATCATTTTCAAGATAGGCCGAATTCGATACCTTAGTACCATGACAACATCTGCTTCATTTGATGAATTGCTCGAGCGCACTGAGGTGCATTTAAAACCCATCCTGGTCGGATTGCGTCAGCTTATTTTAGCGCAAGATCCTCAAGCATGTGAAGTAGTTCGTCTCGGCGATCGAGCTGCATCATACGGAATCGGACCAAAGCGAATGAGCGAGGCCTATGTATATATTTTAGCCTATTCCAATTCGGTCAATCTGGGTTTTTATCAGGGTGTAAAATTCCTTGAACATTCACAATTACTCGAAGGAAACGGTAAGCGACTAAGGCACATTAAAATACGGGCTATTGCACAGCTTCAAGAAGAAGAATTGAAAAGACTCTTGAGCATGGCCATTGCAGAGCGCAAAGCTGCGCTCAAGCTTTAGATCGACAAATTTGCAGAGAGGAAGGGATTCGAACCCTCGATAGAGTTGCCCCTATACCAACTTTCCAGGCTGGCCCTTTCAACCACTCAGGCACCTCTCTAAATCAGGCACAATATTACTAAAATGTAATTGTTTTTCTAAATGCTATGAAGAAGAATACGACGCGATAAAATCATTTATTTCTACCTCCAGCATTGGAAGCGTTAGTGTTCCGTTTGCTAAAATCACCTCGTGAAAAGCCCTGATATCAAACGAATCTCCTAAGGCTTCTTCAGCTTTTTGTCTCAGTTCTCTGATTTTTAGTTCTCCCACTTTGTAAGCAAGAGCTTGTCCTGGCCAAGAGATATAGCGATCAATTTCAGTGTTGACCTCATGCAATGAGAGTGCTGTATTTTCTGCCATATACTTCACTGCTTCTTCTCTACTCCAACCAAAGGCATGCATTCCAGTATCAACTACAAGTCGACAGGCTCTCCACATCGAATAGGTAAGCTGACCAAAGCGCTCATAAGGCGTGGTGTAAATGCCCATCTCTTCTGCTAGCGATTCGGTGTACAGCCCCCATCCCTCTCCATAGGCCGATAAATATAAATTTCGTCTGAATTGTGGAATATGCTCTGGTAATTCTGCGTTTAATGCGCCTTGCAGGTGATGACCCGGTACGGCTTCATGTGCCGTTAAGGCCGGAATAGTATACAATGGTCTACTGGGTAAATCGTAGGTATTCACCCAATAATATCCTGGTTCTGTGCTATTAGGTGCTGTTCCAATATACCTTCCTCCAGTGTATTTGGGAGCAATGGCATCAGGCACAGGAGCAACTCCATAAGGCTTTCTGGGTAGGGTTTTAAAATACCTTGGCAATTGCTCATCTAAACGCTTGGCAACATCTCGAGCAAACATGAGTAGTTCCTTAGGTGAGTTGGCATAAAATTGCTCATCGGTTCTTAAAAAGGCTAAAAATTCAGCAAAAGAACCCTTAAATTCTAATTCAGCTATGATCTTTTGCATCTCTGATCTTATGCGCTGTACCTCATCGAGCCCCATTTGATGAACCTCTTCTGCCGTTAAATCTAAGGTGGTATAATAGGCGATTCTGTTGTTGTAAAATTCCATTCCATCAGGAGTTTCACTTACTCCGATGGCCGTTCTTGTTTTGGGATAATACTCCGTTTCAAAAAAGTTTTTAATGGAAAGAAAAGTGGGAATCAATTGCTCTTCTATTACTTCTTGGGCTGCATTTTGCAGGCTGTCTTTTTCTTCAGTGGATAGTTGGTCCGGTAAATTCAAAAAAGGCTCGTAATAATAATTGGAGGATGCATCTTCAGTGATGTGCTGTTCATAAGAGTTTTCATACCCATTGAATATTACTCGGGGTTGTGAAATACCCATATCAATTCCTTTGCGAATGAGTGCTGTGTTTTGCTCAATGTATTGTGGAATACTTTTTAAGAGCTTCAAGTATCGAAGAGCTCCTTTTTTATCGACCACTTTTCGCACTCGATAAATCAGGCTATTGTGAAAACCAGCATCGGATAAGATGGGATTGTAATGCATCTTAAATTCATGACTCTTGATTCGGTGCTCCAATACAAATCGCAATAAGTGCAAAGATCGAAGCTCATCATCGCTCAGTTCACTTGTATTTATTTCTTGTGCACGATTAAAGCAATCTTGATAAAAGGAATATTGTTTTTCAAAGCGCTGCTCAGAGTAATCTCCTAATGGAAATTCATCATAATCAAAAGCCTTAAACGATTGATAATCGGTTATGAGCGTGCCGAGTTCATCTTTGGCAGAAGGGGTGCATTGTGCCAAAAGAAGTACAGCGAAAAAAATCATCACTTTTTTCATGTTCTATAATTTTAATTCAAATCTTATTTTTTTGATTCCGTATCCGGTATCATACACCTTGGTTTCTCTAAATGCAAAGGATTCGTAAAGCCTTTTGGCAGGGACATTTTCATTGCCCGTTTCAACAGAATATTTGACGCTGGTATGTGCTTTCATCGCGTGTTTAATCAGTGCGCTTGCAATACCTTTTCTAAAATGAGCGGGATATACCACCAAACTTTGAAGGTGAATGTAATCCTCGATTCGAGCTACCTCAATAACTCCTGCAAATTGATGGTCAATAACATAAGCATAGAAATCATTTTCAGTGCTTTGAAAATCAAGAACTGTGCGATCAAGCGGCGGAAAAACCTCAGCTCCTATCATCGATTTTTCTACTGGATAGGACGCTTGCCAAATGCTGTATAATTGTTCGGCTACCTCTTCCTCTTTGCAGTTCACTTTTTCAATCATCGCCTAAGTCGCTTTTACTTTTTTTCGAACTTCTGAATGGTATTGCCCAAGATGTCGCCTGTGTAAAGATTTCCTTTAGCATCTACAGCGATGTCGTGATAACGAGCAATGGGCCCATTATAGTCAGTTGATCGCCCAAATTGATTCAGTTTGTTGAGTTCTAAGTCTAATTCGAAGATATCAGAACCCAAAACTATACTGTCGTTAAGAACGTAGTAGTCAATACCATATACGCGATTTGCAGACTGGTCAACCACGAGGGAATACAATTGATTGGTGGTCTCATTTTGCCAAGTCTTCAAATGAACTCCGTTTGCCGTAAATTTTTGAATGCGATTATTTTCTCGATCCGCGACATATACGTTTCCTTCATCGTCTAAATCAATACCATGTGGTATTACAAATTGGCCATCTTCATCGCCAAGCTCACCCCACTGCAATAAAAATTCACCTTCTTTTGAAAATTTAACGACTCTGCTGTTGCCATATCCATCACTGACATAGAAAGATCCGTCTTTTGCCACTGCTACATCTGTAGGTAAATTAAAGTGAGCGCTATCATCGCCAGCAACTCTTTCCTCTCCTAATTTTAAAAGCAACTCTCCCTCAGCATTAAATTTAAACACTTGATGTAGTGCAACATCAGTCACCCAAATATGATTTTGATGGTCAACCTCAAGCCCATGAGGCATCACAAAAGTGTCTGACCCCCACTCGTGAATGATAGTGCCGGTCTGTTGATCTAAGGTCAGTATGGTTGCCTCGCCAATGTTGGTCTCTGGCATGGGGTATTGCCACTCGCGTGAAGCCCTGTGAAACACAACAATTTGATCTTCAGAATTCACTCCAATGCCTGTTGGATTTCCCAATTGAAATTCTTCGCTTAAACTTGGCCATTGGACGGCTAAGCTAAATTGAGGTTCTGCAGGTTCCTCACAAGACAAACTAATGCTGCATATGCCAACGGTAATCGCCCATAGCAGCTTTTCTTTATTGTTTTTTTTCGTTGATTTAGATTGATTTGAATTCATCTGATGTTGCATTTATGATGAAAGGTTTAGGTTTTAATTTTCATAGAGCCAGGGCAGATTAAAACGCGCAAAATAGAGTCCATTTCGGTCGCGCTCATAAAATAGCCCGATGCTGTTGTCGTCTAAAATCACAAGGTCAGAATAAGCCGATGTATCTGCATAGATTAACTTTCGAACAGGCCAAGACTTGCCCTGATCTTCACTTATTAAAACAGACATTTGATGGCGGTCTGTTTTGCTGTAGGGTCCGGAGTAAAGCAGCAATTGTTTGTTGTCGTTTACTATGCTAATTATACTGGACTGGCAAACAGGTGAAATTAAATTCTGGTCAAAAAAGATTTCGTTCCAACTCTCACCACCGTCATTGCTTATGCTGACCAAACGCGTTTTAGTGTCTCCGTTTTGTTCTCTGATGTTGAGCATCAAGTCTCCATTTTCAAGCTCCACTCCAATGGCTTCATTTGAGGATAGAACAGGAATGTCTGGACTCGTTTTAAAACTTTGTCCGTGATCGTCAGAATAAAAACCATAGGCTCTATACTCATTGTACTTTTCTTGAGGAGGTCCCTGAGAATGATTTGCAGGCACGTAAATTCTTCCCTTGTTCACCCCAATGCTAAGCTGAAGTGCGTGTCCTGGAGTGACGGCATTGGTTCGCCAATCAAGCTTGCTGTTTTGTCGATTAAAATGCACCTGACTTGTGATATCCATTGGGAGCGACCAACTCAATCCATCATCTGTGCTACTGATAAAATGCACTCCTCTCTGGCCGTTACCTTTTCTCACCTCGTGCTCTGAAGCGTCTCCGGTATTGTAAAATAAAAACAGGCGTCCATTGGGATATCTCGGGTCTTCAAAGTCATAAACAGGAGCGGGATTACCTGCCTGTATACCTTCATTATCTACAATTAAGTTGGGCTCAGACCAAGTTTTACCCCTGTCTTTACTGCGACTCAACAAAAGATCTACATCGCCGTAATCGCTGCAACCATTTACCCTTCCTTCTACAAAAGCTAAGAGGGTTCCGTCTTTAGCCGCAACAATTGCGGGTATTCGATAACACTCATAGCCTCCAACTCCATTGACAAAGAGCGGGCTCTCCTCAAAAAAACTGGATTGTGCCAAAGCTGTGAAGCTGTAAAAACTTAAAAGTAAAAGAACTAAGATTCGATTCATGACCAAAGCATTAGGTTTATCTCTCATAAAAGATAGATGAATCTTTGTAAATAAGCTGAATTGTGAAAAGAAGATTAACTTTAATCATCACCATTTAAACAATGCAGGTCATGAATAGAGTATTAATTTATCTTTTGTTGGGAGGATTTTTGATCAGTTCATGTGAACAAAATCAACAACCTAGAATCGCAATTGCAGGTCTCGCCATTGAATCGAGCACATTTTCGCCTGCTCAAACGACAGCTGAAGCCTTTCACGCCAGACAAGATGAGGACATATTTGACATGTATCCTTTTTTTGAAGAAAACCATCCTGTACGAAGTAGTGCACAGTGGTTTCCGACCCTAAGGGGGCATGCACTCCCAGGAGGAATAGTTACCAGAGCGGCCTACGACTCCTTGGTTCAAATCACTTTAGATAAGCTTCAAAAAAACCTTCCTTACGACGGCCTTTTCTTTGATATCCACGGGGCAATGAGCGTGGTTGGTCTCGAGGACCCAGAAGGCGATTTCATTGAAAAAATAAGAGCAGTTGTAGGACCAGAAACATTGATTTCAACCTCAATGGACTTGCACGGAAACGTGTCTAAACGCTTGGGAACACTCTCAGATCTGATCACTTGTTACCGCATGGCACCTCACGAGGACGCCCTTGAGAGTAAGCAAAGAGCCGTTGAAAATCTTTTAGAGCGCTTGCAAACTAAAAAAGGAAAGCCGAAATACAAAGCTTGGATTCCTGTTCCGATTTTACTTCCAGGTGAACAAACCAGCACCAGAATAGAGCCGGCGAAAAGTCTTTATGCGAAAATCCCTGAGGTGGTCCATCAAGAAGGTGTTATTGATGCTGCGATTTGGGTAGGATATCCTTGGGCTGATGAAAAAAGAAATCACGCTGTAGTTATGGTTACTGGTGATGATGAAAAACAAGTCAGTGAGGGAGCCTCTTATTTGGCACGCTCATTTTGGGAGGTTAGAGAAGAATTTGATTTTGTAGCTCCTACGACAGATTTCGAATCTGCGCTAACTATGGCCTTAAACTCAAAGGTCAAGCCTTTTATTGTCAGTGATATGGGTGATAATCCCACCGCTGGAGGAGCGGGTGATGTCTCTTGGACACTTCAGCAATTGTTGAATAAAGCCGAATTTCAAAGTGAAGATGGCCCTGAACTGATTTACGCCTCCATTCCTGGGCCTGAGTTGATTAAAAAAGCCCTTGATGCAGGATTAGGTGGCACAGTAGCAGCCAAGGTTGGAGCAGCTGTTGACGATAGATATGCTCCCCCAGTACTCTTAAAAGGAAAGGTTTTGGCTATTAAAGAAGGAGACCGAAATGCCCGAACCGAAGTAGTTGTTCAGTCGGGATCGCTAAAGGTTATTGTTACCGAAAAGCGAAAACCCTATCACTACTTGAAAGATTTTACCGATTTAGATTTGAACCCTGAACAAACCGATATTTTAATGGTGAAAATCGGTTATTTGGTTCCCGAATTGTATGAAATACGAGCAGATTGGGTGATGGCATTGACCCCAGGCGGAGTAGACCAAGATTTATATCGCCTACCTTATCAGTACATTCAAAGACCGATGTTTCCTCTGGATACTTTTGAAGAAGAGCCTGATTTAAATACGAGATTTCTCGAAGCGTCTTCGAAATGAGAATTCGGTACTAAGCATTGTAAATTTTGAGCATGGCCTTTACGAATACATCTACCTCCTCTTGAGTTCCAGTACTGATTCTACACCAGTCTAAAAACGGAGGAAAGGGTCTTCCTACCACAACCCCTTCTTGAAGCATTTGCGCTTGCAATTGTTCAATTTGACGCTGGGAATGAAAGAAGACAAAATTGGTGCTCGATGGCACATAATCCAACTTTAAATAATCCAGTACCTCATAGATTTTTGTTTTGGCTTTTTTGTTTTGGGCCAATGAAAACTCGTAAAAATCAGTGTCTGTTAAAGAAGCATCCGCCGCCGCAATAGCCAACACATTGGTCATGGCCATAATGTTCTTTTTTAATTCAGTTGCGATGGACGGTTTGGCAATGAGATAGCCGATTCTCAAGCCAGCAATTCCATACACCTTTGAAAACGTCTTAGAGACAATCACATTTTCGCCTTGACGCACAAGGGCATCCATGGATGGATAATTTTCTTCTTCGATATAGTCGTAATAGGCTTCATCGCTAAAGACAATGGTTTTCTTGCTCAAACTTTGACAGAAGTCTTGGAGTTCTTGTGCCGGTAACAGCGTTCCTGTTGGATTGTTCGGATTACACAAAAAAATCATTTTGGTTTTAGCGCTTACACGCTTTTCAATTTCTTGTAAATCGTAACCCTTGTTTTCATCTACCGGAACCCAATTGATTTCAGCATCCCACTGTTTTGCGTAAGTCATCATCGCCAAAAATGTGGGTTGACAAGCAATGATTTCTCCGCCGTTATGGGCATAGGTCAATCCGGCCGCCTTTAATCCTTCTGTGGAGCCTCCAGTAATTACGATACTCTCAGGAGAAACTCCGTGTTTTTTGGCCAACTTTTCTGCCAGTTTACTGCTGTATGCAAAGGGGTATCTGCAGGCGTGATCAAAAGCTTGGTTAATGGCCTTTTGAACTTTCTTTGACGGTCCATAGGGATTTTCATTTGAACTCAATCGAATCGACTTTTCAAGGGGTCTTGGCCTGTAAAGCTCGATTTCTTTAGCACTTAATCCAATACTTGGGGTTAGTAATAAACCTCCTAAGCCTACTGAATTTTTAAGCCATTGTCTTCTATTATGCATCTGCTTTTCTTTTTTTAAATATCCGTATTTATTTGGGTGATATCAAATTCACTCTTGATATTGACGCAGTGCCAAATCTAAAGTTGAGATGACCCGATCTATATTTTCTTTGGTGAAGCACATGGGAGGCTTTGATTTTAAGACATTGTTCAAAGGCCCATCTGTGCTGATTAATACTCCATTATTTCTAAGAAAATTCTTTACAAAGTGCGCTCCTTTTGTGTCTTCTTTTCCCGATGTATCTCTGAGATCAACACCAACAAATAAACCTGAACCCCTGATTTCATGAATACCCCCGTGAATCTGTTTTAATTCGTCAAGACATTTGAGGTAATAGTTTCCATTGTGCAAGGCCTGCTGTTGAAGCTTTTCTTCAGCGATCACCTCAAGTACAGCCTTACCGATAACACAAGAGACTGGGTTTCCGCCAAATGAGCTAAAAAACTCTACGCCTTCGCTAAAGGTATCGGCCAATTCCGCAGTACAAACAACCGCTCCCATTGGGTGCCCGTTACCCATAGGTTTGCCAATGACCACCATGTCAGGAATCACATTTTGCTGTTGAAAGGCCCAAAAATGAGTTCCCACGCGACCAAATCCTGTTTGTACTTCATCGGCGATGCAATATCCACCTCCTTTTCTAATCTGCTCATAAATATTTGGCAAATAGCCGTCTAAAAGTGGTACCTGTCCGGCACAACCCAAAATACTTTCGCTAATAAATGCGGCGAGGTCGGTTGATTGCTCCAATTGTTTTTCGATTTCTGGCCATCGATTCGAGAAATGAGGACGGTCTTGCTCAGCCAATAAGGGTAATTTTACAATATGATCAGCTTGCCCTATTCCTTTTGGATGATTGAATTTATAATCGCTGATTTCAATTCCGGTTTGGGTGTGTCCGTGGTATCCGTGTTCGACCACTGCAATCCCTTTTTTATCGCTGCAAAATCGAGCTATTCGTATGGCCAAATCACTGGCTTCACTACCTGAGTTAACGAAGAATACTTTGTTCAATCTTGGCGGAAAATATGAAAGTAAATCTTGCGCATAGGCGGCCAATTCATCGTAGAGGTATCTGGTATTGGTATTGAGTTTTAGCAATTGTTTTTGTGCTGCTTCTACAACCTTGGGATGATTGTGACCCACATGAGGTATGTTGTTGTAGGCATCTAAAAAAGTAGTGCCTTTGTGGTCGTACATGTATTGAAGCGCGGCTCTTTTGAGATATAATGGCTGCTCGTAGCTTACGCTTAACGATTTGCTCAAAAATTTATGCCTTTCTTCTAACTTTTCATTCGCAGATAAAGACGAGCTACTCGCAGAAGAAGTAGCGTTTGTATAGTGCTCAAAGGCTTTTATAGGACCTATTTCAAGCCAACTCAATAGCATTTTTATGGCCCTGTCTTCACTGACGCCAGCATATTCATTCTCTGGCTGAGTGACTTTGGCTTCTGCAGAATTACACAGACTTGCGCAAAGTCTCATGGCCATGACGTAATACAATAATTCAAGTTCGAGTTGACTCAGTGGTGCTTTATCGAAATATCCCTTTAATAAGGCGGCAGACCAGCTCAAATAATCTTCTTTGTCATAGGCGATATAAACCATTGCTATGGCGAGGTCGTATATTCTCGGAGCGTAGGCGATATCAGCAACAT
>Ga0213867_1000743_pt1 | contig 14509 bp, 5 predicted proteins | sample PICome_12_FD_160120 | JGI IMG/M metagenome (GOLD analysis project Ga0213867, IMG submission 160120) | Coastal seawater microbial communities near Pivers Island, North Carolina, United States - PICO540 | ecosystem: Environmental > Aquatic > Marine > Coastal | place: USA: North Carolina | collected... | reverse complement strand
CACAACTGTTAACTTCGCGCCATTTTGATCTGAAACTCTCAATCGACCTAGGTGGATCGTATTACCAGATAGGTATAATTCACGCCATGCGTTTGCATTTGATCCCAAATCAAATGTCGTATTAGCAGCCGGGATGATATGGTTATTTACTGCTGCATTGATATTGATGATGTCACCACCATCACCAATGTTAATATTATCACCACGCAGAACAATGTCACCATTGACTGTAAGTGTACTTGAAACTATTATACTGTTAGCAGTAAAGTTTCTTTGAGGGCTTTCTAAAGCAGTAAGTCTAGGATTGGTATTTGCTTGATATGCACTTAGATCATCGACAGCGGAAAGTGCTGCTAAGTCTACTGTGAATGTAGAACTATCGGCTCTAGTGAAGGTAACATTATTACCAGACAAAACACCGCTAGTAACAGAGGTGTTTGTCACCGCATTGTTTATGCTTGTTAAGTCTAGAGTAAATGTACTACCATTTGCTCTTACAAATGTAGCAGTTGTACCAGAAAGAGTAGCAGATGAAGTAGAGGTATTGCTGAGTTTGGCAGCATTTTTGATCGTAAGATCACTAGACGCATCACCGGCAAGAGTTACTGTTTGTCGATTTGATGGTTGAAATGTTACCTTATAGTTACTAGCCATGATAGACCCCTTATGTAATATATATTTAGTAAGTCTACCTAGTCACTTCTGGCGTTATAGTAACAAGCCCCTCTACCAGTCTGGATCGTGTATTGGCTGAATCAGTCAATTCTACATCATATACATACCGTCCAGACTCCATATTGGAAGTTTGAATTCTTGTAAGGGATAGCGTCAATTCTCCATCTGATCTTGGATCACCAAAACCAGTTGTGAAACTGACTGCGCTATTTGAAGTATAATGTTTTCTAATTTGAGCAGCAGCAGTATAACCAGTCAAGTTAGTAATGTTTCCACTGCTATCTTGAACGGTAATCGTAGAAGAGAAGTCTGTTCCCTGCTCAATAATCATATTTGCTTTTGCGGCCATTATTTGTTCTCTAATTCTTTAACTCTTGCTGAAAGTTCTTTTACTGCTTCAATGAGTAGTGCGTGTAAAGAGTCATACTTAACTGTAAGGTGACTATCATCTCCATTCAAATCATCTACCTCTTTAACAGCTTGAGGAAGAACTTCTTGAACATCTTGAGCGATAACACCAGCATCTCTCACACCATCTTTAATCCATGTAAATTCGACACCTTCTAGTTGTTCAATTTTTTCTAGTGCGTTATCAACAACATTAATGTCTGTCTTGAGTTTGATATCTGAAGCTGTTGTTGTTGAGAAAGCTGTGATATCACCATCAACGTGAAGATCACCGTCATTCTCAAGACGCATATCAAGTACACCATCTAGATAAAAATCATGAGCAGTTGCAGTAATTTGATAGTAGTCATTTGTATCCAAACCAATTTGACTGACATCACCACGCAAGTCATCATCAATGTTCAGTGTTACACCACCAGATGCACCACCACCACTCAATCCGTCTCCAGCAGTTACACCTGTGATAGTACCGACATTCGTTGTGAAGCCACTGTCATTGTTGAAACCAGAGATATTGATATTTGCTTTGGTAAGTTTCTTTTGAGCGTTTGCTGCATCAATGACTGCAAAGAAGTCACCATCACCATCAGATGTAGATGTAGACAACTCTGACAAGTCTATACTTAGTTCTGGAGTTGAACCTTCACCTGTAGCAGTTGTTGTATCAATACCAGTGCCAACTGTGAGAGATGCAATGTAATTTCCTGTTGTCTTTGTACCAAGTTCAACAGCATTATCATCAACAGCAGATGCGCTACCTGTCAAGTTACCAATAAATGTATTCGCCGTTAGAGTACGATCATCGAGTGTCCAATTGTTTGTAGTCTCATTAAATAAGAATGAATAATTTGTACCAGTTCCACGCTCAATAGTAATACCACCGTTTTGAGATGGAGTTCCAGTTTCATTACTGTTTAATACAATAATATTATCAGCAATATTAACTGTTTCTGAATTTACAGTAGTGGTAGTTCCACTGACAATCAAGTTACCAGTAACAATAACATTCTCGCCAACATTTAGCTGGCCAGATACAGTCACATCGTCTGGTAGTCCAATTGTAACCGTACCGTTTGTGCGTGATACAGTCGTCTCATTTGCTGTTGCGCTTATTGCAAGAACTGCACCATTAGCAGTATCATTAAGAGAAACATATCCAGAGGAAAGGGAGAAATCACCAGAGTTATAAGATGCAATACCTTTGTTTGCAGATGCTGCGGATGAAGTTGTATTTGCAGTTGCATCCTCACCAGCAACTGTAATATTCACTCCAGAACCGCTAGTATCGATACCCTCTCCACCAATAATATTCAGTGTATGACCAACTGCAAGTGTACTACCAGAATCTGAACCAAGGATTTTCGTTACGTCGTCGTCAAGTGAAACATGGCCAGATGAAAGATTAAAGTCATTTGAGTTGAATGATGCAAGACCTCTACCTGTAGTTGCTGTAGTTGTAGCGGAATCAATAGGTGCTTTGAGTGTTCCACCCGTAGCAAGAGTGAGTACAATCACATTGTTTGATTGAGCATAATCAAGATTTGTTACACCAGCAACAGTGGTATTAGAAAAACCAATGATTTGTCCTTGAGCATTTACACGAATGATGGGAACATTAGTTGCACTACCATGCACACGTCCACCAGCACCAACATTTATTGTGTTAGCAAGCATTGCGCTTGTGATAGTATCATTTGTTATAGTGTTGTTTGCGTGTAGTTTTCCGTTAGAACCAAATAGTGTTGTTGTGCCACCAGTTGTAATTTTACCGTCAATATCAGCATTTGTATCTACAAACAAACTTCCACTCAAATAAGCACTACGCCATTTGTTAGATGTTCCACCCAAGTCTCTTGTTGAACCTGTTGGAAGGATGCTTGAATCTACAAGAGCGTTAACAGTCAGAGTATCTGAAGCATCTGAACCAATGTCGGTATCACCTTCAGATGATAGAGTATCTGTTGTTACTACATTAGCAAAGCGACCAATAGGAGAACTGAATGTTTGACCAGAAGCAAGAGATGTTGTGCCATTAACAGTCAGATCACCTTCAATAGTCGCATTGCTGTCAACATTGAGCGTATTAGCGTATGCATTGTTTGCATAGACATTGTGCCATCTCTGAGCAGTTGTACCAAGATCATGCTGTTGAGCAGCTTTAGGAGTAATATCTGAACCTACAAAACCCTTGACATTTATCGTATCTGCTGTAGCATTACCAAGATTCACATTACCATTGAATGATGATGTTCCTGTTGTTGCCAGATTAGCAAACTTACCTACTACTGTAATCGTATCTGTGTCGGCGTTACCTAGAGTTACATTACCATTGAATGTTGATGTACCATTTGCAGTAAATGTTGTAGCAGTTACTCCATTAAGTGTTGTGGAACCGCCAATATTCAACGTACCTGTTGTAGAAATATTACCAGATGTATGAGCAACAGTCATTGCGCCGTCAACATCGATACCACCATCAAGAGATGCTAGACCATTAGCTGTAAGTGTAGTACTTACTCCAATTGTTTTGAAGACACCCGCACCACCATTTGTTGTATCCGCGAATACTGTTCCCCACTTACGAGTACTAGAACCTAGATTACCAGCAGCGTCTGTCTTTGGAATTAGTGAAGTGGATACACCTTGGCCAGCAGCAGTACCCATCGAAAGTTCATCAATGTTTGCTACACCGTCGATATATGCGTTTCTAAATTCTCTATTTGGTGCGCCAAGATCAACAGCGTCATCTGATGCAGGGAGAATATTTGCACTTGAAGAAACTCCAGCAGTGACCACATTCGCAACAAATACCGCTTCACCATCTGATGAGATGGTAGCAACAATAGCATTAGCAGAATCTGCAATAACAAACTTACTATCACCACCAGCATCAACAAGTTTTAGATGCACATCAGAGTCACCAGCAGTAGAGTCTGTTGCTAGATGTAAATATGCATAATCTGTACCATTTGAGAATACAAGTGCTGGTTGACCACCTTGTGCAGTAAACGAGGAGTTAGAACCAGATAGGATAATGTTAGAAGCATTTGTAGAAAGATCAGTGATATCACGGAGAGAAAGTGACTTGAAAGCAGGATTGTCTGTTCCACCAGAAAGTCTCATAAACTGGCCAGCAGTTCCACCAGAGATAATCAAGCGTGATACGTCACCCATATTCACACGATCAGTACCAGCAGTATTGAAGATTACATTTCCGCTGAATGTTGTATTTGCTGAGACAGTTAGTGTAGAACCATTGATAGTTGTGTTTGAAGAAATGCTTAGTGCGCCACCAGTTCCACTTGTAGTGTTACCACCTTTTAGAGAAGTGGTTCTAAGTGCAGTTGCGCTAAACGTACCAGTAATGTGGCCATTACCTTTAGCAGCACCACCACGATTAGCGGAGCCTGCTCTTGAAACTGTCACCACGTTGTTACTGATTGTGGTAGCAGCAAGATTGGTGTTCAATCTCCAATTATTGAAACTGTCATTTAGATTTGTATTTGATACCGCAACAGTCATTTGTTACCTTCTTTATCTATCATTTGTAAGAGAAGAGATTTGATTTCAGAAACGTCTTTCTTCAGTTCGTCAATCTCTTCATTTCTTTTTCGTTCTAGTTCTCTTCTCATCTTATATTTAGATAGAGCGTCAGCATCGACATTTAGGATAGCAGAGTTATTTTTTTCTCTTACTAAATCCTCATGGTCTTTCACTTTCACATATTGATTCATGCTTACCTCTGAAGCGCAATGGCTCTCATGTCTTTCACAAGAGGTACAATGTTTGTTCCGCTACTTGTCATTACAATCTTGATTGCAAATGTTTTGTAAGTTGCGAAAATAGCACCACCTGAGTCTCTGTAAGACACAATATTATTATTAGCACTATTTAGTTTCGCTTGATTATCAGCATTTGAGCCAAGGAAGTTATCACCGTTTGTATTAGCTGAGAAGCCAAACTCAAACTCTTTGAAGTCTGTAGTATCAACACTATCAGAGATCGTATTAGATGCTGTGATCTGTGTTAGTAGTGTATAATCCTTATCCTCAAAAGATTGTCCATCTTCAGCATTGTGAATTTTTGCATAAACATGAACACCTGTACCAGACGGCTTATATGCACTTACGAAAATTTTAATATCTTCAGCATCCTGACCATCAGCAAGTTCAACCGGCTTAGAAATATATCTCATTTCCGCATCACCAACTTCATTTGTCTCATTAGTAAATGAGTTATTAATGAAGTTCTCTACAACATATGCATTTGCTCTTGACAAGTCGATTACTGGAGATAGTTTAGTATCAGTTGTTGAGAACGTACCCTTTAGTATAAGTGACTTCTTAGACCCGGATACAGCAGCTAGACCAGCTTCGTTTGTCTTACCAAAGATTTTCTTTTCGCCATCGCGGAAATTGTTTTCCACACCCAAGTCAATATCAGTAAACGCTGTGCTAATTGTACCAGACGTGGTTGTAAGTCTAGCAGCCCAATTTGCACTTGTATTAGCGTAACTGATCTGAGGGATTTTAGGTACGATTGTATTCATTACAAGGTTATTAGCTGCAAGAACCCTTGCAGAAGCACCACTGACTTGGCCACGAACAAATCCATTTGCAAATGAACCAGATGATCCTTTTACGTTCATTCGTAGGTTAGGAGTGTCGATAAAGTTCACAAAACCTTGTGAGGTATTTGCTGTGAATGAATCTACCTGTGCAGCACCATTAGTGAAGTTAGAACCAAGTAGGTTTATTGTACCATTTGCTGTTGCAAGAGATGATAGACCTGCTGTATTGTAAGGATCAACCTTCACAATAACAGTACCATTAGCATACTCTCTTACGATATCACGAACCGTACCGTTAGCAGAGCGTCCAGCTACAGCGTTGTTAGCGATTACTGTACCAACAGTGACATAGTTACCAGCAGTGTTACCAGTTACACCATGAAGTCTGATTACAGATTCTGATACAACCTTCTCTTCAGCATTGAATGTTCCAGATAGATTATCGATATTGAAATATTCAATGTCTTCATTTTCGATATAGACCGTACCAGTGCTTCTTGTAAAGTCTGCACGATAAAGATTAAATTTCAAGTCTTCTGCTTGTATAGCAGTCCAAGACTTGTCGTTTGCAGATGAGAAAAGAACACCAGATGCAGGCTGCTTATTAATAATACGACTGTTATCAACGTCAGTTCCACCAAGTTCACCAACCCATACTGCATACTCATCATTGTCACCAGCAGGCTTTAGACAAATAGCATAGTCTTTACCGGACTTTAGGAATACTGGTGAGTCAAATATAAATTGTGTCTCATCACTACCACCACCTGTTCCAGATGAGTTAGCAGTAATTGCTGATGCTTGTAGTGTCTTTGCACCATGTGGCAATATTGTTGGTGTTGGGAAACCATTCACAACCTCACGAATTTGTAGAGATATTGGATATGTGCTTGACTTTCTACCAAAGAAGACACCAACCTTCGTAGCAAATATACCCTCAGATTGCGGCCCAGTATCAACAGTAAATGTCTGTGATAGGGGATCGCCGGCTCGACCACCCTGAGTTGGCTGATCATCGTCTGGCTGCTGAACTGTAACAGAACTTGTAAGTGTTCTTGTATCTTGGACTTCCTCTGTTTGAATCTGAGGAGTTACAAGATTGATAGATGCGCCTCTTTGTGTGATATCAAGCGGAATGCTTGTGTAATCACCAAAAGCAGAAGTGGTAATCAAACTACCTTCTGTAATTGTATTAGCAACATCCTTCAAAGCAAAACGCTTTGTGCCGACTCTAAACTTGAGAGTATCTGTGTTTGGTAGTCTAAAGTTACCGTGAACTGTACCAGTACTATCTGTTACAAGGTTAGAACCCTCAATAGCAGTATTAGCAAACGAGGAGTTGGCCGGAGTACAGAATGATGATACAAGTTCATCATCAAAGTATGCAAATACTCTAGTGTTAGGTTTCATACCAACACCAGTAAATTTGATCAAACGTGAACGCATGAAGTCACGAACAGCAACATTTTCTACAAAGTTACCAATGTTAAATGATTGGGTAGACGGACTAATTGATGTCTGAATACCATTTATGATTTGTTGTGTCTGTGTTGTTACTTGATTACCGACTTGATCAGATGCACTTGAAACAGTGGTCCAATTACCCCAATCAATACCAGTTATGCCTGTTTGATTTGCAATAAGTTCGATTGCTTCATACATTCCATCAAAGTCTAGCTGAATATCAGGTAGAGTTGTAATGTCTGGAGTATTGTCCATTGAAGGATTGAGAACAACTTGACCCTTCCAGTTGAATGTAATCTCTTGGACAGGATTGCGGAGTTTACTCGCAAACGGCTGATTTATTTCATTCTGATGTGTATATGAAAGTGTTAGCAAGTTACCTGTCTTAGTGACATTAGTAGATGTCAGAGACTTGTCTTTTGCAAGTTCAATATCAGTTCTACGGAAAGCAGGTCTTAGTTGATTTCTGTTTCTATCAATAGACGCTCTATAGCCAGGCTTTGTAGAATCTGAAAGATTATGGCCATCAAAGTTTTCTACTAAGAAACCATTCTTAAATCTCTCTACTCCAGTATCACCAAAGAGTTGCTTATTTCTTGCATTTGTCTCTAGAGCATTTAGAGAAGTATAATATTCAAGGTTAGTAATACGATCTTCAATTGCTCTTAGATCACGCATAGTATATCTACGGTTGTTCTCTAGTGACAATTTTACCTGATAATCTGAACGGCCGCTTTCTCTTGCTACTTGTGCAGAAAGAGATGGATACACAGGAATTTCAAGAACACCAATTGTCATCGTACCCGCTTTTTCGTCAGGGGTCTTTGGTGTAAGCGATGCTCTACCTTTTATAACTTCTACGCGACCTGCATCTGTTACTACAATTCTATCTTTGCGAGGCAAGTAGAATTGAACATCAGCCTGGAAGTTTTCATCAGGAGTTGGGAAGTAAGCACCATCGCTGTCGATATCGAATGTCGTGGCTGCTGTCGGATTCGTAGGTGCAGAAGCTACTGTACCTGTGGCTGATACCGCAACAGTGTTTGCTTTGAAGGGTCTAAAGTCAACAGCATCCCGCAGATCAAAAGTTCTACCAGTTGTAGGTGATACAAACTTTGGAATATCTTGTGTAGTGATAGCGGCTGTATTTGATGTATTTGAATCATCTACTGGATATGAGTCAACCGAAAGGAAACCAATACCCTGAGAGCGATCTCTACCAAAATGGTGGAACTTTACTATCAAACCAGAGTTTACTGTATTCAGTGTGCTGGTAGACTTCTTCTTTAGAAATGATGTATCATAAAATGCATCCTTCATACCAGTATCAAGTTCAAAGTGTGAAGTAACATCATTATCACTTGTGCCCACACCAGTATTCGATCCCTTGTAAACTGCGACAAGTTTGAATGCATCGGACACACCTAATGGCCATGGTCCTGTAGACGATGCTGGGTTTGAGCCGGTATTGATGTGAACAAACTTATCTTTGTTCACAGTCTTGGATGTCTGAACAGCAGAAGTTCTCAAGACATTAAAGTATACAGAAGCTGAGAACGATGATAGGTTAGCTTGTTGAAGATTGATCGAATGTGAAGATGCAGAAGACGAAATCGTTCCATTACCAGATAGATCAAAGATGTATCCAGTTGGGAATACAGTCTTGTGAGAACCAGTCTGGTTTGTTGTTGTATTAGCAATCTTAAGTGTAGTGTTATTTGAGACTTCAGTGATACGCTCAATACTACCACCACCAACAGAGATGAAATCTCCTACTTGATATGCAGTAGTGAATGCTGTACCAGAACCATTGACCGTGTTACCAGAGATGCTTGAGATAGAACCAGCATGAGGAGCCGTTTCTGCTGCTGCTTTTGAAACGACAAGGATATTTCTCTCTTCAGTATTTGTAAGAGGTGTACCAGTTTCGTTTAGTGTTTCAGTACCACCAGCATGTGCAGAGTTAGCAGTGACTGTTGCTGTACCATTTGTAAATGTGACAGTCTTTTCTGTTCTAAACACGAACTGTGTATCAACAGTTCCTAATGAATCTGTAAGTTGCTTTGTACCCTTCTGAGTGAATGGGAATACAAGAGTGTTTAGACCTGGCTCTTGTAGTTTTGCATCTCCACTAGCATTAAGAACAATATCGGCCATTGACTTAGGACCAGATGAATTGTTCTCATATACACCACGAACATCAGAGAAAGATTTACCAGAATTCATGCTGATGTCAAAAAGATATATGCGGAATTGACCAAGAGCGGTGCCGGGCGTTCCACTATGATATTGGAAACCACGAACCCTTGCTGTACCAATCTCTGTACCTTGTGCGCCCTGTGCGCCTAGGTTTTTACCAGAGATACCCTTTTGTCCAGCATCACGCAAAGATACTTGACGTAGACCTTGGAAGTCCCAAGTACCGACAACCTCTTTTGCAATGATATAGTTACCGAAACCTTGAGAAAGAACCCTACCATCTTTTGTTTCAAAGTCTGTTGCTTTGTCAACGTCGATGTAAAGTGGGTTGATAAGTTCAACACGATTACCATTTACATATCCAGCACCCTTCTCAATCTCTGCAACGAGTTTGAGATAATTACCATCTGAGTAACGACCAAGGTTTGTACCAGACTTCAGATGTTCACGAACACGAGTATTGAAAGGATTGATTGCATAGTTACCATTTGTTTCAAATGTTCTATCAGCAATATATTTACCCAAGTCTGAGTAAACAGTATCTGTATTCTTCTTGGTGACGATACCATCAGTAACTTCAGCAAGTGTTACGAATGTTGTTGTATTTGCTGAACCAATAGGTCGTGATACAAGTGTAGGAGTAATCTTTAGTCGATCTGCTCCTGGCGCTGCAAAGTTTGTTGCACCAGATGCATTATCAAGTAGAGAACTATCTTGATTTGAATCAATAAGTTCTTCCTTAGATTCAAATCCAATTTGTACAGTTGGTTTATTATTGAACTTATTGACAATGATACTCTGAGGAGCAATGCGAATGAAGTTACCCTTATGATAAAGGATACCATCACCAACCGTTGCTCTGTAACCTTTACCTGTTGAACTAGAGGTAATTGTGTTAGCTGCAACGATAAATGCATTACCATTACGATTACGGACAATTAGAGATTCATTATCAGTGAATGCTCTTGTTGTGTTGTTAGCACCCGAATTTGTATACTGAACAAAGATAGAGAAGAAGTTAGGAGTGGCAGCTTCAGAACCTTCTTTTGCATCAATCAACTGTGCGGTCATACCAGAAGTAGAACCTGTTATTGTAGCATTAGCGACAGCACCGCCAGAGAAGAAGTCTGAAAGTAGAATAACTCTGTTGTTTGCATCTCTATCGCGGAGTTTTACAAATTCAACAGATTCTGTTTTTATTGGTGATCCAGTGACAATTGTTCCATCAACTAGAATTTCATCAGCAAATCTTTCGACCTGATTTTGAAGGATTGTTTGTAGCTGTGTCAGTTCTCTTGCTTGTACAGCAAAGCCTGGCCGAAACAGCACACGATGAAAGTTTTTGCTATCTGCGAAATCGTCAAAATATGGACTTTGATTTAGATTGGTTTCAATTGTCATTTATTTTACCTTTAGAAATCCAGAATGATTTTAATATCTTCTGTTTGATCTACATCCCTTGTAACTTTTTGAACATTCTCTGTGTAGATAAACTCTCCTGAGAACGTATTTGCTTCCGGTCCTTTTATCGATGAGATAGTAGCAATCTTTGTCGCGCTACCTCTTTTCAAAATAACATCGTCATTTGTAAAGGGAATCCTGTTACTAAAACTCTGTACATTATTTATGTAAATATTATAGAAGGAAGTATCAGATTCTGTCTCATCTCTCTTAACAAATACAACATCACCATTAGCACCATAAGCGGCGTTATTAGCTGCTTGATTTGTTCTAACAATTGGATTAAGTTCTGTGATAAATCCCAATGTTCCAAGTTCAGCGAGAAGTCTCATTCTTTCGTTAGTGAGCGTTTCACCAGCAACAATTTCATTAACAGGATTAGAGCCACTCATTTGCTGATATGATACAAGGGCCCGTGTTGTAAGTCTTAAATTGCTTGGACTATTAGATGTGTTAGCAACTTTTTCAGTTGTTACAAAGTTATTATTTGAATCGCACTTTAGGACAGGGTCTTTCAAAATACTTATTGTACGGAAGTCCGTGTTTGCTGGGATGTAACCATTACCATTAGCAGATACTCCCTGAGAACCCCCAAATTGAACATTCAGTAAAACCCTGTCTCCACCAAGTTCACGAATAGGATCACTTCCATGTCCACCGGCCGGAGAGATAATAACATTAGCAGTAGCACCAGAACCGTGAATAGCGTTAGCACTGATAATTGCATCTGCTTCAGAATACAAACTTCCAACATTAATCACATGAATATTAGCAACACCACCCGAATTATTGATTTCAGAATAAGCCTGTGCGCCTTGACCATCACCACGAATTGTGACAGTTGGTGATACGATAACTCTAGAGTCTGTGTTAGCAATTATTGAAAATGCTGAGTTAACAGTGAATGTTTTCGTTGAACCAGTGTAGTCAATAACTCTACGGATTTGGCCAGCACCAGTACCAGTATTGATATACACACTAGAACCGTTGTAGAAATTGTCAACAGCAGATGGCGGATTATCACCAGAAGCAGAAAGTCTTACAGTTGTCGATGTCGCAGATTCAACAGCGCCATTTGAAATTTGATGATAACCTGTTCCCACTTGAACTGTTTCAATAATATCAATAGAACCATTTACTGATGCATTCTGAACAGCTACTTGTCTATCACCTTCAACTGATCCATCTGTAGCAGATAAAGTCTTAACGGGCATATGAGACGTTGTTAAAAACTTATCCGCATCACCAAGTGAAATAGTATACATATACTTCCATGTATATCCATCAGCTAGAGTGAAGGGTAAAGTTGAAAAGTCTGATGGTTTTACTGTTGATGTAGCACCTCTATTATTGTATAAACACTTATATACGTTATTTTCATCTGTCATAACATAAAAACTGCGAGAAAAAAGATTTGTATCAGTGTCACGATATTGTGCATATACTCTACCAGACGCCCAATTATGTCTAGGCACAACGTGACTTACATCACCAGTAGTGATCTTTTTACCAGCAATCGCTTGCTTCCAGAGTTCTCTTTGCTTATTCTTATCAGTCTCAATTGGAGTTGGAGCAACAGGCTCTTGTGGATAAGTAAGCTGTCTACCTAGAACAGCATAAAGGACATTTGAGTTTTTCGTTGCTCTTCCATCCTCATGTGACAAAGACTCAATAAAAGCCTTTGCGTTCATTACACTCAATTCTTTGCTAGTATATGAGGCCATTATGCAATATTCCCTGTGTAATAGTAAGCATTAGCACCAGACACATTAGTTAGTATCCAGTTAGCAGCTAGATTTGCGCTTGTTGCACTATTTACTTTATTTAGTGTTACTGTTTTAAATGCATCATGAGCAGTTTCAATAACGATTGTATCATTGTTAGCAAACTCTGCTGTCAACGCCGTAGATGTACCAACAATGTTGAATGTATTTGCATAGTAAATATTTGCACCAGTTACATTACCATACAACCAGTTTGAATTCATATTTGCTGCGGTTGCACTGCTTGTTATATTTAGTCGAACTTCAAAGAACTTATTGTGAGAAGATTCAATTAATACAGAAGAGCCGTTTGCAAATTGAGTTGATAGAGAAGTTCCTGCTCCAGTGATTGCAGAAGAGTTGTTTGAAAGAGAAACAGTTCCAGTCGCTGCTGCTTTTGTAATAGCGATTGTTCCATTTGACAATGCACGTTTTCTGTTCACCTTAGATACTGCGACATTAACATCAACATTAGATGCAGTTTTAAATTTACCAAACAATGCTTGTCCCGCTGGGTGAACAAGTCTGTTTGCAATATCTCTATATCTTCCTAGTGAAATAGCAGCCTGAACTTCATACGAAAACTCCTGATAGAAGTTGCTATCTTGGATGAATCCTCTCTTTGAGGAAACGTGACTTCTTGTGGAAGCATAGTAACCTTCAGCGTTACCAACATTAGCAAGCGTAAGTCTGATCTGTGCTTGCAATGCGTCAGGGTGTGTAGTCTCTTTTAGATTCACCACTTCATTCTGCTTGTGACTAAATCCAGAGTCCGCAACTCTCAATGCAGTGATTGTCCCATTAGCACCAACTGTTGCACTGATATTTGAGTTTTTACCTAAAATGCCTTCATCTTGAATATTTACGATTTTAGCGAGGCCGGGATTACGGGGTGCAGTTTCAAGAGTGGTTTGTGAAGCAGATGTAAAGAATGAAACATCTACAAATTGATTGTTCCCAAAAAATACATTCCCTGGCTCTCTTTGGAGTTGATCTTGCCAGACACGCACAATGGTTTCATATGTTCCATTAGAGAATGCTCTAGATGAAACTCTTTGCTTGACATCACCAGAAGCACCAGTATTGGATTGACTGATTCTATCATTTGTATCAATTACAGTGATACTTGAGTTGCCTGTCAAAAAGTTTACATTATCGTGATGCAAGGTTAGATATTGTTCTCCAATACCAAGAGGTGCTACAGCATTATCAATTACGCTAACATTAGGTGCTACAGAGAAACCTGTACCACCCACACGATTTGAAATCTCTGAAATAGTTCCTATAGTTGCTGCTTGAAATATAAAAGCATCACTCAATTTCGTGTGAATGTTTTCTATCTGAGAGTTAGATGTAGATGATACTACGTTACCTACTGTTGTATTTGCACCAACAATACGCAGGCCTTCGTTTTCAATAAATGATCTCATTGGACCTGCATCAAACTGCGAGGTTAGGTTTGCTGTTGTATTAGATGCAACTTGAACTGTAACCAGATGTCTATCGTCTGCACCACCAACCCCACGAGAGTAACCATTGGCTACTGTAGAGATAACTTTCTTTACTACACCAAATGCATTCGATGTGCGACCTACGACTTCGTTACCTTCAGATACGACTTGGCCAGCGGTGTTACCAAGTTGTAGCACATGATAGCCAATTGTGTTTGCGCTAAATGCAGATACTGTACCTACAGTAGTACCAGAGGCAGTTGCTTTTCTTACATGTTCACTTCCAGTGAAGTTTTTGTAACCGTCTACAGCAAGTACAATGTTTGTGCTGTTGTATGCACGTCTTACAGCCGTTACAGTGGCGTTTGCGCCGGAAGTAACACCAAAGAGACTATCTCCAGTTGTTACAGTAGGATTAGAGGTATTCGCTAGAACTATAACTGCGTTTGCATTCGATTTAAAGTTTATTCCTTGTGTCAGAGTCTGACCAGTTTCGCGGAAACCATAATCAGGAGATT
>Ga0213867_1000741_pt1 | contig 14531 bp, 14 predicted proteins | sample PICome_12_FD_160120 | JGI IMG/M metagenome (GOLD analysis project Ga0213867, IMG submission 160120) | Coastal seawater microbial communities near Pivers Island, North Carolina, United States - PICO540 | ecosystem: Environmental > Aquatic > Marine > Coastal | place: USA: North Carolina... | reverse complement strand
CGGAGGTGTGATAGCCTGCATTTTGAAACAACTTTTGCAAAGTCAACTCATCCTTATAGAAGGCGACTGGGGAAGATACGCCGATCACGCCCTTGACCGGGTGCCGGGGGGTTCGCCAAAAATAACGCCCAGTAAGTAGACTGTAACGACTCGGGGAACAGACGGAGGCTGGCAAATAAGCTGTTGTGAAGCGCATACCCTCAGCCGCAAGACGATCAATATTTGGCGTTTTGACCAGCCCCCCATAACACTGCACATCGCCGTAACCAAGGTCATCTGCGAAAATTAGTAGGACATTTGGCCGAGCGCTCGTCGCTGATGCGGCCTTGAATGGTAACACAAGCAGGACACAGAGAAGCTGTAACAAATAATGGGAAGACTTCATGATCATTGAAAAAAAGGGAGATTTAAAAAGTAGGCACTTGATACTAATAGAATACCAATTAAATTGCAAACTATAATTTACATAGCTAAACCATTCTTTTCGGCTGTTAGTAGACGAGACGCAGATGCCGTGAGGAAGCACGCGGCCACTAAAAACGCGGATCTCCACAGCCGCTAAATACCGCGCAGGGAAGCTCAGAGTTCGCTAGCGCGATCAATCAGTAGAAACGAAAGTCACCTGATAGCCGTTGTGGCTGGCGTTGCCAACGAATACCAACTTTACGCCGGCTGGCGCTGCCATTTTAACCCACAAAGTTTGCTCGACGAGTTTCCACTCAATAAAAATTGGACCCTGTGGCGTCGAAATTTCACCTGAGGCATAGTGTAAATCACCCAGATACGGACTCACACTATAGGCACGTCCTGCAGGCTCAGTCTGCTCAACACCCAATATGATTTGATTAAAAAATTGTAAGGGACCGCAGGACCAAGCGTGGCAGTGACTACGCGTCGGGAAACCCTCTGGTGAACAGGTGCTATTGGGATATGTCTCCCAAACCGTCGTTGCCCCCGCATCAATCATCGGCTTGTACTTTGCCCGAATATTCTCTATGATCGCATGTTTCTCGTCCAAGCGCATGAGCGCCTCACAATAGAATTGGCCAGCAAAAGGTGACTGGATTTGGACGATCTCATCACGCGGACTCAATAAATTTTTTCGAATCTGCTCGATTGTGCCTTCAGGTAGGACGTCGGCAATCAAGGCCAGTGCAGAGCTATGCTGGCTGCATTTCTTACTCGGCACAGCATCAGCCAGGATCGCATCTGGATAGCTCCCCTGCTCCGAATCCCAAGTGCTTAAAATAGATTTTTTTAATGCACTCCGGTAACCTTCAAATCGAGTGGCTGTATCCAGTTCACCCAACACTTCTGCAGACTGAATGCCAGCGCTTATACAGGCCAGCATGAGAAGACTGTTGTGCACAACCGTGGCATGCTCTTGGTCCATCGGCGCCCAATCCAACATATTCCACAATTCACCACTGAATAAGCCCTGTTCATTGAGGAAGGTTTGCGCGCCTTCGATATTTTTGACAACGGCCGGCCACAATCGCTCCAAACAATCCTGATCACCTGTAATGAAATAGTGCTCCCACACATGTATCCCCCATAAAAAACTCCAGGCTGGCAGCAAACAATCCCAGGTAGAGGGGACCTGACAGCCCACAATCGGAAAGTGTTCTAATGACTGGGCACCTAATTCGAGCGAGCGCTCAGAGATGCTGTAATCACCATACACTTGAGCAGCGTAGAGTGCTTGATTGCGCGCATCCCCAATCCACAGCGTTTGCTCATACAATGGACAATCGGTAAAAATATCTTCCATGCATAGCTTGAGGGTTCGCTGGCAAGCCGTAAAAATTTGATTCAAATTGTCATCGCTGCAGTGAAAAGACTGTACCGGCTGGACGGCAGCAGTGGATTCGATCAACCCGATGCGGTTTATTAAGACGGTCGCCGCTGGCGCATGCACCGATACAAATAAGTATCGGCCTGAACGACGCTTTAGAGAGCAATAACGATTGATGCCTGCATGTGAACGGTAGCGCATACCATTGCGATTGTCGGGCGCAGTGTGCTGCACCACGCCGTCCTCCCGAATATATTCAACCAGATGCAAATCGATCACTGTGCCTGCGGGCGCATCCATCTCAAAGTCAAAGTAACCGCACCGCTGCACACCCAAGTCATAGCACAATTCTATGACCGCGTCTTCAGCCGCTGGAATGCATAGAGGATCGCCCTGGGGCTCAAGCGCTTCAGCAGGCTCTCGCGCACAAAACTCAGCCGTAAAATCGGGGTAGAAGATCTGCTCAAATGAACGCACCTCCGCAGGGGGTAATGGAGGATGCTGGGTCAACCATTCGAGCCAATTGCGCTCGATCCGCACTGCTTCCGGATGTTCAAACCAGAGCCCAAACAAAATATCATTATCAGCAAACTTGAAGTCATCGATAATAAACAGCTGCCAATTAGACCAACTCAGCTCTGGCATACTCAGGTAGGGAAAGGGGAGATCTTTTTTATGCCCGTAAAATAGTTGGCAATAAAAACGGACTGTATAGCAGCCCTTCGCCAGTTCGATGGCTTCATTCACCAGCTTTCCATCAATTTCTACCCGCCAAAAAGGCGAAGCAAAGTCGACTGGCTGTTGGCGGCTAATTTGCAATTGAGCCGTTAAGACTACAGGGCGACTGGTAAAGTGATTCGCTTCTATCAGCCCCGGATGGGCCAGCTGGGTGACCGGTACGGTAAAGTGTGGTCTGGGTGGCTGCAACCGTCGCATAACGGGCGCCGCAACGGGTTCACAATATACTTGGGTCAAGGGTGCCGATCGTCGGGGCTGCAGATCCCGCCAAGGGCCAGATTCTGCGGCACATATTTCGACGGCTCCCGCCCAAGATGAAACCGATGGCAGACAGTCCGCATTATAGGACTCGACTGGTTCCATCTGCACACTCACTTTGGGGACCCACTGCTCCAGGGCAGTGTAAGGCCGAACAAACCAACTGGCGTCCGTACCCAGAATAGAGCCTGCTAGCTCAATTTCTGCGAGTAGCCCCCCCCTTTGAGACAGTTGATGAAAGGTTCCAATACCATAGGAGCGCACCAAGACCCGAATTTCGTTGGCCCCAAGTTTTAGATACGGCGCTAATTCATAGGCATCATAAGTCCAATGCTCGGGGTATGCCTTACCAGGCCCATCGTTGATCCATTGTCCATTCACCCAAACGCGGTAGCGGCTATCAGCGGTGATTCTCAGCTGACTCTCTCGAGGATCCGATACCTCAAAGCTTCGGTAAAACTCAAAAGCTTGGTTATACGCCTCAATATGCTTGTCGTCCCCCCAAATCCACTTTCCTGTTTGCATCATAATAACCACTGCCTATTCTGTTAAAATTTTTTGGGTGTCGGCCAGGCCCAATCATCCGTGCGAAAGGGATACGTGGCAAAACCGGCTGAATTGTATAGATTGCACAAAGGGAAGCCTGCCCAAGCATAGCGCAGCGCAACGGGTTCGATACCATCGGGCGCTGTTACCGTGACTTGATTTGGACCTGTAATCTTTGCGGCAACTCGCTGAAAATGCTGATCCGCACCCGCAATTTCGAAGCCAAAAACAGATTCTGCACTCAGCGCATGTCCATCCAAATTGACAGCCCGAGCTTCTAGGCCCGCCCCGACAGAACTAAAGTCAACCACAATTGTACCCCCATCAACGGTCCACGAAGCCAGCTTAGGCCCGTGCGCAATGCCGTCTTTTCCGTAAACCTTATTTAAAGCTAAAGCCGAAAACCGTTCGGCGGGGATCTCCTTATATCTGGGATGAATATCTTTTTGCTCGCCCCCGTCAGTAATCGTAATCGTCCACGCATGCCCCGCACGCTGAGCCCCGGCAGCCAGAGCCACCCCAAATCGGCAGCGGTGTGAGTCGACCGCTGTTTCTGAATAGTCTCTGTATGGCGCGAGCTCTGAAAGGATAAAGGGCATTTGCGGCTGCCCCCAGCGCTTTCTCCAATCTTGGATCAGATGCACTATTTTCTGATCGTACAGGCTGAATTCCCATACATTGCCTTCCCCCTGATACCATAGCACACCCTTCAGGGCGTAGGGAATGATGGGGTGAATCATTGTATGAAAAAAAGATCCCGGAAAATTATAATCTTTCCTGGTAACAGTCTCTTTCTCAAGATCATGCGCCCGTTTCTGCCTATATTTAGCATAGGCTTCTTCATGCTCAACAATCCCTTGGGCTAACCAATTTTCAATCCAAGTAGCCCCACGCGATGCATTGATCATCCCAATCGGTACGCCCACTTCCCGCTGAATTGTCTCACCAAACAAATAACCAATCGCAGAAAATGACTGCGCAGATTGCGCATTGGCCAACTTCCAGACACCGTCAACATCCTCAATCGGCGCATCGGCAAACACCTTCGGGAGTGCTAAAAGTCTTATTTGTGCATTCTTAGCCTGCGGGATGCGCTGCTTTATGGGCGGGTGCACCCGTGCACTTTGTCGCATCGTCCACGCCATGTTCGATTGCCCAGAACAGAGCCAAACGTCGCCAATCAATAGCTGCTCTCTTAAAATTCTCTTATCGCCAGAGCGTACGCTTAAGCTTTGACCAGCGGGATTCGCTGCCATCGCAGGCAAACGTACTTGCCAGCGCCCAGAGGAATCCGCCTGCGCTGTTTTCAAATGGCCCGCAAATTCAACGTGGACCATTTCTCCTGGATCTGCCCAGCCCCAAATGGGACAATCAACCCCCCTTTGGAGTACCGCGTAATTTGAGAAGACACCCGCGAGGCGCAGCTCAGCATTCAGCGCGACTGGGATCAGGAGCAAAAGTACACTGAAGATACGTCCATAGACATGATTAAATTTTTTAGATAGATTTCGCATAAAAAATAACACAGAGGACACGGTTTACTGCTGGGGGATATCGTTCAGGCGCTCGACCAATTGCTTGGTCAAACCCATGTCGCTGCTTTCCAAACTTTCGGGGCCAGTTCTATCGGGATAGGGCATCCAGCGCTGAAAAATCCAGGTATCCGGACTCCCCCCGGATTCTACGTAGGCGTCAAAGTACTCGAGGGTATTTTTGACACCAGATCGGCTGCGCTCCTCTGCATTCTTCGCTCGCTGTTTCTCTTGTACCCTATTCGAACCCCCAATTTCTGCATAGGTTTGATCGTCGTAAGCATTGACAATGATCCCCGATTGAATCCCCATCGATTTGATGATTTTTTCCGCGCCGATCGCACGATTAAAATCCAAACCTTTTCGCCCACGGTTACCCGCATCAAAGACACAGTCTTGATAACTGTAATCAATGTGAAAATGATCCAACTCGATGTTAACTGCAGCCAGTTTTTGCTGCATGACTTCCATAAACTCCTTAAAGTCGATGGGGTAAATATCTGCAGGGCTGGTTGTTTGGTAGGCATGCCCGTCGCCTCCTGTAATCGAAAAATACCCGAGTGATTCAATCATACCAATCTTCACATCAGGAAATGCGACTTTAAACATGGCGAGTGACTGGACAACCTCGTCTGCAATCTCACGCCAGTCAGGATCTTTAACATAAGGCGCCATCGGTTTACTACCCTGCAAACACAAACCTAGATTCCACATCACAGCATGATCGGTGGTCAAGTAATCAACACTTCCCCCCAATCTTTGCCAACGGCGCAATAACTCAATTTCCTCTTGAGCGTAACGAATCCCACTCCCTTTGCCGTGATTTTTAGCAGACCAACGCAGCGCACCAAACTCAAAGGCACACTTTAAACCAGCCTCACGCGTAAACTTTGCTAAACGAGCCAAGTCTTGATCCGAATAACGTGGGCGACCCGTACTCGCCAGCGTCTGCGGATAGATCGTTTCAATGAACTGCTTGAAGACGGGTTGTTCTTGGTAAGTCGTCTTCCAATTCTTCACATCCGTAAATTGCTGCAAAAAATCATCTCGGATGCCGCGCGTCACCGTGTTAAGCGTCCCCGGACCATACCAAATCTGAGCATCTTGCTGGGAAGCTGAATGCAATGAATGGCTTGATCCCGCTAACAAGATGAGCGCATTAAAGGTCCAGCCAAGAAATAAATACTGACGAAGAAATCGTTTAATAGATGAGAGCATAATAATCTGAGGTTCGATAAAGCGTAAAAACTACAGTACCGAAGGTAGCGTGAAAATGCAACTACCAATTATTACAAAATAACATATCCATAATAACTGCGTATCTAAGATGGCGCCAGCCTTTCCTCCTCCTACGTTAAAGTCGTTCATGATTAGAGAACTAGAACCATAAAGAAATATCTTCACATGAAGGGCACCTCTGGAAACCTCCCATGGGCCGAGATTGCCGATTTGCTGTGATGCAGGCAAGGCTCTCTCGCCAAGGCAGGGCTTCCAGCCCAACCGTTGGCGAGAGCAACGCCGCCAGCGCACAGCAAGACACGCACAGAGCTGAGCAAAAAAGGTCTTGGGAGCGCACTTACATACACAACGGTTGGCCGCATATATAGCCATGCGCCTTGGTCACCTGAGGCATATTCAATATCTCATTGGAGATTATATTTCTTACGCAATCCATTAGAAATAGAACGGATCTTCGGCCGCTACGAATAGGCCCTCAATACCCAAACAGTCTACCAGCACAACCACAGCTCAATTGGCACGGCAGATGCTTGCATTTTGATATGGATGTCAATTCGATTGCCCAAAATCATATGTTAGCTGATTACCGACGCACCAACAGTCGTTTATCAGTTTCGCTCTCCCGCATCGCCAGCGGTGAGCGGGCGACAAAAGTACAAGACGACCCCGTCACGTGGAATCAAGTCGAACGCCTCAAGACAAATGCATCCAACTTACAGGGCTACACCGACAACCTTCATCGCGCTGCGGCCACCGTTCGCATTGCGCTGGACTCCATGAGCGTCGCCCAAGCACACATGGGGCAGGCCGAAGAAAAACTAGTTGCTGCGTTCGAAGCAGCTCCTGGTTCTTATGAGCGAAGTAATGCGCTCAATGCCTATAATGATTTGGTCGATCTTGTGGAAGATACCAACAACACCCCCGACCCCGTCGCTTCCCGCTTACTGCAAGATCCATCGGTAAATCCAGATGCTGGGGATGTGAGTGTCAGCGCAGGGGAAGATCAATACAAAATTACCCTTCATGCCCGCGAAATTCATACGGGAGCGACAGGCATTAATCTACCCAAAGCAGGCGATAAAATCCCCTCAGACCCCATCGGCACAGCTCCCCTAATTGCAGATATAAACAATGCCACCGATGCAGAAATCCAAGCCATGATCGCGCAGTTCAACCTGTCGAGGGATACGCTAACAGAACGCGTCAATCTACTTTCATTAAACCTGCATTCCGTCGACATCTCTGCAGAGTTCAATCAACAGTTTATTCATCGGAACCAAAATGTAGCAACGGACTTAAACTTAGTCGACTTAAACGCAGAAGCCGTATTAACTCAATCTCTAAGCGTCCGAGGGGAATTATCCATCGCTGGCCTAAGCGGCTTACAGGAAACCTACGGAATGGCACTACAACTATTAAAATAAGCGATTATGGGATTAAAATTAAAACTTAGGGCTGGAGAAAGTGCCTACATTAGTGGTGCTCTCATTAAAAATGGTGGCAGTTCAACCGAGCTGGAAATTTTAAATAAAGTCCCGATCCTGCGGGAAAAGGACATTATGCTGGAGACGGCCGTCAAAACACCCTGCGAGCAACTCTACTTTATCGTGCAAACCCTCTACTTGCAGTCCGACAATGCCAACGAACTGGTCAAACTATTTTCAAAGGTAAGCGCCGAGATTATTAAAGCAGCGCCTAGCATGTACAGCATGATCGATGCGGTGCACCAAAAGGTCTCAGAATGTGCTTATTTTGAAGCTCTGAAACAGGCCAAAAAACTGATCCAATATGAAAAATCACTCGTAAGCCATGCGCAACCAACTCAATAAATTATACCGCCAAACTCAAATGGATTCGGCACCCAGTGGCCGACAAATTGAGATCTCCATCCTCGAATTAGCAGCCTCCAAGCTGCAAGCACATCTGCCTAAAAATGAAGAACTGGCTTGGAGCCATGATCTCAATGAGGCCATGAAATTCAATCAAAAGGTGTGGGATGTTTTTTCTGCGGACTGGATGAATCCAGAAAGTCAATTATCGGTCGAGCTCCGGCAAAATTTGCTGAGCATTGCGGTCTTTGTGAAAAAGAAAACCTTCGCGCTGTTAGCCAAGCCCGATGTAGATGGTCTACGCTTACTGATTCAACTGAATGAAAACATCATTGATGGCCTAAAAGCGCCTAAAATCACGGCTAATGCTGCCACTGCCTGATGGCGCCTTCTAAGAATCGCCCCAAGCGGCAAATCAGCTCGAAGCTTCCAGACTTATTCCAAATTTTGTACCTGTTCGCGCATACTCTCGAGACCGTTTTTGGCCTCGATAACCGCGCGGGTGACTTCAATTTGGGTCGTTTTACTACCACAAGTATTCAGTTCGCGATGAATCTCTTGACAGAGAAAATCCAACTTACGTCCCCGCGGACCAGCCGTATCCAGCAGTTTTTGAAATTGCTCTACATGACTCGCCAGCCGGGTAATTTCTTCGCTGATATCTGTGCGATCGGCAAACAGTGCTAGCTCTTTCAACACGCGCTCATCATCCAAACTTAGCTCTAAGTTTAATTGCTTAAGTCGGGCAAACAGCCGATCTCGGTGATCGGCGACAGCTGTTTTCGAATGCTCAGCAATCCTCTGACAGTGTTGACCTAAGTCTTGCAAACGTTTGGCTAAGTCTTGCGTGAGATGCTGCCCCTCCTTGTTGCGCATCGCATTCAAATCCTCTAGGGCCTCCATTACTGCTGAGTGAATCGTATCCTGAACGACTAGCCAATCCGGCAGTTCAACCTGATCTTGAGCGGATTGCGCCAGCTCCCACAACAGCTTGGTATCTGCTACAAAAGGTACCCCGGTGACAGCCGCTAACTGCTTAAGACACTCCAATTGGTCTTGAATCGCCCCAACATTCCAAGCCTGAGCATTCTGAGGGCTCTCAGCGGCGTGCAATAATTTAATCTGAATTTGAACGCGGCCCCGACTGAAATGCGGCAGGATCCATTCCTTGCAGCGCTGTTCCAGTCCGGACCACTCCTTGGGTCCACTATAACTGCAATCCAAACTTTTGCGATTGAGGGTGGTCAACTCGACCGACAAGCTCACTCCGTGGGCTTCGGATCGAGCCGTGCCCTTACCATATCCTGTCATACTCGGCATCGTCGTAATTCTTATGGGGTTTCAGTTATTAGATTTGCTATTATACAGACGACAAAGCCTGCAAGCGAGCCTGCAACTCACTCAGACTCTCAAATACATCTGCTGCACCTGCTGCCCGCAACTCGGCAGGGCTGTGAGCACCCGTGGTGACGGCATACGGAATGAGGTCCGCATTTAAGGCCGTTTGCACATCGGTGGGGGAATCCCCAATCATCCAAACGGGTCCGCCCTCGACCGGTAATTGCTCCAAGGTGTGGGCCACTAACTGGGCCTCGGGCTTGGACCACGCCGTATCTCCATTGCCCACACAGAGCTGAATCCATTGCGAAATCCGCGTCGACTCACATACTTGGCGCGCAGTTGGGCCGTGTTTATTAGTCAAAATCGCCTGCGGAATCCCCATTTTCGATAAGCGCTCCAGGCAAGCCATCCCACCATCCAATAACAGCAAACCATCCATCATAATACTCGGAAAGTGCGCGCGAAAGTGTTGCACCGCCTCTGTCACCCGGTCCGAGGGGATAAATAAAGCCATCGATTCTGGCAAGGGCCCGCCGAGGCTGCGACGAATACGATGAGAATCAGGCTCCGGAAAACCCATGCTGCGGATTACTGTTTGGAAACAGCTGATAATACCCTGCGTCTGATCTATCAGCGTCCCATCCAAATCCCATAAGACCGCCGCAGGTCGGCTCATGGCGCTCGTGTGTAATCGATCGTCCTTCATAAGCTGAGCCCAGAGGGCGGGGTTAATTGGAAGTGCGCGGCCGCCAATTCGTACAGATTGGTATGAATGTCACTGGCTGCGGTTTCGGCACGCAAGGCAGCAGCATCATGCGTCCCGGTACTGACCAATAAACAGTCGAACCCACCCGCTTGCGCGGCCTGATAATCAAACGGCGAATCCCCCACCATCAATGTCGCCGACGGCTCCGCATCTAATTGCTCTAAAATGTACTGCGAAAAGGCGGAATCGGGCTTACAGTATGGAGTATCGCCGGCACCGACATTAGCCGCCAAAAGGGGTGCCATGCCCAGATAATCCGCAATTTTGCGCGAATACACCCCCGGCTTATTGGTGAACACCGCCAATTGACAATCCCCGCGAGCATGCAAGCTCTCCAGCAGCCATTTCGCACCCGGAAGCCATTCCAGGCCATCATACAAATTATCGGCAAAGTGGGTATGAAAGTGCGGGACTGCGGCTGGCGCTGCTTGTGCGCCGATCAGGCGGGTCAAAGTCAACTGGATACCGCCCCCCACTGCCGCGCGGACTGCCGCCTCACTGGAAGCTTCCAATCCCAGTTGTGCCTGCGCAAAGCGAATACTGTTGGTAATAGCAGCAAAGTGATCGACCAGCGTACCATCGAGATCAAATAAAATGGTTTTCATAGAATACCTCAATGGAAGTACCCATTCCTAGCGCTGAGGCAAGGGAGTATTTCCGTCACCATGCCCTCGGGCCAGATCACGAAGCATTGCCAGCCTGTTCCCGCTCTTTTTTCAACTGGGCCTTGAGCTCAGCAATTTTATGCAAGCGCTGCTGAATAGCCGCCTCCGCACCAACCGCCTTGGGCTGATACAAAGAGACTGGCTGAGTCCAATAATCCTGCCCAGAAATCGCGTGAGGATAGTCATGGCTATAAAGGTAAGTTTCGCTGCTATTGGCCGGAGCTTGCCGCGGGGCATGCTGATCCCACAACCAGTGAGGAACCGCTTGCGGAGGACCTACCTTCAGTTCAGCTTTGGCAGCGGCAATCGCCAAAGTGATTGAATTGCTCTTCGGTGCAGTCGCCAAATACACAACCGCATGGGCCAATGCGTACTCGCACTCTGGCAAGCCCACTTTTTCGCAGGCATCAAAGGCAGCAACGGCCACCGTCAGGGCGTAAGAGTTCGCCAGCCCAACATCCTCAGAGGCCAAGATGATCAAGCGCCGCGCAATAAATCGCGGGGGTTCTCCCGCAGCCAACATGCGAAAGCACCAGTACAGAGCCGCATCAGGATCCGAGCCACGAATACTTTTGATCATCGCAGAAATATGATCGTAATGCGCATCACCCGCACGATCGTAACGCAAGGAACGCTCACCAAAGAATGCTTGCAACTGTTCCATCTGAACGCAGCCACCCAGCGCCTGCCCCATCACCAAAGTTTCCAAAGCGTTCAAACCCCGCCGCAGGTCGCCCTCGGCAAATTCTGCCAACGACTGCAGAACCTCTGTCTCCACCTGACAACGTAAGCCGCCAAGCCCCCGATCCTCATCCTGCAAAGCCCTTTCCAAGGCGCTCTGAATGACCGGTGCCGTCAAAGCTTCCAAACGAAATAAATGACTGCGGCTCAGTAGTGGATTGATAATTGAAAAACCCGGATTTTCGGTGGTGGCCCCGATCAATCGAATCGCCCCCGATTCGATATCGGGCAAAAGCAAATCCTGCTGTGCTTTGTTAAAGCGATGAATTTCATCAATCAGCAAAACGGTATTCTGTTGGCGGTGATGGCGGGCAGTCTGTAAAATGGTCCGCAGCTCAGCAACATTAGAGATCACTGCATTTAAGCGGACAAAGCGCGTCTGGGGTCCACTGGCAATGACTTCTGCCAACGAAGTCTTCCCGCAACCTGGCGGCCCGTGCAAAATAAGGCTCCCATACTGATCCTTTTCAATCAGCTTGGGCAGCAAACAATCGGGTCCAATTAGATGCGACTGGCCCACCACTTCACGCAAATTGCGCGGGCGCATCCGCTCGGCCAATGGCGCTCGCCGCAAGGGACTGCCCTCCGCCTGATCCTGCTCAAATAAATCCATTCTAAAAATATCTAAGCCCTCATGGGCAGCTGGCAATTCTGAAGCGTATGGGATCGCCCTGAGCCATCTCCCTTATTGACAAAGCCGGTATCTCTTCAACGATATTGACGAATCTATGTTTAAGTCCTTCGCAACTGGGCGGCGCAAAGCCATGCTCGCCATGCTCATTCTGATGGGGCTGACGCTCAGCCTATTTTTTGGAAGTCTGATTCTGCAAACCTACCGGGAATATCAAAACTTCAAACTACGCGAACAACGCGTCGAACGCAAATTACAGCAAGCGCAGGAAAAATTCCGCCAAAAGGAAGCCTACATTGCGCGCCTATTGGACGATCCAGAATTTTTGGAGCGGGTGGCGCGTGAGCGCTTGGGTTATTCTAAACCAGACGAGCTGTTGTTCCGCTTTGATGAAGACCAGCCCTAAGGACTTCTGATTTTCCAATACTCGGAAAACCCTATTTTGACTGCCATGCCCATAACTGATACCACCCTAACCTACAGCTTGAGCGACCTAGATCGGCTAGATTTCGGCCCGCGACCGTTGGCGGTATTGGGACACCCCATTCACCACTCTTTGAGTCCAGCCATGCACAATGCGGCCCTAGAGCATCTGCGGCAACAAGACGCGCAATTCAACGACTGGAACTACTTTCGCTTCGATGTACCGCCCGCTGAATTAGAGTTGGCTCTCCAAAAATTGTACCAAAAAGGCTTTATCGGCATCAACCTCACCATCCCCCACAAAGTGGATGTCTTAGCCCAACTCAGCCAAGTCTCTGCCAGTGCCCAATTAATGGGGGCCGTCAACACCCTGTACGCTCAAGCGGATGGCTACAGCGGTTTCAATACCGATGGCTTCGGATTAGAACAAGGCCTGCTACAAGATCTCGATCAAGCAATTGCAGACTGCGAAATCCTGTTACTGGGTTCGGGTGGAGCAGCTCGCGCGGCAGCGGTCCACTGCTTAGCACAAGGTTGTAAGCGCCTACACATTGCCAATCGCAACCCTGATCGCTTGGCCCAGCTGCTGGATCAATTATCTGGCACCGGACGCACAGATGCGGTCACCTCAAGCACATTAATGGCCTTGCCCCAAGCGTGGGCGCCCAAGGGCTTGGTCATCAACGCCACCTCCGTCGGTCTGGCAGCCGACGATCCCAGCCCTATCGACCTAAGCCAATTACCGCCCGCCTGGAAGGTCTATGACATGATTTACAATCCCGCCCGCACGCCACTCTTACAACAAGCCGAGGCCAGCGGACGCCCATGGGCCAATGGCCTATCCATGCTAGTGCACCAAGGCGCGCGCGCCTTGGAGATTTGGACCCAAACAAAAATCCCGGTCAAACCCATGCAAGCAGCGGCAGCAGCCGCGCTACAAGCAGCCAGTCATTCATGATGCACTCCTTTCAATTTTTGCTTGAGGCCGATCCACTGATCTTTCCCTTGCTCAGCTTGGGCATCGGCGCGCTCGTAGGTAGCTTTTTAAATGTCTGTATCTACCGTATCCCAGCGGGACAATCAGTGATCACCCCAGGATCGCATTGTGCCTGTGGAAAAAGCATTCCCTTTTATCACAACATTCCCATTTTCTCGTGGTGTTGGCTGCGCGGCCGAGCGCACTGTTGTCAGGCTCGCTTCAGCATCCGCTATCCACTGGTCGAACTATTGACAGCGCTGCTCTTTGCCGCATCGGCATGGATGCACCCGCCCACGGTGGCCCTACTCGGCATGGTCTTTATCGCCTTTCTGATCTGCGCCACCTTTATCGATCTCGATCACATGATCATCCCCGACCGCTTTTCAATGGGTGGCATGCTATTAGCGCTAGTGGCCTCGACATGCGTCCCAGAGCTGCACGCAGTGGAGGCCAACATCATGCTAGTCGCTCGCATCCATGCTGGGCTAGAGTCGCTAATGGGCGCCTTGATCGGCGCTGGGCTGGTTTACTGGGTGGCTGCCCTAGCCGAGCGGCTATTTGGACGCCCCGCCATGGGCGAGGGTGACGTCAAATTCGTCGGCTTTATCGGCGCATTTTGCGGCTGGCAAGGCGCGGTATTCGCGTTTTTTGGAGGGGCGCTATTCGGAACAGTTTTACTCCTACCGTGGTTGCTTTACCTCAAGTGCAGAGCGCCCAATACCAGTGCAGAGAGCGAAGCAGCGCCCGCCGTCGCTGGGCTACAGGTACCCTTTGGCCCATTCCTAGCGCTGGCGGGCCTCACTTACTTTCTGGGCTTAAACCAATATGTCGATTTGTACTTTCAACAAGTTGCGCTAAACTTTGGACTGTAGTCACGATCAAACATTAACGACTCACTCCAAGATGCAGAAAGACAGTCACCCTCAAACGCACTCAAAAAGCACTGCACCGTCTGCCTGCGGCCTGCCCTCCGGCGCTTCCATCCATTCGCAGGCCTTTCCCCATCAACGCAGTGATGCCGAGTGGCGGGCCCAACTAAGCGCGCTGA
>Ga0213867_1000739_pt1 | contig 14549 bp, 11 predicted proteins | sample PICome_12_FD_160120 | JGI IMG/M metagenome (GOLD analysis project Ga0213867, IMG submission 160120) | Coastal seawater microbial communities near Pivers Island, North Carolina, United States - PICO540 | ecosystem: Environmental > Aquatic > Marine > Coastal | place: USA: North Carolina... | reverse complement strand
GCCCACCCAAACGGCGATGATGAGGCGGCGTTGGGTTCGCCGCACGACGATGAAAATGCTCAGCATCAAAGCAGTCGTAATGCCTACTTCAACGAGAAAGGCTTCGAACAGTGAGAGGGAGGGCACCACGGTCGTTGGCGCTGCCGCACCAACCGTCCATGAAGCCAACAAGGCTCCGGAGCATTGGGCCAACCAATACGGAAGAAGGCGTGCGGATTCGAGATGGCCGGACCGCCAAAACGCCAGTGAGACGGCTGGATTGATGTGAGCGCCGCTCCAAGGCCCGAAAAGCAGAATCGCCACGGTCACCACGACCCCAAAGGTCAGCGACACCAACAAGTGATCGGCACCGATAGCAACGCTTCCGCACCCAACACCCACCATCAGGGCGGTGCCGAGGAATTCGCCCATGACTGCCCTTCTCATCGGCTTGCCCAAGCGGACTCGGAACATAGGTTTCGCTTCTCCATCACCTCACGCGTGGAAGTGGGAACCGTCAAGAAGTGGTGCTGGTTGGTTCAACCATGGGAGGTGACGAGACGGGTGGGGTCATGGGCATCCCACAACTCGTTTTGAGCAACACCTTGGTGCTGAACGGGGCCCTCTTCCTTGGCATCGTCCTCCTTCGTTCAACATCGGATGGTTCGACAAACAACGACCACCTGTTTTCCCTCGCTTTGCTGGCAATGGCCTTGATGTTGCTCATCAAATCGGCCGATATTTTCATCGAAGGGGCGAAAGGTTTGGCGTACCGGGCCGGTTTGCCTGAGGTTGTCATCGGCCTTACCATCGTGTCCATTGGGACCTCGTTGCCTGAAATTCTGGTCACCTCCACCGCCGCTGCTGACATTCCAAACAATCCCGCAATCGGCGATCTCGCTATCGGTGGCATCTACGGCTCGGTGCTTGTGCAAATCACGCTCATCCTGGGCGTGGTTGTCGCATTCCGGGGTGTTAAAATCCGACCTTCGTGGCTGAAGCGAGACGGCTTCATCATGTTCTCATCCATCGGTTTGTTGACCCTTTTCTTGGTCACCGGAGGTGGCCTGAGCCGTCTAGAAGGGGGTGTTTTGATGTCGCTGTACATCGCCTACATCTACTGGCTGCTCTCCAACCGTGAGGAGATTCTTGAGGATGAACTGAGCGGAGGCGAACCGGTGGAGCGACGCTTGACTCGAACCACCGCATCCTATGCGGTCATGGTCACGATGGGTCTCCTGTTGGCCTTGTTCGCAGCCCATCACTTGGTGAACGTTGCCAGCGACCTCGCTTACGCCATGCAGGTCCCTCACGCCGTCATCGGTACCACCGTTTCGGGTTTGGGCACTTCGTTGCCTGAACTCACCATTGCCTTCATGGCCGCCAAGCGGAGTGAGGGTGTTGCGATTGGGACCCTCATCGGTTCAAACATCACCGACCCCCTTCTCTCCATCGGGTTTGCTGCCGTCGTTCATCCCTTGGCGGTGACGCAGGCGAGTGCCAATCTTACCTTCTTCCTCATCATTCCAGCGACCTTCATCGGTACCGGTGTGGCCCTTTTGATGATGCGGTCGCAATACGAGTTCAAGCGATGGGAGGGCATCGTTCTCATCATGATTTACGTCGTCTTTGTCGCCCTTCTGCTCGCTGAACGGCAAGGTATTTTGGTGCTCTGAAGGCGCTGATGCGTGCACCCGAAAGACATCGCTCATAAGGGGGCGACCCTTCGCAGAATCATGGTGGACTTCCAACTCGATGAAATGCAAGCCATGCTCAAGGAACTGGCGCATGAATTCGTCGTTGACGAGGTTCGGCCTCATGCAGAGCATTGGGACGAAACCGCCCACTATCCCAAAGAAACGATTCAGGCCGCCCACGAAATGGGATTGTTGAACCTTCACATTCCCGAAGCCTACGGCGGCGCAGGCCTTGGTTCGTTTGAAGAGGTGCTGGTGAACGAAGAACTTGCATGGGGAGACCCCGGCTTTGCCACGGCGGCGTATGCGACAGCGCTCGCCAGCGCCCCCATCATCACCGGAGCAACCGATGAGCAGAAGGAACACTGGTTGAGAAAAATTGCCGAAGAGGGAGCGCTCGCTTCCTACGCCGTAACCGAGCCCGGCGCAGGCTCGGACGTTGCGGCGTGCAAAACAACAGCGCTCAAAGACGGCGATGAATACGTCATCAACGGGTCCAAGATGTGGATCACGGGGGCCGGCCACGCCGACTTTTTCTTCGTCCTCGCCAAAACCGACCCCGACGCCGGTTATCGAGGCATGTCAGGGTTCATCGTCGAAAAGGATGCAGAGGGGTTTTCACTGGGCAAGAAAGAAACCAATATGGGGCAACGCTGTTCGGACACTCGGTCAATTTCCTTTGACGACGTGCGTGTGCCCGCTGACCATCTCATCGGCGGTTCGGAATCCGGCGGGTGGATGAACGCCATGAAGGCGTTCGACATGAGCCGTCCAAACATCGCTGCGCACGCCACCGGTCTTGCGAGAGCTGCTTACGAACACGCGCTGCAATACGCCAGCGAGCGCCACACCTTCGGCAAACCCTTGCATCAACATCAAGCCGTTCAATTCATGCTGGCTGACATGAAGACCAACATCGAAGCCGCTCGCATGTTGACGTGGAAATCCGCTTCAGAATACGATGCGGGTGTCCGAAACACCGAATCCGCAGCGCACGCCAAGCGCTTTGCTGCCGATATGGCGATGCAAGTCACGACCGACGCCGTGCAAGTCTACGGTGGTTACGGGTACTCCGAAGAATACCCGGTTGCTCGGTTGATGCGCGGGGCAAAGGTGATGCAGATTTACGAAGGCTCTTCTCAGGTTCAACGCATGATCATTGGACGTGAAATCACGAAAGGCCTGTGATCACGCATGCTTCTTTCGTAACTCGTCTTCCATGGCCCAAATCTTGTCTTCATCGTGATGCCAGGGCACCTCACTTTCCTTGATGGCGAACACATGGTCGTTCTCCTTGAACCAGTCGTCCAACGCCATCTCTTCTCGCAGTTCGGCCTCCCTTCGCCACTCTGCGTGAATTTCAAACAACGAGGGCCTTGGCTCATCGCACTCGACGCCGTAAACGTCCTCAAACGGGTCTTCGGCATTCACGGCGTTTCTGACCCAATCGGTATCGAGGTCATCGATCGTCATGACACCCTCCTCGGCAAACTGGTAGATGTCTTTGAGCATTCGACGTTCGGTCACGATGAACTGGGCGAGAAGCGGAATGCGGAGCGACGTGACTCTGTCGTTGCACAATGCAAGCGCCAAGGCTGCGATTTGGTCCCCCACGGGGAGTTCTCGCCCCGCGTCATGTGGATGAATGCAGATGGAGGTTTCGTAGACGTTTTCCTCCACCAAGTCGCTCTTGTAAACCGCCCCACTGACGTGAAGGCTGAACACCGTCTCGTCAACAAAACCAGCACCGGGGACCCACTTATTTTGGAAATGAATGGTGACGTCAATTTTGTACCACCGTCGTGAAGCTCCACGGACGTACAGGCCCGGCACGATGGCTTTTGGGAAATCGATGTGGATTTGCGGTGATTGTTTTGCAATCTCTCGGACGAACTGGATGGAACGGTCGTGCGCATCGCGACGCTCCTTGCTCCAATGCGCTGGGGGCGACCACAATTCGACCATTCGAGCAAACACCTTGCTTGAGACTATTTGAAGTCCAACGGGGAGAAACTCCTTGAAGCCGGTGGAGGACAACGCCTCATGACCTCAAAGGCCCCGCTTGGGCTCGTTCTCTGCGCAGGTTTGAGCAAAAGGCTCGGCTCCGCAAAAGCCCTGGTTGAGGTGGGCGGTGTCCCTTTGGTGGTATGGGCGTGCAGGCACTTGCTCGATGCCGGGTGTGCGGCGGTGGTCGTGGTGACCAACGAGCAACTGCGTTCCAAATTGGGGGCGCTGCCTAACGGCGTCCAAGTGGTGACCAATCCTGAGCCCGAAAACGGGCGAACGGGGAGTTTGCAGGTTGGTTTGAACCACCTGCGTTCACAGTTTCCGGTTCTCAAACGGGTCGTCATGGCACCGGTTGACCGACCGGGATGGCGGGCGGGGGTGGTTCGCACCTTAGTGGCCAAGACCGGCTCTTCTTGCCCCGTTTTCGAAGGTCGTCGGGGTCATCCCGTCGTCTTGGACAACGAGGCCCTTCAATCCGTGTTGGACGCTCATCCAAACACTCCATTGCGAGATCTCGTTGATTTTCAGGCAGTTGAGGTTGATGCTCCTTGGTTGGGTTTGAACGTCGATACGCCCGAGCAACTCGGCGAACTTCGACGCAACGAAGAGGCCCTCCTCGCCTATTTTACGCAAGGCGAAGGGATATGAGGGCCACCCGTTGAGGCATCGTCATGACCGCCCGCGTGCTCGAGTGGGTTCTTCAAGAGCAACGAGCAGGTCACGGGGTTGCTCTGGCTTCGGTTCTCAACACCTCAGGCAGTGTTCCCGGGAAAACCGGGGCCCGACTCGCCATGTCCTCCCGGAACGAAGCTTGGGTGGGGACGGTTGGCGGGGCAGGCCTCGAAAAAACCGTCCTGAATCGGTGCAGGGAACTTCTCGCTGAGGCGACAGCCCCCTTCGCCGAGGTCCATACGTACGGATTGAACAAAGGGGCGAAGGGCTATGAAGTGACGCCGCTTGATTCGTTGTGCGGTGGCCGCGTCACCGTCTCAATTGAGGTGATGATTCCCATGCCCCACGTCTACATCATGGGTGGTGGTCATTGCGGTGAAGCCTTGGCGCTCTGTCTTGACCGTTTGGAATGGTCGTATTCCGTCCACGACACCCGTGAAGAGTTCGTTTCTATAGAAAAATATCCAACCGCTCAAATGCGGTCAACGGTTTCCGCAGATGCGGTGTTTTCCGAGGAAACCGCCGAAACTCTGCAGCGGTTTTCCGACGTCTTGTTGCTCGGTCACGATTGGGCTGAAGACCAACAACGGCTTCTCGCTTTGTTGCATCTTGTCCACGAAGCGGGTCTTGCGCTCAACGGTGTTGAAGCCCCTCGAGTTGGCGTTATTGGGAGTCGCTCAAAGTGGCAAACCTTCGAGGCCGTCTGCCTTGAAGCGGGGATTCCCTCTGCCCTTCTTGCGCAGGTGGTTTGCCCCATCGGCCTGAACATCGGCGCTCAGACCCCCCCAGAAATCGCCGTTGCGGTGGTCGCTCAAATCATGGCGGCGTACAAAAACGTCGACCCGAACGAGGCAACTTGGCGTCAATCTTGATGCCTGAAGATGCGTTCTCTGAAGTAGCGAAGCTCTTCGATGCTCTCCAGCGTATCGTCCAAGGCTAAGTGAGCCCCTTTTTTCGGATAGCGGGAAAGGTTGGGGTACCAGCGACCTGCGAGTTCTTTGACGGTTGAGACGTCCACCATGCGATAGTGGAGGAAGTCAAGCAAGCGGGGCATTTCCTTCTCCAAGAAGCGGCGATCGTTCCAGATGCTGTTTCCACACAAGGGGGCGGTGTTGGGCTCAACCCATTGCGACAGGAACGCCAAGGTGGCTTCTTCCGCTTCTTCGACGGACACCCCCTCGTTTTTGATTCGGTCGACCAATCCGCTGTTATGATGATGGGTGGTGTTCCACTCGTCCATCGCATCGAGCAGGGCCTCCGGTACGCGAATCGCAAGGTTCGGTCCTTGAGCGAGGATGTTCAGGTCGCCGTCGGTGACCACCGTTGCGATTTCAATGATGGATTCCGTTGATACCGAAAGTCCGGTCATTTCAAGGTCCATCCAAACCATACGATGCGCTTCCTCGCCCATGCACGTTGCTACGGCCGTCACGCTTTGGTTCTTCGCAGGTGGCTTCAAGCATCGGAGGTGCTCTGTGCCGATTCGAAGGTCAGCATGATTTCGCCCGTCGGTCCAAAGGCGACCACCGGCACGTAGCCGTCGTGCGGGGTGACCTTTAGCGTACGGATGATCTTCTCCACCGCATCGCTCGGCAGTCGGAGAGAGAACCCTTCACCGGTTGAGAGCAGGCCGCTGTGCCGGGGGGCTGGCGGTTCCTGGGCGGTGGGCTCCACCGAGTCCTCAAACACTTCAAATTCATCTGCATCACTGGCTTCATCGGGTGTTTCGTCCATCGATTTCGTTGCCTCTCCCGTCGCCTCGTCCAAGATTTCCGAGCCTCCCTCGCCGTCCACCTCGGGAGCGTCCTCCTCGTCCTCCGTTTGGTCTTCGCCTTGCTCCGGCAGACTTGGTGGCTCGGCCACGGGTGCCATCGGTTGGGTTTCCTGCTCAACATAGATGCCATCGTCTTCGTTCATGCGTTGCATGAACAGGAAGCCGAAACCGAGGGCAATGATCCCCATCAAAACGAAGGCGATGGCGCCGAAGATGGAACTCTCGAGGGAGTTTGCGAACAAAAGCGAGGTGAAGATCGAACCGTAGCCACCCAAGCCGCGCCGCCAAACGGCGTCGTTTTCTTCGTCGAAGCCTTGCACGCCGACGATGACGAGGTACACCGTCATGAGCAAGTATGCAATGGATTCCAAGTCAGCGGTGTTCAATGCAACGTAAACCCCAACAAGCGAGTAGGTCAAACCTGCCAGACCAAGGCGGTCCATGAAGGCAAAGAAGGCGTCGTCCGTATCCCACGAAGCCCCTTCCCAATCGTACATGAGGTCGTCCTTTGCAGAAAGAAGGGTCAGCATCACGCCTTGAACGGCCAACGCCAAACCAGCCACGGTGGTTTGTTGGTCGTCGGTGCCGAGGTCGCTCTGGACCATGATGTTGATGATGCTGAAGGTTGAGAGAAGCGGGAAGAGCAGCACGCCTCCGAGTTTTCCGTTTCGAAGCATGGACCACGAGAGGATGGCCAAGCCCAACAACGGACCCAGACCGTAAAACACGCTGTATCCTGCAACAAAACCCAAGCCGCCGATTTGGACGGCAAGTTGAGCAACATCGTTTTGCTTCCGTTGTTCTTCTTCATCCTCAGGTGCTTGCTTGAAGAGCATGCCTTTCGCATGAAGCGCTGCCATGACGCAGCCGCCCGCGCCGGTGAGCACACCGCTCCAGCCCGCCGCATCCCCCTCGCTGATGGGTTGGAAGGTGTCGCTGCCGGAGAATCCAATAAACAACGAAACAAAGAGCAGTCCAAGCGTGAAGGGAAGGCCATCGCTTCGGTTGCTGGCGTACAGGTACGGCATCAGCAGGAGCGTGACAAGCGTTGGAATCCAATACCCGTCCGGAAGGACGGAAAGAAGGGCCAACGTGAACCAAAGGATGGCTCCCATCACCCAAAGTCCGCTTCCTTCCTCGGATCCGTCCGTCTTGTACATGCTGTAGAGTTGGGAGGTCATGTGAACCATGATGAGAAGCCCCTCAAAGGCAGGGTACGGTCCGTTGTGGTTGTTCACCAGGTAGTTGCCCACCGATGCTGGAAGGGCTTCGATGGCCTTTGCAACCAATCCTGCAGAATCGCTGCCGATATCCGCTATCAAGACCGCAAGCGGAACCAACAAGGTCAGCACGTGGTAACGATGGAGAACGGTGCGCCAGGCCACCAATACCGCCAAGGGCAAGAACAGAAGTCCGCCTGAAGTGTCAAGCAAGGCCAAACCCAGCAACATCAGGTACATCGCTCCATCAGCCTCACGGTTGAGCGATGTTTCGTCGACGCCTCGGCGCATGATGACACCGTTCACCACAAAGGGCGCGGCCACCAAGATGGCATCAAACAAAAGGCCCGCCTGGAGAACATCGTTTCCAGCCGCCCCTGCGTCGTACAACTTCCAGGAGAGCGGAACGGCGAGGAAGATGAGGAGGGCAACACCAACGGCTCTGTCGATGGAGCCGATGGTGTCCATCTGCACAATGTCCCGCACCAGCAAGGCGACCGGTAGAACGAGCAACAGCACGATGTACGGGTCGCTTGCCCACACATCACCTCGTATTGTGCTGATGGAGAGGGTGAACAGCATTAACCAGCCACCGACGGACAATCGGGCCAGAGGACCCCATGCAGCCTCGGCGATCGCCTCCTCCGTGCTGGTTTCCGTGGCGTCCTGGACAACCCATGTTCCGCTTTCGGCGTCGTAAGTGGGTGTCGCAGCATTTCCCTGGTCCAACCACTTGAGGACCGAACCCATGTCAAGTTCAACGGAGCGAGCCTTTGTTGAAACCGCATAGAGGGCGATAGTCAAGATCAAAAATTGCGGTCGGAAGCCCAGCGCTGTAAGGTCCTCAAGCACCGCAACGTCCGGAATCGTCAAGTTGTCGAGGACGGCGAGCAAAAGAACGGTTAGGGTGGTGAAGATCATCGAGAGCGTGACGTCCTTTCGGTGTTGGAGCGTCACCGGTGTGGCCGTGCGAAGCATGCGCCAGTTGATCGAGAACATGTACGCGACAAGCAACCAGGGAAGGTACCATTCGGGGTCAAGAATGGCCCTCGAGAGGATAACCGAACCGATCATCGCCAGCGAGATGCTGGTTTGAAGCCGTTGGCGAGAGCGTCCGAGTTCAGCGACGCTGAGGAGGAACACCGGGATGAGCACATGCAGCCACGTACCTCCAAACGCCTCCTTGGCAGGAATGTCTTGGGTGTATGCATACCAATCCGTGAGGAGGTAGGAAACGCTGAAAGCCAGCATCGTCAAGTTCACGACCCATGTTCTGGCGACTTTTGAGATGAAGACCATGTAGGGGAGAATGAGCATGCTGAGCACCCACGGCACGGTTGAGGACGCCATCGGGAGGACGAGCAGTGCCACGGCTAAACCGATGGGCATCCACGGCACTCGCTGTTTCAGGACTGCGGGGAAATATGCGAGCAGAACGGTGCACCACAAGGCCACGGGGACGTTGATGTAATCGGCGATGGCGGGATAATCACCGGCTCGGAACGGACCGAGAATGAGGTTAAACTCGTTCGTCGAGATTCGGACCAGGAAGAGGGCGAACACGACTTGGCCGATAAGGAACAACGACGCTCGCTCCATGACCTCTTTTCGCAGGTCCTCTCTTGCGGCAAAATACCCTTGAATGGCGATGATGAACACCATCAGCGAGAGTGCACCGCCCGTGCCGTCGACCGGTGCGTTGGTGTTCAGCCCTTCGTAAACGAGAGGAACCAAACCTGCAACGAAGGCAACGACCACAAAATTGAGGGCTTTGTTCGAACGCAGCGACATTTCCAACGAAACCAAGGTAATGCTTAGCATGGCGATGCCGAGTTCCCAACTCACGACGTCGTTGGACCATCGGATCCACGGACCCACGCCGGCGAGGAGAATCGCCATGGGCGCATAGGTTGCAACGCCCCATCCGAAGCTGGTTTGTCCGTTGTAGCGTTGGAGCAGTCGGTAGTGCCCGTAGGTGAGGAGCAAACACGTTGCGGTTTGGGCGTAGATGGCGTTCGCATTCGGCGACCAATCCGTATCGGTGTAGGCAGCAGGGTCGCCAAACACGTCCAACTCAAATGTTCCCGTCGCAACGGCGACAAGGTAACGAGTGCCCCACAACACGCCCACGGTGGAGAAGAAAAAGGCGATGCCGAGGATGTAGTTCTGGATGTCTTGGAGGTGGTAATCGTTCTTTTTGCTTTGAAGTTCAATCAGGGCGATCGAAACGGCGAAAGAGGCCAATCCGCCGACAAAGAGCACGAGGAAATTCTCGTTCGTCGCTTCCTCGTCGAACGCCACGCTGAAAATTCCACCCCAAATGGCGAGGAAACCGATGCCCATCATCACGAGTTGAGACACTTTGAGCATGAACATGTCCTGTTCTCGAACCGAAGACCCCGGTGCGTGAACGGTCATCGGTGGTGCGCTGGTTTGACCCTCTGCCCTGAGGCCGCCTTGCATCGGAGATGCGCTTGAGGCTGCGGTGGTTGCTGGTTGTGAGGGTTGGATTTTTCGACGACGCGGTGCGGCCATGACAATCGCTAGTGCCTCGTCCGTGCAGACTTAACATTTCACCCTGCATTTTGGTGGAGAACATGAAAACTGAGGCCAAACCTGATTGTAGGGCCTCCAATGAATTGAAGACCCTCCCTCACGTCGCAAAGTACGGTGAGATGATGAACCGCACCCTTCTCTCGGCATTTTGCTTTGCGCTGATGATGACGCCGTTGTTTGCATCAGCGGTCCCCGTCCATGCCAGTCCTGATGATGGAGAAGAGATCGGTTGGTGGGTCGACACGACGGTTGACCGTAACAAGAACGGGATTGGCGACATGGTTGAGAAATACAACGACCATCCGTTGTTTCTGGACGAAGCCAACACCCTCCCGCTCATCATCGACTTTGACCACACGCCTACTGAAGCGGACGTTTCCATGCTGGAGCGAGAAGTCGGCTTCCAGCACCAGTGGACCCTCAAGCATATCGATGCGGTTGCTGGGCGAGTTCCCCACAACATGATTTTGGAAACAACGACCCTCCCGGGCGTCGTGATGCTTGAGCTCGACGGTATTCTTACGGTTCAGAACGGAGATGCCGCCGTGATTCATGAAGTCGATTTGGCCCAACAACAGACCGGCTACGACGGCTCGGGCGTCACCGTCGCCGTCATCGATACGGGCATTGATAGCACCCATGCGGGTTTGGACGATCTCGACGACGACGACAGCACGCACGACCCGAAGGTCATCGGTTTCTACGACCCCGTGAACAATCCCGACAAGACCAACGGCACGGAAATTCAAGCCTACGACGACCAAGGTCACGGTTCACACTGTGCAGGAACGGTGGCCGGCACCGGTGCACCAACCTTTGAACACCCCGGGATGGCCCCTCAAGCCTACCTCGTCGGTGTCAAAGTTCTGGATGCGGGCGGTTCGGGAAGTTTCGCTACGGTGATGGCCGGCATGGAATGGACGGTTGACAACCGCTTCAAGTTCAACATCCGTGCGGCTTCGATGAGCCTCGGTGGCCCGGGCCCCATTGAATGGACCTCTTCGGAAGAGGACAGCGTGAACCGATACGCCAACGAAATGGTACGGGCCGGCATCACGATGCTCATCGCAGCAGGCAACAGTTTCGCTTCTGCGCAAATCGGAACGCCCGGTTCAGCCGAGGACGTCATCACGGTTGGGGCGTTGGACAAGAACACCGCTATCGCCGTTTACAGCAGCCAAGGTCCAACCGAAGAAGGGCGTGTCAAACCCAACATTGCCTTTGTGGGCTCCGACGTGATGTCGGTTCAGCACAACTCCGGGGACGGGTACGTCGCCTTCAGCGGAACGAGCATGGCCACCCCCGGTGTCGCCGGTACCGTGGCCTTGATGCTCCAAGCCAACCCCGACCTGTCGCCCTTTGACGTTCGCAACATCCTTCAGGAAACGGCAACGTATCGGCAATGCCACTACATGCTGGCCAACGAACCCTGCGTTGAGGACCAAATCCCGAAAAACCGACAGAACAACGTCTACGGTCACGGTCATGTCGAAGCGCTTGCAGCGGTGATGGAGGCTGCTCAGCGGGATTACGCCTTTGACACCTCCCGGTCGTTGGTGGTCACCACCGAGGCGGGCCTTGACGACCGCATTCACCTGAAGCCAGGCGACAGCGTTGAAGTTGATGTTCAGGGTGAGGTGAATACGGTTCAGTGGCGCAGCAACCACCTGCGTGACGATTGGGCAAATCTCCACACGTTCGACGAAGGAGACGCCACGGCTTCCCTCGATTTGGTCACCATTGTGCACCAACTTGAGCACCTTCCCGGCATCGAGGTTGAGGGCAACCACACCTTCTCCCTCCGAGGCCTCATCGCCAACGAAACCGACCCCCTTGGCTCTCCATCCTCCACGCCTCTTGTCACGCTCAACGTGATGCTCATGGACACGGCCAATGCAAAGAACGGCGGGGACGATGAAGGCGTCTTCGGAGCGCTTTCCGACTGGGCAGTGCCTGCAGCGGGCCTGTTCTTGCTGCTCCTTGTGGTTCTTGGCATGTACGTCATCAACCGTGCCGAGGAAGCCACCATGGTGGAGAAGGTCTTCAGCGTTGACGACGACATCGAAGCGGTTGTCAACGAGGCCAACGTTCCCGAATGAACGGTTTGTGCCCCCAACCTTGGACCAAACGGGCGATTCAAGCCGATGCTTCGTCCCACTTTGCTTGGATCTCAGCGGAGTCGTCCATTCGCCCTTCGTTCTTGAAGGTCACTTCACCCTCGCCGTTCACGAACACCACCGAGCCCGGCTTCGTGATGTCGAGGGCTTGACCGGCATCACTTCCTTTCATGAAGGCGTAGGTGGTCAAACTCACCCCCTCTTCCGATTCATCCACGGCTCCATCGCCGTTGTCGTCGTTGTCGTCGTGGGCGTTCGCTGATTCATGCCATTCGGAAAGGGTGAGTCCACCGGCGTTTTCGACGGGGTCGGTCGACATCACCAGCACGGTGGTTTCTGGGATGGTGTTCCAGATGGCGTGCATGGTGGTGTAGCAAGGGTTGTTGCACCATTCGGCCGAGAAGATGACGATGTAGGGAGCCCCGCTCATGCGGGCGTTGTCGTAGGTTTCTCCGTTATCGGCCGTTTGTGAGAATGCCGGAAAAGCAACGGTCTCTGCTTCTTCATCGCTTGTGCAACCGCTCAACGGGGAGAGAAAGAGGGTAATAACGAGCAAGATGGTGATTTTGTTCATGAATCTAAAAACGTGAGCGGGTCCTATTCAAAAGTTCCTCAGCATCCCTGTCCAATAAAGCCATTAGGAACACCAAGCCTCTACTCTCCATGAAGCGTGGCGTTCCACTTGTGCTTCTCCTTCTCCTCACCAGCATCTTGGCAAGCGGCGTTGGCGCTCAATCGTCCTCTGAAACCACCGATTCCTGCGAGGTCGCCGGCGATTCCACCGAAGACAGGGTGGGGTGCTTGGACTCCGACGGGGATGGTTGGTCCGACCCGGATGCAAGTTGGAACGAAAGCAACGGCGCTGATGCCTTTCCAAACAACGCCACCGAGCATCGAGACCTTGACGGCGATGGCATCGGGGACAACTCGGATGCCGATCGTGATGGCGACGGCGCAGAGAATTCGGCCGATAAATGGCCTGATCAACCTCTCATCTGGTCCGATATGGACGGCGATGGCTACGCAGACCAAAGTCAGCATGCTCTTTCTGACGATTGTCCGTTTACCTTCGGGAAAAGTCGTATTCGCCTCGTTGGATGTTCGGATATTGACGGCGACTTTGTTCCCGACCAATACGACGACGATGCAGATGGGGACGGAATCCGGAATGAAATGGAACGGTCAGCCTCAACGGGAACGGTGCTTTACGACCCCTACAACGCCGAATCGACACCGCTCGATTCCGATGCGGACACCATTCCCGATGTATTGGACCACGACAACGACAACGACGGGTGGCCCGATGACGTTGAACTCGATCGGGGTTCGGACCGTTTCGATCCCGAGGAAACGCCGTTCAACATGTATTTCGGCATCAACACCGGGTTGTTCTACGCTGGGGGTTTGGGTCCGGGTTCGTTTTCCAAAGAATTCCAAGAAGACGAGATGGAATTTTCGGTCTCCGGTGTGAGTGAAATTGTCTTCGAAGAACTCGTGATTCCGCTTCTTCTCATTCCCGTGTACTTGGGCGTCTACTTCGCTCGCCGGCAAGAGTACCGCCGTTGTTTGGAAACCATCGAGGCTTGCGAATCGCTTGAAGAACTTCAAGAGGTCGAGCGGGTGGTGAACGACTTGGTGAAATCAAAGAAATTGAGGGTGTACCACGGCCTTGTTTTGAGAAACGCCATCGAAGAGCGAGAGGGTGACTTCGGTGGGGAATTCACCGGATTGCCCGACGCAGAGAAGATTGACCCGTTGGGCGATGAATCGTCCGAAGGTTCCACGAAAAATGAAGAAACATCGCCTTTGAGCGAGGAAGAATAAGTTCCGTTCTTCCCGGTCCGTTGAGGTGGTGCTCCCCCAATTATCAAAGGGTGAAGGGCCTACGCAACGTCAGGGACGACCATGGTGGGCAAGGAACACGTGCCGATGATTCCATCGCCGAAGGGCCGTCCATGGCTGGCAACGGTGAACGGACAGGCGGTTGAAGTCCTTGCTCCGAGCAACGCTGTGCTCCTGGACGTCCTGCGGGACAAGGTCGGAACGCTCGGTGTAAAACGGGGGTGCGACTTGGGCACGTGCGGTTGCTGCACGGTGATGGTCGATGGCGTTCCAAAGCTCTCATGTCTCACGCTCGCCGGTCAGGTCGAAGGAGCGGACATCATCACGGTCGAAGGCCTCTCAAACGGCGCCCACCTCGCCCCCATTCAAACCTGTTTTGCGACCCATGGGGGCTCGCAGTGCGGTTTTTGCACACCCGGTTTCCTCGTGGCTTCCCAGGCTCTGCTGAACGAAAACGATTCTCCGTCTCGGGAGGAAATCGCCACGGCGATTGAAGGCAACCTCTGCCGCTGCACGGGGTACCAGCAGATCATCGATGCCATTGAAGCGGCCGCAGCCGTTCACCGAGGCGACGCCGAGGCCGCAGAACCGGCCAGTTCCCCCCACCCCGACCCTCATCCATCAGGGCCCGAGGAGCCCACCATGCCACCCGGCCATGCGAAGTGATCACCATGGGCTCCTACAA
>Ga0213867_1000737_pt1 | contig 14566 bp, 22 predicted proteins | sample PICome_12_FD_160120 | JGI IMG/M metagenome (GOLD analysis project Ga0213867, IMG submission 160120) | Coastal seawater microbial communities near Pivers Island, North Carolina, United States - PICO540 | ecosystem: Environmental > Aquatic > Marine > Coastal | place: USA: North Carolina... | reverse complement strand
AACCATGCAAACATACATTTAGTTTTAAGCATTATAGAATATGGTAAAGGCGACTAATACAGTAGTTGAATTACACCCAAAGGAACAAAGAGAACCTTGGGAGATTGAATGGGAAAGATGTAAGCCTTATATAGCAAAGGCTGTAAAACATCAAGATTCCTATACAATTGATGACATAGAGGATAAAATAAGAGGTGGAATATTCCATTTATGGCCAGGCAAAAAGTCTGCATACATAACAGAATTTGTAATATATCCACAGGTGAAAGCCATGAACCTTTTATTTTGTGGTGGTAATTACGAAGAACTAGAAGAAATGCTGCCTCATATAGAGGAGTTCGCTAAGAAAGCTGGCATCAAAAGGCTTTACGGCGGTGGCAGAAAAGGATGGATTAGAAAGATAAAACATCTAGGATTTGAAACAGAATATTTAATTAGAAAAGACTTATGAGTAAAGGAAAAACCACAACAGTATCAGAAGCAAGTTTACCAGCGTTCCAAGAAGCACAATTCAAAGAGCTTTTTGGTGCAGCTAAGGGTGTAGCACAACAACCCTTTGTACCTTACACAGGACCAATGGTTGCTGGCTTCTCACCAGATCAATTACGACAGTTTCAAGCTACTAGAGGATTATTTGAATCTGGTATGGGTTATGACCCAACCAAAGCTTTACAAGGATTAGCGCAAGAGCAAAGACCTATGACTGGTCAAGCGGCATCTCTACTTGGTCAAGATATAGGCGCTTATCAATCTCCGTATCAACAACAAGTCATAGATTTAGCAATGGGTGACATACAGCGACAAGCTGACATAGCGCGTGGCGGTGCGCAGGATAGAGCAATCAGAGCAGGTGCTTTCGGTGGTTCAAGATCTGCATTACTAGAGTCTGAATCACAAAGACCTTACGCAGAGCAAATGGCTAGAACAGCTGCTGGTTTAAGACAGTCAGGCTTTGAGCAGGCGCAAGCGGCAGCGGAGCGTGATGTGGCAAGGCAACAACAAATGTCTATGTTTGCACCACAACTTGAATTACAAGCAAGACAACAACAGGCAGGATTGCTTGGTGGCTTACAAGGACAGCAAGTGCAAGGACTAGGATTACTAGGGCAAGCGGGTGCGCAGCAGCAGGGACTACAGCAAAGAGCAATCGATGCACAAAGAGGCGAGTTCCAAAGAGCGCTTGGTTATGGACCACAGCAAATTGGCTTATTACAAGCTGGCATGGGTACACCTCTTATAAGTCAATCCACAACAAATCAACAAAAAACTGGTTTAGGCGATGTTTTAGGCGGCGCAGCTGGTCTCTTGGGGTCTGCGTGGACAGGCGGAATTAATCCTCTTGGTTTTTTAAGGTAGGAAATTTATATGGCAATTTTAAATAATCAACCATTTATAAACACAGGTTTATTTGATGATATTAATAAAACTAATAATCAAGTAAGTTCTATGAATATACCACAGGCACCACAAGTGCCGCAGGTAGACCCAATGGTTAGAAGGCAAAGAGCTGGAAATATGATGCTTGCTTTATCTGATGTTTTAAAAGGAAGAGATCCCTCAGAGGGCGTTTTACAAAGACAGCAAATGATAGCTCAGCAACAAGCACAAGCTAACCAACAAAAATTAGTAGAGGATTTCAAAAAAAGAAATCCGCAATTGGCTAATCGTATTGATTTAATAATGGCAGGAATACCTGACAAAATGTTGGGTGGAGGCAATGATGAATTATTTAAAGGACAGGGCGTTGTTAATCAATTTTACAACATCCTTTTGCAAGGACAAGAAGACGAATCTGTAAGAAAGTCTCCTATGTATAAAACTGCTTTTGATTATTTATCTCAACCTAAAACAGAAACATATACTAATGAAGTTGGACAACAAGTAACTAGAAAAACACCAGGCATAATTTCTCAAGCAGATTATTTACCACCTATTGGTGTTACTGCGGCAGATGAAAAACCAGTTGTTACAGAACCAAAAGAAGAAGAAATTGTTAAGGTATCTCCAGAAAGAAGAAAAACCTTACAAACACAAATTGACACAGTAAATAATTCAGAAAGAAAAATATTAGCTTTCCAAAAAAAATTAGATGAAATACAGCCTAACCCACTTACAAGGGGAGAAGATAGAGCTGATATACAAAGTCAATATACATCATTATTGTTAGAGCTTAAAAATTTAGAAGAGCTTGGTGTTCTTGCTGGACCTGATTTAGATTTATTGCAAAGCATGGTTGGCGATCCTACAGGATTTCAACAATTTTTTATATCAGGCGGTACTGCTGGCATAAAGAAACAATTAGATAACTTACTAAGTTCTATTGGCGATAGAAAAACACCAATATTTACCGAATTAGGAATGGAAGTGCCAAAAGGAACAATTACTCAAACAAAACAAACTGCTTATTTGGACGGAAAAAAAATAGAAGTAAATGCAACAGGCGATGGTTGGATATATTCTGATACTGGTCAAGCGGTACAATAATAAGCATGGCATTAGAACTACCAAAAGGAGCAACAACAACACCTCCACTACCTAGCGGTGCTTTGTCTTTTGATAATTTAGACAATAAAACAGGCGCGCCAAAAAAAATAAGAGCAACTGTTTCTGCATATAAAAAACCTGAAGATAAATTAAAATTAATTAAAAAGTATTATCCAGATGCTATTCCTTTTGGTTCAGGTAACTATGTATTTACAAACCCTAAAACCAAACAACCAACCTTATTTAATCCAGGTGGTTTTGATTTGGGAGATGTTTTTGAATACGGAAGAATTGGTGCTGAATTGATAGGTGGTGGTTTAGGTGCTGCTGCTGGAGGTTTAACAACCTCACCAACAGTAGTAGGTGTTCCTGTTGGAGTTGCAGCAGGTGGCGCAGGTGGTTCTGTGGTAGCTGGAGAAATATATGACAACGCATTGCGTTTTTTCTTTGGAGAGGGTGCTGAAGATACTAGAACACTATCAGAGTATGCTGGCGATGTAGCCTTGCAAGGAACAATAGAGGGATTAACACCATTTCCTTTACAAAAAGGTTCAGAAATTTTAAGGCAAGGTGCTAATAAAATATTTAATGATCCAATTGCAAAATCTGTTTATAAATCTGCTGAAAATCTAGGCATGAAAGATTTACCATTAGGTGTAACCACAGGTCCTAAAATAGCTAGAACAGAAAATTCTTTGGCAACTACAGTTGGTGGATCAAAAATTGTTCAATCATATAATGATGCTTTAAATCAGCTAGATAATGCTATTACAGACTTAACATCTACTGGCTCAAATTTATCACAACAGGCAGCTGGAGATTTAATTTTAGATGCTGCATTAAAGTTTGAAGAAGATTTTTTAACAAGATCAGACTTTTTATATAACACATTAAATAAAAAAATACCTAGAAGAAAAGTTTTTGATTTAAACAAAACACAAAAAGTATTACAAGCAAATCAATATAGATTTTCCAACAAGGGATTAACTGAATTATTTGGTAAAAATTTAAGCGATAGACTATCAGTATATTTCCAAGGAGAGCCAAAACTTACATATAGAGACTTAGCTAGTTTAAGATCTACTATAGGCAGACAATTAAAAGGAAGTTTTGTTGTTGGCACATCTCCTGATTTAGATGATATGAAAAAACTATATGCAGCTTTATCTGACGATATGTTTGAAGCAGCAGAGTCTATTGGTGGAGACGTTGCTGTAACAGCAAAATTAGCCAATGATTATTATAAAAAAGGTAGTGATGTTATTAACAAACAAATAAGACCAATAACAACACAAGCTGGTAAAGATTATTTACCATCAGAAAAAATTTATAATAAATTAGAAACTAATTTAAAAACAGAGCCATCAAAAGCTAATGAATTTTTAGGTAATGTATTTAATAAAACTTTGGCTAATGAAAACCAATTAAAATTACTTGGCGAAAAACAATTTTATGATATTACAAGAAATGTTGATGGTGGTTTTACACCAGGAAAAACAGTTAGCAATTTTGAAAAACTAAAAAAAGGTACAGGAAAATTACCAATATCAATACAAGCCTTAGGTACAAAAGTTGACGATATAGAAAACTTGTCAAGAGGATTTAAAGAGGCTGGTAAGTCGGTTAATTTTTCAAACACAGCTTTTGGTAATGCTTCAAGAGAATTTTATACTGCCATAGGTGTAGGAACTGGTAGTGGTCTATTAACTGGAGATCCAACAACAGGAATAACTGTTGCAGTAGGTGCATATGCAATGCCAAAAATATTATCAACTGCTTTAACAAATCCAGCAACAAAAACTTCATTCAAAAATTGGGCGACAAAAAGCGGCGTTCCTATAGATGCAAAGGTAGCTGTTTTAACAAGTATTGGTCTAACAGGACCACAGGCACAAGGCTTAATAGAAGATCAATATAAAGAACAATCATTGTTAGCAGTACCACAATAACCCCATGCCACGCCAATCTGAAAGAGTTGGCCGATCTGGAGAATACTTAGTAGCCTCGCTACTTTCTTTATATGCTGATACTGTGGTTATCGTTCCGCACAGCGCGGAGGCAGACATCATCTTTGATGTTGACCATACGCTATACAAGTGCCAGGTTAAAACACAATCTAAGATACAAACACATAGAGTCTCATGGCAGTTTGATTTTAGGCGTGGTGCTTTTACTAAAGATAGATACTACGAAGATAATGCAATAGATGTATATGCCTTGGTTGCTTTAAAACATCAAACAGTTCAGTTTATGTTTCCAAAGGGTCTAAAACAAATAAGTTTTAAAGACGAGGATGTTCAAGCGTGGGACACGCTAAAGAATACCAAAAACCTATTTAAAGAGATTCGATGTCAACAGACACTTTAGGTTCTTCGTAATGCTTTACAGAGTTCATACCTAAAGATATTAGATACTCAACCACTCTATGTGGTTCTTTCTGTTCGCTTTCACAAAAATCCTTAAACTTTTTAGCAAGATGTTTGTTTATATATACAGGTTTTCTTCCGTTCCTTTCGTTTAAGATACGATCATCAAACTCATATAAATTCATAGCTACCTCATGGTTATAGAGAAACTTCTACTGAATAGTCTCCTATATTATTACCTTTAGCGTCTGTTCCGTAAACCATCTGTAATTCAAGATCTATAAAGTGTTTGGCTTTTAACAAGTCAGTCACCCTATCCTGTTTCTCTCCTTTACTTCTGGTTATATATTTTAAACAACTACCTAGGTTATAAGACAGGTTGTTAGCGTATATATAATCAATAGGCTGTATCTTAGATTGCTTGTAATGCGTTCCAGCTACTTGGTTATTGGTTGCAAGTTTATCTATCTCTTGGTCCCAATCCTTTTCGTTTCCTATGTTAGTATGTGCGTATACTGTTTTATTCATCATAAATTTCTCCCAAATTTTATTTATTTATATTACCATAATTAGTAATATTGTGTTAGTATAAACAAAAATATTAATAAAAGGGAAATTTATGGATATATTAGAAAAGAATTTTGACATATCAAACACCATAGAAGTTGACGAATTAGCAAAGCGCTGGGGAGTTAGCAAGAAAACAATAGATAACAGACGATATAGAGGACAAGGTCCTAGCTATTTCAAGATTGGTGGAAAGATACTTTATGATTTGAAAGATGTGCAAAAGATGGAAAACGACTCTTATATATCTGTAGATGGCACACGCTAAACTCTCACCTTCAGCAGCAAAGATATGGATGGCTTGCCCTGGTATGCCACAGCTATTATCTAGTATGCAAGTAGAGTACAAAGTAGGCATACCAGCAGCGACAGGTACATTGATTCACGAAATGGTAGAGACACTACTTAAAGGTAGATTAAATAATCTTACCTTAGAAGAATACTATTTAGACACAACACATCATGTAGAAGATTTTGATATTACAGTTGACCAAGAGATGATTGATTGTGCTAATACCTATGTTGATTACATAGACAAGAGAATGATGGAGCTTGATGTTGCAAGACCATTAATAGAAGAAAAAGTTAATATGCCAGAAATACATGCAGACTTATGGGGTACAGCAGATGCAATACTCATTGGTAAAGACATGATAGAGATAATAGATCTCAAATCTGGTAAGTGGGCAGTAGAAGCAGACAACCCACAAATGCGTATCTATGCACTAGGTGCATTGTCAAGATACGGAGATGACTGCACAGTTCAGATGACCATAGTACAACCAAGAGGTTGGCACAAAGATGGTCCTATTAGATCATATTCCATATCAGCTATTAACTTAGTTGAATGGGCCTATGAAACCTTGAAGCCAGCAGCCGAGGCTTGCTTTGAGGAGATACCCACATACAACTATAGCAAAGACGGATGCCGTTGGTGTAATGCTAAAGATGCGTGTGATACTTATAAACAAAACCAACAGGGAGACTGAAATGGTAAAAGAAAATACAACTGAAAATGTTGATGAACCAACAATAAAGTTTGCAGATGATGGCGTTGAGCATAAAGTCAACGACATGCCAGACGAAGCAAAACAATTAATGGCTCGTTGGCAGGAGAAGAAACAAATCAGAGATGAGTTTATTATTAAAGCCAACAATGACATTGATGACTTAAATACTTTACTTGGTTCTTATGAAGCTCGTATGAAAAACATATTAGAGCCAGCAGAAGATGAACCTAAGATTGAGGTGCAATAATGTCGTTAGCTAATATTAGGCAAAAGGCAAAACTTAAACCACCTATCATAGTTCTCTATGGTCCTGGTGGTATTGGTAAAACATCTTTTGGTGCAACTATGAATAAACCAATTATAGTACAAGCAGAAGATGGTATAGGTAAGATTGAGTGTCCTCATTTTCCTGTGGCTAAAACTTATACAGAACTGGAAGCTAACCTCAGATCATTACTGGAAGAAGAAAGCGAATTTAAAACTGTAATTATTGACAGTTTAGATTGGTTAGAGGGTTTACTACAAGCTCATGTATGCGAGCAAAATGGTTGGCCTGAAATCTCATCTCCTAGTTTTGGCAAAGGTTACGCTGTTGCATTACAGACTTGGAAGGACTACCTTAAATTACTAAATCAGTTGCGAGACAAAGGCTTTACTGTCTTACAGATTGCACATAATGAAGTAAGAAGATATGAAGATCCATCAAGCGAACCCCATGATCGGCACCAAATTAAGTTGCACAGAAAAGCCGCTGATCTAGTCATAGAACACAGCGACGCGGTATTCTTTGCTAATTACAAGATAGGTACTATCCAAGTAAAAGGTAAAGGCGGTGGTATGACAACTAAACTAAAGCAAGGAGATAGAACAATCTTTACACAAGAAACACCTGGCTTCCAAGCTAAGAACAGATTTGGTCTTGATAATGAAATGCCGTTTGAGTGGCAAGCCATTAGGGAGCAGATGTTGAAGTGATTGATACTAAAGAACTTAACGAACACTTTTGTGATGATGATAAACCACAATACGATGAAGATGGATATTGTCGTCATTGTGGAGCAAAAGAAGATGAGTGTTCAGAATATAAATGTTGGATTTAAAAAGGAGTAAAAAATGGATTTAACAAATTTTAATGTAGATGCCTCTAGTGAAGGCAAGTCGGCAGTTGAGCCAGGTAGACACGTTCTACATTGGCAAGGCGAGGAAGAAGCCTTGGTAGAAGGTAGAAACGGATGGCGTGGGTGCAAGATGTATTTTGAGATTGATGGGAGTAGCATCAGATTAAACCATACATTCACTGTTGGTCACGACAATCCTAAGTATGTAGATAGTGGTGTTAAGTCAATGCTTCTTATGGCGCAAGCGATGGGATTAAAAGAACCACCAAAAGATACATCTACTGCCTTTATGGGCAAAAGTGTATCAGCTGAATTAGTCAAAGATGACAATGGTTATCTAAAGATTAATGAGGACTGGGGTAAGACTTGGCAGGCTACTGATAAAAAGCCAGAACCTGTTGATGACAATATTAAAGCTGGTCCTAGTGAAGCAGACTTAGATGCAATGGGGACTACTGTGGCGAGCGAGGATGACGCACCATTTTAATTTTGATGGTAAGAACAGACCCACGCTGTGTGCTTATTGTAAAGCACCAGCTGGGCCTTTTTTAAAAAAAGATGGAGAACACTGGCTTGGAGCGTGCTGTATGGCTCATTTAAAAAAGATTGGGGAGGGAGAAAGACTACCCAACAAAGCACAACTTAATGATACAGGGATTGAATATTCCATAGCACAAACCAAAGATATTTATTTAGAACTAGCAAGAAAGGAAGATCAGAAACCATTGCATAAATGGGACAGAGATAACAGGAAAAGAATCTTCACAAATATTGTTAGGGAATATCTAAACTGGGCGAATGTGCAAGCGCAGTTAGATGATGAGAGAGCTGCAAATGGATTTAACAAAGTACCTGAAAAAGGACATACTCTATAACGACCTTGGTTTTAGTACAGGTAAGAGTACACATGATTTAATAAACGAGATGCAAGCACAGGGATTGCTTGTAGACTTCTTAGAAATTACTGGCGAGATAATACGAGTACCAGTAAAAGCAATAGCATCAAAGCCTGACACTGGCAGACAAAAATCGGGATACTATGTAGTAAATAGTGTTGGCGGACACATGTTCTGCACCTATGGTAATTGGAAAACTGGTTTTGAGGGCAAGTGGTCAAGCATAGATACTAACCAACTTAGTATTGTAGATAGACAAGAACTACAAAAACAAATGGAAGAGGCTAGTGCTAAGTCGCGTGCAGAAAGGAAGCAAAGACAAGATGAAGTTGCAATTGAAATGCAAGAAAAGTTTAAGATTTGCCACGAAGCCATTGACCATGAATATCTCACGAATAAAAAAGTTAAAAGTTATGGGTTGAAGCAATTAAATGGTAGGTTAATTGTTCCTGTATATAATACTACAGGACAGATTCGTTCTCTACAGTACATAGATAAAAAGGGCGAAAAAAGATTCGCTTCCGCTTCAGAAATCAAAGGTAATGTATTTTTAATTGGTACTACCTTACAAGATTTAAATAATATAGAAAAATTAATTTTAGTTGAAGGCTACTCAACTGCCGCTTCAGTATATGAAGCTACCCAAATTCCTGTAGCTTGTGTATTTAGTGCCAACTTCTTGTTGGATGCAGCCTCTAATTTACGCAAGCTGACAGGTGCTAGATTTATTCTTGCGCTTGATAATGATGAGAGTGGAGTGGGAGAAAAGAAAGCGCAAGAGTGCGCGAGTGCTGTGGTTAATAGTGCGGTGCGATTACCTAGTGAAGTTGGCGATTATAACGACCTGTATTTAAAACATGGTTTAGATAAAGTTAGAGCTGAACTAATAGATCATAAACTAGGCATACAAAAGTATGCGATTCGTAATCTTGTAGGTAAGCCAGAGCCACAGAAGTTTTTAGTTGATGGTCTAATTCCTATTGGTAAGCCTGGAATCCTAGCCGCAGTTGGTGGCGTGGGTAAGTCGCTAAGTGTCATACAGTTAGCATTATCTGTGGCGTGCGGAGGCAGGTGGTGGGGGAAAGATGTGAAAGAGAGAGGTAATACTGTTATATTTTGTGCAGAAGATGATTTAATGGAAATACATAGACGACTAGACTTGCTGGACCCTAACGGCAAGCGATTTAGCTCTGTATATGAAGTCTATGTATTTCCTGTCCCAGAACAAAAAGAACCAATGATACTTTTAAGAGAAGAAGGTATTACACCTATAGCGCAGGAGTTAGTAGAGGAATTACAAGCCATACCAAATTTAAAGTTGGTTTGTTTCGATCCTCTCCAAGCATTTACAACGGGCAATGTATCAAGCAGTAATGAAGCAGGCCAACTCTGGGGTAGCTATTGTGCAAACATTAGCGCCAGACTTGGTTGTTCTACCCTTACTATTCATCATCTTAATAAAGGTGCTTTAGCGAACGATAGCGATGATGCTATGAGCCATAGAGCAGAGATTCGTGGTGCAAGTAGTATTACCGACAGCGTGCGGTGGGCGATAGCTATGTGGCTTGCGAGCGCGGAGGATTGTGAGCGTATCTGTGAGGAACAGCGCGTGGAGTATGAAAGAATGAGCGTAGTTAAAGCAGCTCTTGTTAAATCTAATTCTGGTAATGTTGATTACTCTACCAAAACATTATTTAGGAAGAATGGCGTACTTGAACCGCTAGAAGAATTACAAAATCCCATGAGTTTATATGAACAATTTTAAAAGGAGAGAGAAATGAATATACAAATATTACAAGGAAACTGTATAGAAACATTACAAAAATTAGATGATAAATCTATTAACACCTGTATTACTTCGCCACCTTATTGGGGTTTGCGTAATTACAATGATGAAGAAAAACAACTTGGTATGGAAGATACACCAGAAGAATTTGTAGATAACTTGGTTAAAGTATTTAGAGAAGTAAAACGAGTATTGCGCGATGATGGAACTGTTTGGCTAAATCTTGGCGATAGTTATTCAAGTGGCGGAAGAACTACAACAACTAATCAATCTCTACGAGGAGATAAAGATTATGGAGTGACAAGACCAAAACCAAGCAAAGGAATAAAACCAAAAGATTTAATTGGTATACCTTGGAGAGTTGCGCTAGCTTTACAACAAGATGGCTGGTATTTAAGACAAGATATTATTTGGCATAAACCTAACCCTATGCCAGAAAGTGTGAAAGATAGATGCACAAAGGCACATGAATATATTTTTTTATTAAGTAAAAATGTTAAGTATTACTTTGATAATGAAGCTATAAAAGAGGATGCAAAAACCACGCCTGTTAAAAGAAATAAAATGGGAGAAGGTTATCAGGCAGACTACACTAAAGGTAAAAGGTTTAGTGATGGGGAAAGGGTTTGGGGAACAAGTAAAAAAAATAAAAGGTCAGTATGGACTGTAACTACAAAACCATTTAAAGGCGCACATTTTGCAACTTTCCCTAAAGATTTAATAGAGCCATGCGTGTTAGCTGGTTGCCCAGAAAGGGGTACAGTTTTAGATCCTTTTGGTGGTAGTGGTACAACAGGAATCGTAGCGGTTAATCATAATCGTCATGCAGTTTTGTGCGAACTTAACCAAGAATATATTGACCTTGCAAAGGACAGAATTAACCAAGAGGGAGGTATGTTTGTCGACATTACCGAATAGAATCGTTGGGAACTTGCGGGACATACTAGCGAAGCTAAGGGACAAACTATACACTCAGAGGGTCAACACTCGACCATTAGAGGGACATATATCCATGTATATACATATACATAGTAGAGCAATCCCCTTTAGGGGGATTGACTCTACCGAAAGAGAGAGAAAGCTATGAGAAGATTCGGACAAATAGACAAAGCATATTGGTGGATTACTGCCCACAGCGAGAGCGAGCGGGGGGAGAAAACAGCATTGATTCCCATCGCGCTTGCTAGAAAAGAATCGGACTTTTCGCGCGTGCGCCAAATAGTATGGCATTGGTATCGTAGCGAAGTCGCAGGCAATGAGGAGCTATCTATGACAGCTAGATTCGTTTGTTGGTCTTTGTGCGAGAGATGGAGGTATGAAACCTGGTCCTCGCATGATGCTATTAGCTATTACGCTAAGATGACTGCGGTTAATAGGAAAAGCGTTGGGCGTGCGCTAGCGGAGTTGAGCGAGGCAGGATTAATCTGGATAGTGCTGGAGGGAGAGCCGAAGCGATTGAGGAAGTCCCAGAGCGGAGGGAAGAAACATTTTTTGTTGGTTGGTTTAGCGGAGTTGGTTCGTGAGTGATTCGTTCGGCGGAGGCGGGGGGAGGGAGAGGAACGCGCGAGAGCTTTTAGGGGGGGTTATCTTTTGGAGAAGATATCTCTCACGCGTTCAAACTTATTGCTTGCGGTCAATTATTACTATCGCGAGCGCTGTTAGAAATAACATAACAGCGAATGTTAGTGTGACTCCTGCGAATATGTTAATAAGTAGTTCAAGCATTTTTTGTTGTGGTTAAAGTTGTTAGTTTATCCTCTTTGAGTAATTTTTCAACATGGTTATTAATATCATCTATTGAGGGATAGCCTGGCATTTCAAATTCTATTATTACCTTGGTTATTTGTTTCTTGTCGCGCTTTTTGAAGATACTATCCCAGTTATTGCGTATCTTGTTTATATCTTCTATGCGTCTTCCTGATCCTTTACCCATTAGACTGGTTTCCTAAATAAATAGAACAAAGCTTTTAGCTTTTCTTTGGTTAAATGTCGTAAGTGTTTTGGTATGTCCTCTCGCTTCATGTAAGCCTCACTGTGCCACTGGGGGAGACTGTGCCTAGCCTTTCCCCTGTTATTGTTATTAAAAGCCATGTGCCGTCCTCTAAGAGCCTAGAAGATGGCTCATGCGGGTATATTATTTCGCCCTCGTGTTTTAGGTTATCTCTAAGATGCCTAGCGTATGCGAATTCAGCTCGCGGAAAACTGATTTTATATTGTTGCATTATCATTGTTAAGAATCCCAATCTATCTTTTTAGAATAAACAAAAAAGCTTATCCATGACATTTCTGTAATCTCTACTTCAATTTTATCTGTTGGGCTATAGGATTTTTTACCATTTTTATTAGTTTTTTCTTCATATTGTTGAACTTCTAACAGTGGTGGTATTCCTATATCTTTTCTTAAATCAATTTTTAAATTATGATGTTTTTCAACATATTCCTCTAAGGCTTTTTCTATTTCATATATATCTAATTTTATTTCCATTATTTACTCCTTTTCTTTTTAAAGTTATACATATTTTTATGTGATGCGTTGCAATATTTTTTTGGTCTACCCTTGTTTTTGTGTATTATTGATGTTCCGCAGTATTTACAATTAGTGTATCTTTTTTCTGGTATAAACTTCGTTATCTCTACATCAAGCAAATCTTTAACATCTAAAATATCATGTTTAATTGCATATCTTATTATTCCATACGCTCTTTTATAAGCGTCATCTTTGTCGCTTCCCTCTACAGTAGATGAATCTTGCCAATTAAGTTTTACTTTGTAGTCGTATTGGTATTTCATTATTTCCCCCTTTGTGATGGTTTACCATTTGGAAAGGTAAGCGCCATACTAAACGCTTTCCAGTCCTTTGGTGTCATTGCTATTTCTACCTTGTCAATAGGCGTGTTATCTTTTAGGCCGTACTTCTTGCGAAGTTGCCCTATGATGCTTTTGTGTGTTTTGGTTTTAATGGTCATGTTTACTTCTCCAAAGTATCAAAGCTTAATTGCTTTGTACTACTAATTATATAGATACATTTACAAAAAGCAACACTTTTACTCAATAAATGTTTAATTAATTGCTTAAATACGTTAAATAAAAGGTTTATAAGCTATAATTAATCGGAATATGGAAGTAAAAACACCAAAAAAAAGGGGACGTAAACCTGTGGTCATTGACTATGAAAGGGTTGAATATCTTGCGTCTTTAAACATGGGAATAATGGATATTTGCCGTAGTCTTGGTATTGGTTGGGATACATTTAACAAACATAGAAACAAAAAAAATTCGGAATTAAAGGAAAGATTAGACAAAGGAAAAGCAAAAGGACTACAACTAGCAACAACAAAACTCATGGAAAAAATACAAGAGGGCGAGTTCAACGCTATTCAGTTTTATCTAAAATCAGCCGACCGCGAAACATGGGCTGAAAAGCAAACAGTAGAACATAATCTAAACCTGGCAGGGATCTTAGACAGCGCACGCGCCAGGATAATCGATCACGCGCCAGCTCGCGCACTGCCCAAGCGCGCGCAAGCTATGAGCAAAAATGCACAACGCGACGGCGAGGGCGAGGGCGCGAATGAATAACAAATATAGGGTGGGGCGGGTGCGAGGCAATAGTTTTTATTACTCCCTTTTTAACTAATGCAAGATACTCTCAATAAATCGCATTTGACCCCCCCTTTCGTTGCGTGGCGGTGGTGATATATGTATAACTACTCAACTAAAATTTTTTAATTTTTTTTTAATATGAAATACGGCGTAAAACTAGAAAAAGAACTCATGACCGAACTATGGTCAGGACCAATTAAAGACAACCCAGTTAACTTTGTTAAGTATGTATTCCCATGGGGACAAAAGGACACCCCCCTTGAAGATTTCAAAGGACCAAGAAAGTGGCAGGAAAAAATTTTACGAGAAATGGCAATACACATTGAGCGAAACAATGTATTAGATTTACCAGAGATGTTTAGACTAGCCGTAGCATCAGGTCGTGGTATTGGTAAGTCCGCACTTGTCGCATGGATCATAATATGGATGTTATCTACCAGGCTTGGTTCTACCATAATCGTCACTGCTAACACCGAGCAACAGCTCCGTTCAAGAACATGGGCTGAACTTGGTAAGTGGCTAACACTATCTATTAACTCTCATTGGTTTACCAAGACAGCAACCACGATTAAACCAGCACAATGGTTTGAAGATGCGCTAATAAACGACCTCAAGATTGACACTGGTTATTATTACGCGCAGGCACAGTTATGGAGTGAGGAAAACCCAGATGCGTTTGCAGGCATCCATTCATCTTACGGCGTATGCTTGATAATGGATGAAGCATCGGGTATTC
>Ga0213867_1000736_pt1 | contig 14582 bp, 19 predicted proteins | sample PICome_12_FD_160120 | JGI IMG/M metagenome (GOLD analysis project Ga0213867, IMG submission 160120) | Coastal seawater microbial communities near Pivers Island, North Carolina, United States - PICO540 | ecosystem: Environmental > Aquatic > Marine > Coastal | place: USA: North Carolina... | reverse complement strand
TATCTCCGCTATACTCTATACGTAAAACTTAATTGAACTGGTCTAGAATGAACAATAGAGCTACCAGAATTAGCTAGAGCAGTAATTTGAGCTACGATTACTGATTGCCCTGCCAAAGGAATTAATACACCACTAGCGTTCACGCCACTCCCAACAGCACTATAAACCATTATCGTTCCTGCTAGTTGTTTATGAATTGTTGAGTTTAATGGAGCAAAAGGAAGGCTTGATAATGTAAAAGAAAAATTATCATCTCCAACAAGGTTTCCAGAGCCTCCTGTTAATACTACTTCAGCGATACAATAAACTAAATCACCTATTTTAGTATATGTTCCAGTTGAAGATGTAAAACCAGTTGCAGTGTTATATGCACCCTCTAAAAAGGTATTACTAAAAGCAGGTGTCCAAGTGCCTTTCTCATAATCGTCCAGTGCATTAGCCGCAGCAGTATCGCCATTAAATGTTAAACCACCACCAGCAAGAACACGCATACGTTCTGTGGTATTTGTATAAAATGCTATTGTTCCTGCAGAGTTATTTGATTTTATAGCTATTTGATTGTCAAAACTACCACCACTATTTCCTGGACCATAGGCAATAATAAATTTATCATCATCAGTGGTTTCTGTAGTAAATCTATGAATAACAAAATCATTCTCTGTAGAATGGTGAAGCTTATGTTTTAAGCTTCCAGAATTAGTTGTTATACCACCATCTACACCAATACTGTCGCCAAATGTACCGCCAGATTTTTTACTTACCACATCACCTAAAATAAATTCTTCATATACTACAATGCTTACAATATCACTTGCATCAAGAGCAGACAAACCACCCACAGTATTAGCAGTAGTTGTGTTGTAGTCATCGCCCTGAACCAAGGCAACACCATTGAGATATACTTCAATCTCTGCATTAGCAGCAAAGGTAATTGTCAGACCGTTATCATCTGACCCACTAATAGAAGTCTCACCGCCTGAAGCAGTCTTGTAGTAGCGCCTACGCAAGGCTTCTGTATTTGCTTTGCCAAGACTAAATATATCATATGCAACAATCTCTACAATGTTACCTGCAGACAAAGCATCAAGACTACTAATAGTATTGGCAGTGCCTGTACCATAGTCAGTGCCTGCCACAAGCAGAACACCATTCAAGTATACATCAACATACTCGCCATCTGTAAACTGTAGCACACGGCCATTATCATCTGCACCAGACAAGCTAGTCTCACCGCCTGTGGCAGTGTAGTAGTATCTAGCACGAACTCCAAGTCCTGCGGGTGATTTACCAATATATGCCATTAGTCTGCTTCCTGTATAGTTAGAGTTCCATTATCAAGCAACTTTTTAAGCTCAACATAAAATCTATTTTCAATGCTTTCTGAAATACAAACCTGTTTTCCATCAACAATAATAATAATTCCATCATTGTTTCCATCTAAATCTGTAATATATTTTGCTGATGTAATATTCATATCAAACCCCTAAAGCTCATCATCAACATAAACATGAGATGTAAGCACATCACTTCCTACATTATAATATCCTGCAGCATCACCACCTGGAAAACCAGTAATACCAGTAAAATCTAATCTAGCAGAATTAAATGCTTTAGCAGAATCATTAGTAATACCAAAAGCAGTAAACGTTCGATAAGCCCCATTGTAATAAATACGGTGGTCAGTTCCAGTGCCTCCAAATGTTCCTTCAGTACCTGCTGAATAAGCTCTTGTTCTTTTTTCAACTGCAAAATATACTCTAGTAGAAGCACCGCTAGTAGTATAAGCCCAAATAGGATGGGCATGAAATCCACGAGGTGAAACATATTCAAAATATCTCTGGCACAAAGCCAACTCTTCAGCAAAGCTGCGATGCTCAAACTCAGTGGCGGTGCTACCTACTTCGAGTTGAACTCCTGTGATTTGAAATGTAGCATTAAGCGTGTCAATTAAGTTAAGAGTATTGCCGCCGTTGAACTCATCATTGAAACTGCTAGAAGCTCCCCAACTTGTTTGAATAGGGGTGCTTGTATAATCAGACCCAGCCGCAACCTGAAACAGTAGTTCTAAGCCTATACCATTATCATCATTTATAGTTCCGCCAGTGTCGCCATCAAAAGTTAATGTTTTATATTCCCAAGTGTTTGCTGAATTTATAGTATATGACCGACCAATACTTCTAACTCCATCAGGAGCATAAATACCAACTGTTGTAAGACCTGTTAAACTTGACTTAACCCAAAAAGACAAAGTTATTTTTTTGGCATCTGAAGTTCCGTATTTCAAGTGCTGTAAATCTTGCGCCTCAATTCGATAGTCAATAACGCTGGAACGACCCGTTGCAGAAATACCTCCTTCTGCGGTTGTTGTCGTAAATTTGAGTGAATTAGAAAATCCATCAGGAGCATCTGATACTTGCTCTTGTGTAAACCTAGCTGTGCTTATCCCTGTAGCGGAATATCTCATCCTATCAAGTGCTTTATATCCAGCACCTGAAATATCTGTAACTGATGTTCCACGCTGCGCCACGTTCATAGCACCATTGATAATCAGGTTACGGCGACCTGGCGGTGCTATAGACTTATCTGCTAGTTGTCGTGCCTGTGAAGCCATTGGTTATCCTTATAGGTCTGTTGCTGAATCCATTGCAGTTTCGTAAGCTGACTTGACTGCATCTGTCCATACTGCATTGCACACAGCTTGAATTGCTGCGTCCTCGCCACTGATGTCAGTGTCGCCCCAAGTGTCATCTGTTTTGGTGCGGCAGTGCAGAACATGGCGATGGTAAGTGCGACTGATTTCCTCACCGTCATCTTTTACGATAGTTGCTGTGCGAACTTGGACGTTCTTGTGTTCGCCCCTTACTTCGCAGTCATATTCAAATTCTTTAGTTAATGCCATTTGTTTTCTCCTTCTATTTATCGTGGCGGAATTGCCACCTGTCCGACCCGACTTCCAGACGGGTTATGCTGCTCTATATGATATTGTAATATGAAAGTTAGAAGAACTACTATTTAAGTCTGCATGTCTAACTTGGTCATAAGCACTTCCTTGATTCATATTATAAGGAAGCATATAACTTCTGCTTGCCCCCAAATACATTACTGTTTGGTCACCTGTAGCATTAATAAACCTAGACAATGTTACACCTATTGCAATATCGGTTGAACCAGTTGCAAAAGGCAATCCTCTTATTACTACATTACTTGTAGAAGTCCTATTAGAAAAACTAGTTACAAGAACAGTAGCTGTTACTAAATTACCTACTTTAACATATTTACCGTTACTAGAAGTAAGTGTTCCTTGGTCAGTTGTGGCTGTCCAAGTGCCTTCCTCATAATCGTCCAGCGCATTGGCCGCAGCAGTGTCGCCGTTGAATGTGATGCCGCCGCTATTGATGATTCTCATTCGTTCTGTTTCGTTTACGCCAAAAATTATATCTCTTGAAGAAGCGTTGGTATAAATATTCATTCCCTCTGTGTTAAGCGCAATTGCACCAGCATAACCAGAACCATCAAGACGCAACTGACCATCGGCAGTACTGTTCATGTCAATATCTTCATTTGCGTCATTAAGATATATTCTTGCGCCTGCGCCTCTTACATCGAGTTTTTGCAAAGGCGAAACAGTCCCCACCCCGACCCGATTATTTGTGCTGTCAACAAACAGCGTATCAGTGTCAACAGTCAGGTCGCCAGTAAATGTTCCGTTAGTTGCCTCAAGAGCTTGCCCTGAAGGGTGTGTAGCAGATAACTCTGCAGGACCACGGTTAACTACATAGATATTGTTAGTACCTGTGCTGGGTGCAGCAGTAAAGACCAGTGACGTTCCATTGCCCTCAATGTTATATGCCACCCCTGGCTCTTGTCTAACATTGTTTACAAAAACATCTACATTGTTTTCAGTGCCACGCTGCGACAAGGTAAAGGTAGTCGTAGACCCGTTACCGCTAAACGTATCTTTAGCGTTGGTCGTAGTAAAGTTACCCTCTGCTCCTTGTCCTAAGTATGCCATTAGTTAGCTTCCAGTGCGGCGATGCGTGTTTCAAAGTCGGCGTTCTGTATTTCGAGTGCCTCAATCTTGGTGATTGCCTCTTGCAGGGCTTTGATGGCTTTCATATACAAGACAGAATACTTTACCGTCTTATAAGTGACTGGATTGCCATCATCGTCCAAAACAACTTCTTCGTCACCATCTTCGGTAGGGCGTGTCTTTGTCTTAGTCTTGACCAGCCCATTCATTCCCGATGCTTCTAGGTCTTGAGCAATAACGCCAAGCATATTAGGCGCATCTAAATCGTCTGCAATGTAGCTAAACTTTTTAACCTGAACCGCTTTTATATCATCCCACTGAGAACCAGAAGCAACAATGTTTTCTTTTAGCGTTTCGTCAGACGTTGAGCCGTAGCTATTTGTAGCAGAGAGGAAGTCGCCATTAGCTTCAATCTCAGAACGAGCCGTGCCGCCCACAACCCCTTGAAATACAGGGCTTCCATCAGCAGCATTACGACCAGAAACTTGCGTATAATTAGTCCCATCGCCAGCCCATATATATAAAGTTCTTTCGCCACTAGAATATGTAGAACTATCTAATCTTCCAATATTTGTGCTGCTGCTGGGAGAGGCAATGTTTAGACTTCCGCCCCCTGTGATATTCATGCGTTCTGTGGCATTAGTCTGAAAACGAATAGGCGCATTTTGTCGATTGATGATTTCAGTGCCAGTAGACGATGTGCCAAAGTCAGAGCCAACACCTGTGCTTGTGTTTGTGACACGCAGATAGTTTGTGCCACCAGATGACAAATGTATGCCCATATCAGGCGAAGTCGTGCCGATGCCAACCCGATTATTCGTGCTGTCAACTACAAGTGTATTAGTGTCAACGGTTAATTCGTCAATATCACCAATACCGTCATTAATAATCTTACTGATTGACATTAAGTAATCTCCAGGTAGCTCATTGTTACATCACCAGATGACGCAGTATCTGATTGAACAATTACAACATCAGTAGGCTCAAGGACAACCTTTTGGTCGCCACCCACCACTACCAATGTACCACCTGCAGGCACTGGGGCATTCTTAACCAAGTGAATCTTGGAAGAGCCGCCATCATTAATCTTTACATCCACAGCAATCTGTGAATTAATAATGTTAGCAACTGTCAACCCAATAATTGTAGTTGAAGTAGATGCTGGACATTCATACACAGACACTTCAGCTGTGCCTACAGAGGATGCGGTAGATAATTTAAAAGAGTTAGCCATGTCAATATTATACCCTAAAAGTTAGCCCAATGCAATGGCAAAAGCCACGGCAGCGGCAGCTGCGGTTGCGATAGAAGTAGCCAAAGTAGCAGAGGTTGTAGCAAATGTAGATGATACACTTGCTATTCGTGTTTCTAATGTAGCTGATGTTGTTGCGCTTGCTTTTGTTTCTGCAAGAACAGATACTGCATTGATGCGTGTTTCTAAGTTAACAGATGTAGAAGCGCTAGCTTTAGTTTCCGCAAGAACAGACACTGCATTAATACGTGTTTCAAGATTAGCAGAGGTGGCAGCACTTGCTTTTGTTTCTGCAAGGACTGACACTGCATTTATGCGAGTATTAACAGATGTAATAGCTGCGACATTAGCAGTAGCAATATTGTTAACAGAAGTAATAGCTGCCATGTTAATAGCAACAGTAGAGGCGTTAGCAGCAATTGAAGTATTAGCCAAAGCAATTGCCTGTGCATTAGCAGCAATAGCAGAAGCATTAACATCATTAACAACAGAACTAAGTGCGCTAACTACATTATTAATAGATGTAATAGCATTAATATTTGTTGTTATTTTTGTTTGTAGTGTAGCCGAAGTTCCTGCACTAGCAACTCCAGTAAGATTACTACCACCACCATAAAATTCTGTTGCAGTAACATTACCATCTACAAAAATACCTGTATTGGTAGTTTCCATTTTTTTATTATTATTATAGTACAGGTTTACTGCCTCACCTGCACTACAAACTACATACTTTGCAGCTATAGCAGACTCAAGCTGTAGAGTATCAGACCCTCTAATAATCATATTGCCTGCGCCGACATCTCTCATATGAAAATTAGAGCCAGTATGTAAAAGCTCAACTCTATTAGAGCCACTTCCAAACTGTATTTTAACATTATCTGGAATGCTTACAGTTCCAGTGATTTCTCCACCTGCTTTAGGTAGGGCAGCAACTGCGATAGTATTTACAGAAGTGATGGCAGAATTGCTATTGCTAATACTTGTTGCCATTGTAGAAGATACTGTAGCAATTCTTGTTTCTAATGTAGCCGAAGTTCCTACACTTGCAGCTACAATACCTGTAAGATTACTACCGTCACCATAAAAAGCTGTGGCAGTTACATTGGCAGTAAAGTTAGCATTACCCGTTGAGTGGTCAATTTCAAAACGAGGAGTAAAACTACCAAAGCTATTACTTGCTGTTCCAAGTTGAAATTTACCACCATTACTAATTAAAGATGAATTTAAATCTGTTGTATCTGTTTCTGAAAAATTAACATAAGGATATGAAGATGATACTTTAACTCCGTTTGTAGTATGCACTTGACCAGCAACAGAGATAGCAGTATCAAAAGCCACATTACCAGTAAACGTTCCTCCAGATTTAGGCATTTGATTGCCAATGCTTGTTGCCATTGTTGAGGATACTGTCGCAATGCGACTTTCAAGCGTAGCAGACGTACCAGCAAAAGTAGAGCTTACTCCTGCAATACGTGTCTCAAGAGCAGCCGACACATTGGCAATGCTTGTTGCCATTGTACTAGAAACATTTGCAATAGATGTTTGCAAAGCTACATTAGTGGTTGACAAGGTAGCCGAAACTGTGTTAATATGACTTTCCAAAGTCGCAGAGGTTGAAGCAAAGGTAGAGCTTACTCCTGCAATACGTGTCTCAAGAGCAGCCGATACATTAGCAATACTAGTAGCCATAGTTGAACTAACTGTTGCTAATCCTGATGATGTAGCTACTGGCTCACCTGCTAATGTAATATTGGTAGCAGCAACAGTGGTTGCACTTACTGTGCCTGCACTAACAGTTGTAGCAAATAAATCACCAGTGCGTAGGCTGCTAACACTTACATCTTGGAATGTAAGATTTGTAGCATTCAACGTACTTGTTGTAATACTTGTAGCTACGATATTTGTAGTTTGTAAATTGTTTGGTTGAAATGTTCCTGTAACTTTCAAGCTGCCTGCAATGCTTACATTGCCTGTAAAAGCAGCAGAGGTTTGTGAAAGTTTTAGTGAAGAGTTATTGCCAGCACCGTCTTGAACCTTGCGCAGTGTTTCATCTATACCACTATTAGATGCACTAGAATTAATCTGCAACAAATCCTTATAGGTATTTGCAATCTTTTTACCTGTTAAGTCTGCCATCTATACTGTATTCCAATTCTTATCTAATAGTTCCCACTGATAAATAATCGTGTGTCGTTCAGTGGCATCTTCCCAGTTTATGTTCCTGTCAATATTAGGGTCAGGTCGTGCATTCATTACGAAGTTGCTTCTGTCCCGCATATCGGGTGTTCTATTCTGTGGATGGTCTACCCTGTTGTATGCCCCATCCCAGTCATCGGGACAGACCCACAAGTTATAGCTGTTCTTTCGAAGCCTGCTGCGAGGATAAGAAAAACCACATACATCACATTCTGCTTTAACATGTTTTCCTCTAGCCATTTATAACTCTGGTAGCCACGCCGACACAGGAACTGCCGAAACAAGTGAAGGTCGTTGTGGTCTAGCATCCCTAATGTTTTCATCATCGGTTACTCTGGCTATTCTGTTTTGGGGATGGTTGTGTCGGTCATACTTTCCTTCGTAGTCCATGTTACAAACCATCATACCATAGCTATTCTTTTTTAGTTCCCGTAAGGGATACCGAAAGCCACAGATGTCACAGAGTCCTAATGATTTAGTTGCTCCCATTACTTATAGTTCAGGCGGGGCGTAAGATATAAGCTTGCACGTTCTTTATCTTCCTCTTGCGCTCGTACCAGCCTTTCTTCGTACTCCGTCTTCAACATTTGGATTCTGCCCATATCGACACCTGGTCGCTTCATGGACATAAAGTATGCCGTACCTGCAGTAAGGCAGGGATAGAAACGGCGAGAGATGTCTGCAGTCTGCGAAGACCGTGAGACATCTTGAAAATATTTTACAGTTTCAAACTTAACTTTGTCTGTATTGTTTTCGGGTACAGGCCACAGATACACGACAGGATTATCACGCTCTCTGCGTACTGCGTATTGTGTCGGACGACCCGTCTGCCCTTTGCGTGGAATCTTGAGATACTCTTCCATGCTAATGCGTTCTAGCTGCAGGTCAGTATTGTCTCTATTAACCACCGCTTCAATTACGTCGATGTTATGTGCGTCTAGACTATAGGCTGTGACACTTGTTGCCACGGACACCGCCGTAGTATTAATTGTCCAAAGCTGAATACCACGGTTTTGCCAATCTTGCAGGAGCAAGTTTATAGAGCGGCGTGCAGAGCGAGGCTCTTCGCCTAGCGTAGGTTCGCCACCAATCATTTCCATTGCTTCTTGGATTACTTCATCAATATCCATTGAGAAACTATATGTACCTGATGTTGCCATTTAAGGCCTCCTTGCTGCTACTTTGTTGTTGCGACCAGTCTTCTTACGGCTTCCGCCTCTTGGACGTTTTGAGCCAGTAGTTTGTTTTTTAAGACCACCTACCTTTCTTCCAACCTTAGTAATTTGTTGACTGGTCGCTGCCCTACTTATCGCCATTGTCTTTAAGTTTTTTTTCTGCTCTTGCGACCAAGACCGAAAGTCTGCTTTTGACTTTTAGGAGGCCGTTTTTTACTGCCTGACTTACCTGCCCAAAAGACTTTATCAGCCCAGTAAGCAGCTGAAGTCTTGCCTTTAGCAATGTTCTTTCCATGCCGTGCTTTAAAGTTTTTACGAGCTTCTGGGCTGTAGTTGTGACCCATTCCTTGAGCGCCAAACCGAATGACTTTAACGTTTCCATTGTTTCCCCTTACGGCCACTACGGCCTTTTTGCTTGGATGATTAGGAGTTCTCTTGGGTTTGTTTAAACCAGATAGTCCTAGCTTCTTTAGTTTATTTTTTTCTGCGTCTGTGAGTGCCATTAGTATAACCTGTTATGTCCTGATATAGAACCGCCTTTTGCTGCCTTGCGAAACTTTGCAGTTTTCTTTGCTATAGCTTTAGGCTGCTTAACGAATTGCTTTCCCTGTTTGCTTCCTTTTCTTTTTGCTCTCGATGTTGCCGCATACTCTGCTGGGGAGAGTGCCTCAATAGCCGCCTCTGGTAAATACCTTTCGCCAGTCTTGCTCGACTTCTTGCCACTCTTAGTTCTCCACTTTTGTTTTGTCCACTTGTCGAGAGACTTTTGAGATTTTGCTTTTGCCATTTAACATACTACGATTTGTAGCCCCCACCTCTTTCTTTGTAACGTTTTGCCAGCATTTGAGCTTTTCTTGCTGACCACTGACCAGGCTTTCCGCCCTTTCCGCTTGCCTTAATACTTTCAAATAATCTTTTACGCATACCAGGCTGTGTGTAGTTGCCTGCCTCATTAACACGGCTACCTTCCTTTTTATTTACTTTTTTTTTACTGCCACGATTATCAGAAAGTTGAGACTCAATATAGTCCATATGTTTTTTGAAGTCTTCCATTTGAGCCTTTTCAGATTCATAGGCACGCTTGGCTTGTTCGGGCGTACCACGTGTGCTAGACTCTTTCAATCCACCGCCTTCTTGCCTATAACCCATACGGTTGCGAACCTTAGTAGGAAGCTTTGAAAGACCTGGATTATCTGCTGGTACTTTTTTCATTACCTCATTGCCTTTCCATAACCAGACTTAGCGCAGCCAACACCTTTAGGCTTACCTGACATACCACCACCAGCTTGACGCTTAACAGTTTTCTTTTTCATTCCACCACCATAAGATTTTTTAGAAGACAAGCGGTCAACCATCTCTTGACGAGGGCCGACATATTTGCCAGCCTGTCTGCGTTTTCTTTTAGTACTTAATTTACGAGAATCTGCACCAGACTTGGCTACAGTTTTTGTCAACCTGGCTTTCTTTTTTCTAGCCGCTTCTTCTTCTTTAGTGCGTGTATGATAAGGCTTACCGTTAAACATAAATTGTTTTTTACCCGCCTTACGTGCAGCAGCAAAAGCTTGACTAAATGTTTGTTTTTTAGCAGCAGGTTTAGCGGCAGGTTTAGCGGCAGGCTTCATTTCACCACGTGCTTTTAATTCTTTTGCCGCTCTATCAAAACGAGCTTGAGCATTTTTTGCAACAGGGGTTCTCATATAACTTCCCTTGCTTGATTTGCTCAATCCTTTATTAATAGTATCTTGACTCTTTTTAATTACAGACTTTAATTCTGCAACCGTCATCTTAGATTCACGAGAGGCTGATTTAGCAGCCTTCTTTTTAGCACGTTCAGCACGCAAATTTTCCATATATTTTTGATAACCTGTTTTTTCCATTTTAAGTTAACTCCCTTTATTCACTTCCATTAATTGTGTTTTCACCAAATAAAGAAGCAGGAGCTTCCATATCGTCACGGCGTGTTCTTCGAGATTGATTTCTCAAAAGTTCTACAGAATTAGTATATCGTTGTTCATAATAATTACTTACTGTATAATTTTTCATAAAATCCCCTGCTTCTACCATGCAGCCATAAAATAAAGCATCATAACAAAAATCAGAGAAATAGTTAGTTTGATTTAAACTAGTCAAAGCAGCTGGTCTAGCGACATATACAAGCTCACCATTATAAGTAGCGCTTGCAGTAGGAGCAACAATAACATTAGTATTTGTTTTCTTAGCATAATATTTTGGTGTTCCCGTGCTGGCACTGACAGGCCAGTAGTCATAAATAAATTCATCTGTCCTTTGAAGCAAATTAATTTTAGTACCACTATCTTCAATTCGAAGATTTTTTACATATCGTGTTTCTGCTGGCAATGTAAGAGTATTTTTGCCTGCAGATAATGTAACTGTTGTGGTTGTTACCAAACCAAAATCATCCAAAGCTTTGACTAGTCGTTCTTCAACACGATTAACCATTTTTGGAATAGCCGAAATAAATTCGCTGCCATCATTTTCTGTGGCATCAATAATGTCGGTAACAAGATAGGTATAATTAGCCATAATAAATTGTCGTAGAAATAGTATTAACAGCAGAAACAATTACCTTGCCTGCCATGCGAACACCATTATCTGCGAAGTCCTGATAGTTGCTTCCGTTAATTTGGAACTTAATACGACCACCGTTGGTATTACCAAACGGGTCTACAGACGTACCAGTAATAACCACAATCCCTGTCCCTACACATTGTACGCCACGTACACGGGTATCAGTAACGGTTACACTAGTAAGCGAATCTACAAATGTGCCAGTTCCAGAAACAAATGCGCTTCTAATGTTAGTCATTGTTTACTCCTATAAAAATGTCAATAGGTATATTATACTAAAAAAGGGGGTGAGATACAAGTCCCACCCCCTTCAAAGGTTAGCTAATAGGTGTTTTAATTAAGCACCTTGGCTTCCGTAGAAACCACGCCAGTCACTGAAACCAAACGCATAACGCTCACGAGCCTTAAAGCGCAGGTTGCCAGTGTCAAAGTCAGGCTCCATTTTAGTCTGAAGCGGTGAACGTACGAACATTTTCGCACCATTCGGAACATCAGTCTTAATGAAGTAACCGTTAGTGTCCGTGAAACGGCGGTTTACATAGAAGCCGTTAGGGACAAGACCTTGATTGCGAATGCTGTTAATGTCGTTGACATTAGTAGCAGAGTTAGCAATCGTGGTTGACAAGGTGCTGTTCAGAATCTGGTCAGCAGTAAATGCCAGGTCTGACGGGATGTGCAGGCTTTCGGCCTGTGCGCCAATCAGAATACCACGGTCATCTTTAGTTTTAGAAATAGCAATCAATGCAGTTTCCAAAGCGGCTTCCGAAAGGTCAGAAGCAGCCAAGGCATTGCTTTGGTCGCCATCGCCAATGGTCGGGTGTGAAGCGGAGAAGAAAGCTTGTCCGTCACCACCTGCAAAGGCAGAGTTAAAGCCGTTGTTGAAAACATCAGCAGCTTTAACTTGTTTCGTGTTCGCCATAGCACGAGCCAAACCTTTGGCACGCAGTTTAGCGAATGTGTCATAGAGGTTGTCCTCCATAGCTTCTTCCGTAACGGCAAAGCCAAGGGCAATCGTCTCATGCGTATAGCGTGAGGTGTAGCTTTCTTGGGCATCGTCATATGATACGGCAGCGCCTTCACCTTTTACAGGTGCAGTGCCGAAGCCAGTGAAGAGAACTTCTTCTTCGAATGCACGGTCTGAATTTTCAGTGTCAAACAACGGTGCATGTTCATCAGCAACTTCTCCATACTCAAGACCGAAAACGGCGTTGAGGCCAGGGAGAAGTTCTTTTGCAATACTTGCTCTATTAATAGCCATTATTATTTATCTCCCTTAGTTAGTTGTTGTTACAACGGCTGAAGTTACAACATTCTGATAATCGGTAGCGTCATAGTTAAATGCAACTTCCATTTTCGTGAATGCGTCACCAACAGCATTGCTAGGCTCATCAACAACACCGATAACACGCAGCAAGCCGTTAGTGGCTTTACCAGTTGAACCAGCGGTTGTTTTAGCAACGATGGTTGATTTACCAGTAAAGGTAGAACCACCAGCAATTGAGCTAACTTCTACGTTGTTTCCTACGATACCAGCAGCAACTGTGGCATTCGAAGAAATGATGTAAGTTTGACCAGGATTGTCATTTACCAAGCCAACGATGTCTGAAGCAGACACGCCAGAATAGTAAGGTTTAAATTTTTGTTCCCCGTCTTCTACATAGCGGCAACCCTGGAAAGTACCAACAGGTACTTCGGTTGTCGTTACGCAGGGTGTAAGTGTACCAGAGGCAATACGCACAGGAGTACCTGTGTACATTGCCGTAGCACCTGAAGCAATAGGATATTCGTTCAGGCCGTTACTATTTGGTGCAGCACCACGAACACGGGAAGGCTGAAGTCCAGTGACTTTAGTAGTAGACATATTTTTCTCCTTCAGTGTCTAAGTTGTGTAACCAGACTTCGCCACCCTTTTAATCAAAAGAAGGGGTGCGACCCTTGGTTACATTGGTTTTGCTTTGATTTTGAATCGGCATTCTGCGGTCTGATGAGTTTTCAAGCTGTGCATTAACAGCATCAACCATCTCTGCGGAGGCGTTTTCAAAGTGTCTTTGTCGAGCTTCTGCACGTTTAATTGGCAATTTAGCAAGTGCCAAATCTCCTCGACATACAGTACCCTTATATCGACCTTCATCTTTAATTGCAGATGTGTGCGCTAATTCAGGTACTTCTTCAAGAGAAACAAACTCCCAGCCTTCGGCCATTCGTTTGCCAACATTTGTATAATCGTCACCACCCTTTAGGGTTGTACGTATCCAACGAAGTTTCATTCCTTGGTCTTCAAACCGTGAGGTTACTGATTCAGGAATATCTAGAAGGTTCGGTTCACGATATTCAAAGTCTTCTTCTACTTCTCTTGTTTCCAGTTCACGACTCTGGGTGCTACGTGTGGTGTTTCGTGCCATAAGTGTATATCCTTTCGCAACTATCGGTTAATGGTAGTATACTCGCCTTGGCCTGCCTTTTCGACTTTTAGCTTTTCGGCTGCATACTGTTCAAGTGATATGCCCCATTTTTCTGCAAGGCGTACATCTTCTTGAGAGAGTTTTACCTTCTTACTTGATGAGGGTGCTGGAGTGTGCGAAGCTCCTGCGACCACTTGAGCAGGGGTTGACGTTTCCTGCGCTACGGGGGTTTCGGCTGCTACTTCTTTGGTAGCTTTTCCAAACTTGTTAGGAAATTGTTCTGCCATACGGCGGTCAATTTCTTGATAGTAATCATCGTCAGCTGGGTCAAAGCCTTCTTCCTGAACCTGACTATCAACTTCAAGAGCAACTGCAGTCATTACACGGTCAGTATTAAACCAGTCATTTGCTGCTGCCCAGTCTGTTGCTTTACGCTGTGCATCTGACACAGCTGCAGTTTGGGCTTGTTGTTGTTGCTCCTCAAATGTTTGAGGCTCAAAGGATTCCGCCTGTTGACGAAATTCTGTCAGTCGATAATTATCTTGCTGGGCAGTGTTAAGAGATTCTTGTGCCTTTAAGATGTTATCGGCATCGCCGCTTTCTACGGCCTGACGGTAAGCAGAGCGAGCAAGCTCTAATCGTTCCGTCACTTGGCGTTCATTAGATTCAACATTATTATTTAAGAGATTTTTATATTCTTCTTCTCTTTGTTGAAGCTTCGTTTGCATTTCCTTTTGCTGTGACAAAAGATTTTCAATTTCAGCTTCACGTTCTTTTTTCTGTTTTACCAGTTGTCGAATACGTTTCTGTGCGCCAGATGTTTCTACACCCTTGGTTTCTTTTTCTTGCTCTTCTTCAATTGTAGGGGTAGGTTCTTCTTGGGGTGCTTCTGCTTCTACTTTTGCTTCAGGCTCTTGTGGCTCTTCTGCTTTAGTTTC
>Ga0213867_1000735_pt1 | contig 14592 bp, 11 predicted proteins | sample PICome_12_FD_160120 | JGI IMG/M metagenome (GOLD analysis project Ga0213867, IMG submission 160120) | Coastal seawater microbial communities near Pivers Island, North Carolina, United States - PICO540 | ecosystem: Environmental > Aquatic > Marine > Coastal | place: USA: North Carolina... | reverse complement strand
TGCTCGACGTATGCTATCCGGCATCCTTTTCCCGTCTCCACGACGCCTGAAAAATATGGTAGATTATCCGTATCAATATTCTTACAACCGCAGGATGACGCAAGAATTTGTAACATCGTACTTTTACCACATCCATTTCGTCCAACCAAACCAACTTTTCCATTTCTGGGGAGAAAGTACGTTACGTCCTGAAGCTGATACACGGAACCTCCATCGTGTGAACATGATAAATTAAAAATGGAAATAGCAGGTTGTTGAGGAGGAGACGTTCCCTTCTGTTGCACATTGTTGTCATCTGATTTTCGTTGTTGTAAGGCAAGCAGGAAGCTCACCAGTGGCTTCAAAGTCCATAAACCCTTCATAGATTACGTGATTTATTGACAATTGCTGCAGGTAGTAAAATTATCTCTCTACCTCTTTCTCTAATTGAAAGAGAAAAGAGATAGAAATTCCTGATAGTCTACATGTACTTGTTGCTGATTAGCTGATCTGTGAAGTGCGTATTACGTACGAGCTTGCGCAATTTTTCACTCCGTGTCAATTTGTAACGTCTTAGCTAATTCAATACATTTATGCGATCTTTAGTATCATAGCCAAATCGTTGCTCGTACATTCGAATGCCGCTCATGCTCGTATCAACAACAACAACACTTTGATCGGTTGGTCTGTGGGTTTATCTTTCGTCTTCTCTTTATTGCACGGAATATCAGAGAGATCTCCTAAGTATATCATCCTTGTCGTTTCTATCATATTGATTGCATTGGATTGTGTAAGCAAACAAGCTAATTTTTTAAAAAGTAGCCGTAAAATGGGAGAGGAAAGTACTGACAGTGGTAACAAACCAGCAACAAGTACTCCTAGTTTGCCGGATATCACATGGAAGCTACCGGATAATATTGAGGATCATATCGAAAAGGGGATACTGAAGGCGGGCGTTGGGATTGTTGCCGGAGCAGCAATGGGTGCTTTATTTTTCAAGTCTGGAAAGGGATACGTGGGAGCAATGGCTCTTGCAGGAGTGGGAGTTGCAATTGGATCTACTGTTGAGAGAGCTAGAAATGAAAAGCGCGATTAGAGTGGAACTGCGCTATTATGTGGGGGGTCATGGCAGGGCCCTAGTAATCTTTCATGATTTTCTTTATGTGACTGATAGGTGATGGGATATCGAATGGTGTATGCTACAAACCCACAATTGTTGCCTAGAAAGTCTAGAAAAACCTATTAATTTTTATCGGCTAATTGTTTTTCCAACTCTTTGACTTTGTCTTCCAATTCTTGAATTCGAGGAACGATGGATCCGATAACGCTTTCTGCATATTTACCCTGTTATAATTTTGATTTAGTTTAGTTCGTGGGTCATACAATGGATATATGCGACATATCTGAAAAACAAATACAAATTACTTACAAGCACATCTACTTCGAGATTGACTAATCCACCAACAGGCTTTTGGGGTACGATAATTTTCTTCTGAGTGTATTCAATGAGCATGAAAGTGAACCAGTTCTCGGATGCATTCACATCACACACGGTCAGACTAGTGCCATCAATTGCAATGAAACCCTTCGGCACTATGTATCGCAAGATCTCAGGATCGGTTTTCACTTTAATCCACAAGGAATCTCCCTCGACCTTAAAATACGAAAAGTAATTAAAAAATAAAGGACTTCTGTGCTTCAGAAATGCAATGACATACCCATTTATCTATTATTTCTCCAACTCCATCGACATGGCCTTGTACAAAATGACCGCTATTTCTTCCCCCTATTTCACTCGCTCGTTCAAGATTTACAGCATCACCTGATTTCAGAGATTGAAAATAAGTCTTGTCAAGAGTTTCGGGGGCAAGGCCGACTTTGAAGGTATTTTCCGAGAGTTCAGTGGCAGTCAAGCAAACTCCGCTGACACAAATACTGCATCCGAGGTATGCTCCTTCCAACACATCCGATGCCTCGATAGTTAGTTCAGTCCCAGTCCCTGTCGAACCGTCCCATAAAACCATATCATCTCTTTTCTCGAATGATGTTACCGTACCCATCTCCTCCACAATTCCAGTGAACATGTGACGACTGGTGGCACTAGCAGTATACCGCCTCCTCCGATTACAAACGAATGCATCGATTTTCACAAAAACTGCAACAGATGCTACTATCAAAATATTTGCTTTCCTAATGAATCTCATACTGTCTTGCCTTGTAACTTAACTATTTCTGATGAAACTTTGTAGATTAAGTGCAACAGATCGATAATAATGATAGTACTGATACGCGCTGTCCCATGCTATCTTGCGTCAGTTCTGGTCTTCACACTCCTTACACGTGACGGTATGTACTTTTTCGTTTCGTAACGTTAACGAACAGGAAATCACTAGCATCTAGCATCTCTAGCATCTAATCTAGCAGCATCTAATCTAGCATTTAGCATGACAGAACACAACTGTAGAGTGAAAAAATCTATTGCCTTTCTCTGCAAAGTTTACGGCACAGAGTAATCTTGTAATCTTGTAATCTTGTCAACTAAAGATAAGAGCAGTACTACTCATATCTCGTAACCAGTATAGAAATAATAACTACATTTAAAAGAACAAAGAATGGATTCAGACGACGAAATTGGAAAGGATCCAAAGCATCCGGATTCGGCCATTCGTCTTGCTTCATCGGTTCACCGATTTCACGTTCCAGGTAGTTTTTTTTTGATAAATGTCGATTAGATTCAATGTCCCTGATTGCTTGTTTATACTTATAGAAATGGGGTGGGGTAAGGATGGTCCTGGAACTAACTTATCATTTGTGAAGTCTTTCAAAACGGCAGGGCACCATGCTTCGACTCGGGCGATGTTAAGAAGGGCTGATATGGCTAGGTTGAGGCTTGCGGAGTCCTTGTCGTCGGCAGGAAAAAATCGATACGATAATGTGATCACTGGCAGTCGTGATTATTTACCATTGATACATCAAGTTTTGGCTAGTTGTAAGGCGTATCCTGATGGAGCGGTATTAGATGAAAAGTTGGTATTTGAGTGGACGTCTGGTGTAGAAAAAAGCAAAGCTTCTACTAACAAAAAGAGCCGATATTCAAAATCAGAGGCCTTGATGTATGAACTAATAATGGTTATTGTCAGTGAGAGCTTAGCTCATGCAGGTATGGGCTGCGACGCAACTACGAACGGAAAGTTTCCGATTGCATCAAAGTCATTTAAAATTTCTGCTGGTATCTTTGACTTCCTCGCAAAAGTACAATTGCCGAAATGGGTAACTCGTGGTGAATCGGTAACCGAAAAAGATCTCCCTGCTGAATGTAGTGTAGGTGTCTGTGAAGCTATGAAATTTCTGTTCCTCGGAATAGCTCAGGTAAGAAAATGACAATTGTTCATGGTTGTCTACAGAATACCTTGTCTGAACTGGTCTTATTGACTTGAAATAGCAAATGGCTGTTGCTACAGCACTCATGAAGCCAGAAAAGCCGAAATATCTTCTCATTGCAAAACTTTGTTTAGGAATTTGCTCCTTGTTTGAAGACTTTTCGAGAGTTATGAGGAATAAAGCAAACCACAATTCTAAATTCGACAAGAGCTTTTTTACTTTGCTCACCTTCCAGGTTACACTCCATAAGGCACTGTCTTTTTATTTTCAGGCTAGAGATGTATGGGATAAAGGAGAAGAGTATGGTGTAGCGATATCAATGTTGAACGAGGCATCGTCATTGATGCGTACACGCTCCAGCCCTACAGGGAAAGGCATACCTGAAATTGAGAATAAATCATCACTCCGAGCACTGAACAATGATATTGCCGATTTCAAGGCACACATATCAGAACTTTTATCAATTTGGGAGCTAGATAATTCAACAATTTACTTTTGTCGGGTACCTGACAGTATACCTGACGGTCAAATAATTCCACAAGGTCTGATTATGATGAAACCCGAGCTTTATTCTTTGGACGATGTTAACCCTCTACCACTTTCAATTCCCTCCCGCCACGACGAAATTGCAGCATCTACGTTGATTTCTTCATCAATAAGTCAAAGTCCCGTAACTCAGAGGTCGTCGGATATGTTACCACCGCCCCCTATACTTTCCGACATTGATGTTCCTCCCCCACCACCGTATTCTCCCCACTCATCGGCCAAAAGTCCATCGCACCAACGTTCAGACAGTGATCTCGCGCGTGAACTTCAGGCGCAGCTTAATAGTTCCAGTGACGAGCCCCCTCCTTATTCGGCAATTGAACAAAGTGGAGTGAATGAAACTAGACCGCGTTCAGATAGTGATTTGGCCCGTGAATTACAAGAAAAATTAAATGCAGAGCAATAGCCATAAAACAGGCTGTTACATAATCATCAAAATTGGTGTTGATATAAATAACTAAGTAGACATGAACTGTTACATTGACATACTTGACTGACGGCCGATATAGCTATGGTCTTATTTCATTCCACGCTTCCTTTGGAAACCTCACTTCTGTTTTTAACTGTTTGTCTTATTTATTCCAGGTAGTTTTAGTACCATGCAAGAGTCAATATTTATTGGCAGTGCACATTTCACAATTCATTTATCATAGACATTAGACACTACAATTTTGACATGCAGTGCATGATTCCGATTTTGATGACATACGCCGTTATCCCTGATGAATCAGAACCATCAATTTATGATGTGCTTCTTTAGCAAAGATGTCATTGCTTCAAATTAACTTACTTGAGAAATGCAAATGTGATGTTCTGCAGCAGTGAAGCTGTCACCTACCTGCACTTGTTTTAACCTCGTGCACCGTCTCTACAATATTTCATGGTCTAACTTGAATAGTACGTAGATGCGGTAGAAGTAAATTATTGTGGCATCTATGATTTTGCCATCGACTAGTTGGAATAAAGTTGCTCGCGCTTTACGAAAGTAACGAGTACGAACGACGTAACGATCAAGCCCTTACCACTTTCCGCATTATCCTTTTTTGATCGTCATAACTCCACCAAACACCTTTTTAAAAGGTCCACTTCCCGATGATCGTTCATGTTACAGTTATTTCTCGATTACCTCTCTGTAGACCAAGTTTGCCATAAGTTTAATCTTTATTTTGGATTTGGTGGCCCTCCCAATCTAACCTTTTCAACGAAATCACAGCTTTTGATGGAAAAGGATGGAGGTCATTTCATATGATACCATACGATTTGTGTGATCCTAATAAGTGGTCATGTGTACCTTGATAGTGCTTGCATTTTAAAAATTTCACCAGAAAATAGACTGACAACAATCTTCTCAAAGATACTCGGATACACGAATATCTGATTTACATATTATTCATAATATTCGACATCTTTTCTTAAAGAAATTTTTTAATCCCGACTTGATGAAAAATATCAGAAAAAAGAAGGAAATCTATCTTTATATTTATATTCAAGTCAAAAACACTGCGTCGTTCATTTTCCATTGTTATGAAAAATCATAAAAATCAGAAGACTCGCCAAGATTGTGTCATATTACGCTAGATCTCCCTACCGTAAGAAAGGAGGGATTTTGTGTCTGTGAAATGAAAAAAGGTATATGAGACGCTCTACGCAATGAGTTGTGTCAAATGAAACTTCCGAGGAAAATAATTCTCATAAATTGTAAAAATTGAACGTCTCACTTTTGATCTAGCCCATCGAATTTGAAGTGATTGGTACAGCTGCCAACAATGCCTCCGACAACATAGTCAATCGGTCGATATTGTAAAGGCAACCATCACTCTAGTTTTCTGGGCAATTGATGTATACACACATAAAGAATAGAAGAACTTACAGTAATTTCCCAAAGTAATGACAATTAAATTGACTTTCGAGATTTCTTCTTGTTTGTAACTTTCTTAGCTTCCCTCCACGATGCTGTCATATTTTGCATACTGCTTTGTATGCGATGAAACGGGTTTTGAGAGGGTTTAGTAGCAACTATACCCTGACTACGTTTACGACTTTTGACTTTCTTTTTCTGTTTTAAACAAGAATATAATTAGACTTGAGAGAAGTAGAAGGATACAATACTTAGTGCATCTTCTTCCTTACCTTCCCTTCATCTAGCTTGGCATCCCAGCGATCCAAATAAAGTTTCCTTTTTCTTTTCCTTTCATTTAAATTCATTTCTCCGACTAAAGCTTCACGTTTCCTCTCAATAGAATCTTTGGTTGTCACTGATTTAATAATACTTTCCTCGTCATCATTCCAAGCAGATACGGCCTTACTTCCCAAAAGATTTGTGCCTCTTGCTCCTTTTTCAATTGGCTTCCACACATTTTTATGGCGTTTACTGAAAACTTCGATATTTCCCTCTTGGACACCTTTAAGCACCACCGCTGTTGCTTCATTATATCTTTTCTTCTTTGAATTATTTGATTCTGTAGTCGAATCGTTATTAGTACTACGATTTTTCTGATCAGGACTAGATTCGCGGTCTCGATTCAAAGTGTTATTGAATTCTTTTGATTGGATAGATACATCATCTGATTCTTTTTTCAAATCCTTCAAAGGTGTTTGCTTGTTTAAAGTACCTACCGTTTTTCTACTTACTGAATCTTCTTCATTACTATGTAACTTTTTGAAAGGAGAGGTTTCCATATGCTTGCTAGGAGCATCTTTCTTTGCATTAGGTGATGATAATTGTAATGTATTCTTTCGTCTACGCTGCTTCTCTTCATCTGATTCGCTACCTGACTTAGATTTCTTGCCAGCTAGCTCAATACTTGAAGCACTTGCGATGCTATCAGCCCGAGCCCTCGCTCTCGCTGCCACAACTTTGACAGCATCTGCTGAAGTCATTCCGCCTGAAGGGGGTTTAGGATATTCTATTTTGACCTCGTGACGAGTATAAAACAGGACATAGGCATGCCTATTTTGAACAACGGTCTTTTCTGAAACCTCTTGAGTATGAGAGTCATCCATGTGATACCACTTTTTCTTCTCTGACTGGGTCGGTTTTTTGACAAATGCAGTATAGTGACCAGAACTAGATGAGCTACCAATATGACTTACAACTCCATGTAGCATATATCTACAGGTTCGTCTGTCGCTAAGGGGGAGTTTCAAAGATGTTGGAAACTCAATGCGTTTATTGATCTTTCCACCTCCACCACCACTCCATTTCCCCCCATAACTGACTCCTGAAAACGTAAATCTTTTCAATTGGATGCAAAGTGAAAGTGGAGGGCGGAACACAGTGAGCTGTTTCTTTGGGCAAACGTAGTTCTTGCAACTTGAACATCGCCAACGATTCATCGAATCTAGTTTTTCGGGCCGTGTAAATTCATTTACAGCATCTGATACACTACAAACATTTGCCTTACTTATTTCTAAGTCAAGATCAAAGAAAGGATCGTATGTGTTACTGGAATATCCACATGAAGGGCATAAGAGCTGACTCCTAAGATATCCCCCAAAAATACGATGAATAAGGGTTGTCTCGTCTAGTCGAGGTATTGGTAGACGATCACGCCAGCCACTTTTCCTAGAGTCAATTCCAGCAGCTCTTAGCTCGCCTTCTTTCATCGAATCTAATAAATGGACAAGAAATTCGTGCGCATCTTCCTGTCGTCCTAAGCGAAAACGGGACTTCCTGCCATCACTGCCTAATGACGATAAAGCGTTCGCAATTGATCTGGGAGAGAATGATTTCGTTGCATTACCATGCAAATGCTTGATGAGATTTCGCAAATCCAGAAAGAGTCTTTGTCCCGTCGCAAACTTTCCTCCTTTTGCTGCTCGAGTAAGGGAAAGAGTGCTGTCGATGGTACATTGCGAAAATGTTGGTAAATATATTAGACATTGTAAGGTGGCATTCATGAAGCATGTATTTCCCAAATTATTCAGCCCAGGCATGGACAAAGAATTGCTCTCAATCATAGACCTAGACCAAACGTGCGAACGCAGAACATTCATTTCATCGCAAAGACCTGTTATAGCGAGAGTATTGAGTGATATCCGGAAATCGAAAAATATGATAACATGAACGGTACCAGCTTACCTCTGCTGGGCAAATTAAGTTCACCATCAGTAGAATTCAAACGAGGCCGGCATCCTACCCTATCTGCTAATACTTCATTTACCGATTTTGATGCTTTTGTGGCAGAATCATTTCCATGTGAATTATTCGATCTACCTACGTCTGATTTTAAACTGTTTTGACCACTCCCGTTCAGCCTTTCTCCTTTATTTATTAAGCTTTTCTTTCCACAACTGCGGTAATCATCAAAGGAGAAAACTGATCCTGGGGGTTTTCGCAAATCTGCGAGCCGACTGACACCAAAAGCTGCGCTTGGAGATTTAGGATGCAGAAACTTAATCGATCTTTTCTTACTTGAAGTTTTGCCATCTTCCTTAGCCTTGCCAACGTTTTCTGGAGATCGATAGAACCCAATCTTATCCGGAGTATTATGGTTTAGATGTGTAGCATGTTGTGGAGAGGTTTTGTTCATACTACCTTCGCGGCGATTATGATGGTGATAGCCATTTTTATGCTTGTGCCTTTTTTTCTTTCCACTTTTGCCCATTGCTCTGCCAAATCGATCACAATATTATTTGTTAAAAATCCATGCGGTTGCAGTAGTTCAAGTTTTTAGAAGAAAGTCTAAAAAGCGATTGGCCATTGGCCTTTTGGATTTTTACCAACGATATGGAGAGCTTACAGGTTTCAAATAGATATGGATCTCTCTTTCTACCGGTAGCTTCTATCGACTTTTTCTGTCAGACAAATCCACTGCATCACTGCACAATCACTGCAACAGTATCATCAGTTGTCAGTTGTCAGTGTAGAGATGTGGTAACGTAACCTGTAACACCTGTGTGAAATATCAAATACCCATCGTAAAAATTGGTGGCAACTGTGTACGTAGAAGAGTTCGCATTTTACGAAGTTTAAGGAAGTTATCTTTCAACAAGAAGCGAGAAGCGATAACCAATAGCCAATAGACCAAAACGAGCTACGAGCACGAGGTTTCAGGTTTCTCGCTTTTTCACTTCTACTTCTACTTGCACAAAACAGAAAATAGCAATAAAAATGTACACGGTGTATCCTTTTATATCTGTAATGTCTAAACTCTAAACCTAGAGAGGAACAGTTCGAGAAGGTGTTATTGTGCGCACGTTATTTTGAGATAATCATTATTTTGGTCTAAGCAACGATCCAGGCGAATAGAAGTGATTCCTCGAGATCTCTACTCTCTTTCTTTTTCTCTAGAGAGAAATCATTAAGTTACGGATTTCACTACTTTTGATCTATTCATAAGGTCATGGCCATAACAGAATAATAGTCCCATAGTCATTTTCATCATCTGACACGAAAATAGTCACTTGAAAATTTCAACATGAGCTTTTCAATTGTGCTTTTCTACAAGTACTTCTCTCCGGACGTCATTGAAAGATTGTCACAAAATACAGAACAAATCCATGATACGTATCGTTTTATAAAAACCACTGCCGAAAAATTCAAACTTAGGGGGAGAATACTATTTGCTAGTGAAGGTATCAACGGAACTCTCAGTGCTACGACAAAGGAAAATTTGGTAAACTTCGTTCATATTTTGGAGGAATATCAATTTGAGTCTATGTGTGTATTTCTAGACATCGATTGGAAATATTCTACCACAAAAGATGATTCGATCGCACCTTTCCCTGATTTATATGTATCGCTAGTGAAGGAAATAGTGAACTCTGGAGGGTCTTTTGACGCAAAAGATATTGATCAGTTCGGTGGAAAACATTTGAGCCCAGAGGAGTTTCACTTGGCATTATCTTCAGGCTCCAAAGATACTGTCGTAATTGACGTTCGAAATCCCTATGAATATGCTATCGGTCACTTCATCTCGGCGGAAGGTGAAAAGGCGATAGATCCATGTATGGTTACCTTTAGTTCGTTCGATTCCAGTTTCTGTACGAAAAATGCTGATAAATTGAAGGATAAACGTGTTCTAATGTACTGTACAGGTGGCGTTAGATGTGAAAAGGCCTCTGGAATGCTGCGAAAACGAGGTGTTAACAATGTATGTCAGCTCAAAGGGGGAATTCATAGATACCTCGAAGCGTTTCCTGACGGCGGTTTTTTTAAAGGAAAGAATTTTACTTTTGATAAGCGGGTTGCGGTTTCCAGTGAAAATAAAAATATTTTGGGTTCATGTCTCGAATGTAATGAAGCGTGGGACGAGCTCTCTGGTAGAAAGATTTGCACTGTATGCAGAGAATTGGTTTTAATTTGCAATGAATGCGAGTCAAATCTTCGCGAGTATCATTGCATCAGACATTCTTTCTTAAAATCGTGCTATTTCACGTTCTTAGAAGTTTTTGACATTGAACAACTGAGGCCAATGCACGAAGAATTGACATCAATTATGAAGGAAAGTAACCGTGCTCAACAATCAAAGAAGCTTCGAAAAACTTTGCGTAAACAGATTAACAGAGTCAGTGCACGTATGGAAATGTTGGAGGAAGGTGAAGCATGCGTTGATTGTAATTTGCCCCGAAAATGTAGAATGTGTTTTTCTTCCAAATGCGATGGATTATGCTGGGGTTTCTGGAAGACTTGAAAATATTATGTGAACTTCTAACTAAATCCCATAAGTACTTGCACATCTCTTTCTTAGAGAGTAACCCGCAGAGTGGTTGAAGCAGTACACTAACGGTAGTTGAAAATCACACCTTTTAATTCATTGGCGAACGATTGTCGACTGGAAATCAGAAAGTGAAATTAGGTACAATAGTAATGACTGGTCGTACAGCCAATTGACGTTGCCGACAGATGCGTCAGATAGACGCAACGATTCTTGTAAATTTAGAAGAACAAGCCTACAGTCATTGCCACATAAACTCAAATATACTCATTTTATAAAAATAAACAGTAAGTACCGGTATACGCCACGAACACCAAATCGGTACTCAACGCATCAAAAAATAACCCAAATGATGTAACCTCATTAAATGTGTCTACTCTAACACTAATCTTTATTGCTGATTTCCAACGCACTCCTGTGGATTCAGCTTGTTATGTTTTCCTTAATCAAGATTGATCCATATTGTACGATTGTATCTTCGTAATCTTTCTTACAACGCACAATATGAGGTTTCTTAACTTTTGAAATAGTCTACATTGGATTGGTTTTGTGTAAAAGTCCGTTAAAATTTCCTTTGTAGGAGAACGACGTACCCTGATTTCTTTCTTGATGATTTTGTCCGTTATGAAAAAGTATCAAATGCTGATGTGCTGGGATCCTTTTCCGCATTCTTCCATCGGTTTCCAACAATATACTGTCTGAATATTCTGGTAAACCACATTTCTTTAATTGTTTCCTCCCTATGCAATCCGGAAGTACCGAAACCAGATATGGTTCGGCAATTTTTCGTCAACGGCGATGATCTCTGTTTCAGTAGACCTTGCAGCATTCAGATTTGTTTTTGTCGAGGATGTATATAGTGTTCCCTTACCCCCTGTTGTCATTATCCTGGCATGCTCCCTCATGTCGTAACTGCATGGGCACCGTCAATGTACAAAGAGCATTCTTTTCCCCAATACCGCAATATCAATGGTACATATTTTGTTGCTTGTATAAACTTCATCAGGTGCGCTAATTTCTTGTAATTATTCTCATCCGGGGCCCTCGCCTTTTTACATTAGAAGGTATTAATAAATGCTGTTTGAATATCAGGTCTCCCATGTTTTTGAAGGTATAACGCCTGTGCAGTTGTCGTATGAAAAACTCCTCCGTACCTCGTCTGGCAGATTTGGATCACCATCAACATCGGTATTGAATAACCTTCAGGCGCCGCTATCATCTTTTTACCGCTCACATCCTTCGGTAGACTATATACAGGTGTAAGTGGTGGAAACAAAAATCCTTATGCGGATATAGAATGTTACTATTCTCATGAAAAAAGGGCATTACAAATCAGATTGCCCAAAATTAAAAAGGAAAGCGGATAGAACACAAGCAGCTATTGAAAAATCAGAAGGAGAAGTGTCATTAACTGCCGTGGATTTAAAGGATTTAAATTATATGGCTTTGCAATCTGGGATTCCGCAATCAGAACAAGAAATTTTTATTGCTGATAGTGGTGCTTCTGTTCATTTAACCGGAAGTATGGAAGGTATGAGAAATTTAAAAGATTTGAATAATGATAGAGTTACTGTGGGTGACGGAACCTCGATTGTGGTAGAAAAGATTGGTGACAAGAGTATCACGATTGTTCAAGAAGATGGAGTCGAAAGGGATGTTGTTTTAAGTAGATGCAAGTACGTCCCAACGCCTGGATCATTTAGCCATTTTCTTTGACCTATTCAATAGACAAAGGTTTTGAATTAGGGAATCAAGGAAAAAATATTAAAATTCGGAAGGGAGATTTCAAATTAAAATTTGATCGTATTATAAACACAAAGAGTGGCTATGTTTGTGGAGTGATAACAAAAAGAAAGAAAAATTGTGCTGTTGCAAATTCTACTTTGGAAAAATCAAGTTCGGTTGATGTGAATTATTTTCATGAATTATTGGGACACTTTGGAGAAGAACAGACACGAGTAATTGCAATCTATTATGGAGTTAAGTTGTCGGGCAAGTTTAATTCTTGTTCAGACTGTGCTAAGGCAAAAGCAAAACAAGCTAACGTTCCAAAAGGTATCCCGGATGAGAAGAGAAGCAAATTGCCTGGGGAGCGTTTCTTTTTACTCATTAGTTCTATTAAAACGAGGAGTTTTGGTGGCTCAAAATTTTGGTTATTACTTGTTGATGATGCAAATGGTTTTAAGTTTAGTTATTTTTTGAAGAGGAAGTCGGAAACTGCAGGAAAAGTCATAGCTTTAATTAAACATCTGAAGGCTACTTTAAATTATCAAATAAAATACATTTGCTGTGACAATGCGGGAGAAAATCGTACGCTTGAAGAGAAGAGTAAAAATGAAGGTTTAGGTATAATATACGAATATACGGCACCTAATACGCCGCAACCAAATGGCAGAGTTGAGCGTGCATTCGCAACTCTCTATGGAAGAGTGCGAAGTATGCTCAACTCCGCATGCCTCAATAAAGAATTTCGTCAAGGATTGTGGGCAGAGTGTGCCACTACAGCGTGCGTATTGGATAATTTGGATTGTAGCGGGAATAAAAAACCTCACAAAGCGTTTAAATATTTAAGAAAGTTCGGAAAAATTGGCATTGTTACGAAGAAAGACAAAATTAAAGGAAAGTTGACGAACCGAGGAGAAGAATGCATTTATTTAGGACATGCGAAGAATCACAGCGGTGAGGTGGTTCTTTTTTAAGCTATTTACAAAAAGAGTGATTCAGTCACGAGATGTTGTATGGTTGGGAATATATTTTAAGGATTTTGGAGATGATGAAGGACAAGAGTCAGAATCTGATCTTGACTCTGACTCCGAAGATGAGAACGAAGATCTTGAAACAACTACAAATGAAAGTAAGGAACCTGTTGAAGTTAGCGCATTGCGCACAACACAATCTGGAGTACGTTTTGCTCCTGTTGATGAGAGTATTCTGAATAAGAAGGACGAGAATAGGAAGGTTTATCGAGAAATGAAAAGATTAAGTAGTTCCTTCAACCCTGAAGCAAACAGAGCCGTTGACACACTCGACAAGAGTCCTATTTTGAAACAAGATGCATTAGAAGATGAAAAATTAGGAAGGGATGTGAATACTGTTGCAATTGATCATCTTTTTGGAGACTTAGGATTCTTTTGTCGTGCTTCTTTTGTAAGAGAACCAGACATTGCCTTATATTCTGACACGACAGAATATGCAAATATCAAATCGAACATTTGTAATCTATATATTTCGTAAAAGTTAGATTTTTTGAATAATAAAACAATGAAAATGAAAGAAGATACTCGATCTGGTTTGTTAAGAGAATGTGTCCATGAGTTGAAAGGGATGCTACCAGCTACATACAATGAAGCTTGAAATCATCCTGATGAAAAATTTAGATAAAGGTGGAGAATTGCAACAAGAAGAGAACTTAAAAGCCTTGTGGATGTTAGGAAAGTATGGCGCGTTGTAAAACGTGCATCGATTCCAAAGGGCCGTCGTTTGGTGAAGTCAAAATGGATTTTCGATATTAAAAGGAGTGGCCTCTTTAAGGTCAGATTGGTAGTATATGGGTACTCCCAGATCCCAGGAGTTGATTTCACCGAGTCGTATGCGCCAGTTATTAACGACGTATGCTGGCGTATTATCGCCATGCGTGTACATATGCTTGATTGTACTTGTAAACCTTTCGTGTGTTCACCAAACTTCTTAATAAGCTTCGTGATTAAATATGGTTGGTGTATCCAGGCCATATTTTTCTTTCTGTCAAACGAAATCTCACATCTTAAATAGTCGTCAAGGGTCTCGTCTAATGTTAAATCAAAACCTTCATGCTTCAGATCATTAATTGCTTCTTGAATTGCCTTTTCGTGACCAAAATTTTTCGTATCCAAAACAAATTTCACCACTCTCAACATTTCTTTAAATGCTCCCGGACTTGGAGAATCCAAAGCCTTCGACAATTCTCTCACCGCATTGGCAATGTCAGGACGTGAATATTTGACAAGGTAGAGAAGCATACGAACACCTGTTCTGTAGATTTTGTGTT
>Ga0213867_1000734_pt1 | contig 14600 bp, 10 predicted proteins | sample PICome_12_FD_160120 | JGI IMG/M metagenome (GOLD analysis project Ga0213867, IMG submission 160120) | Coastal seawater microbial communities near Pivers Island, North Carolina, United States - PICO540 | ecosystem: Environmental > Aquatic > Marine > Coastal | place: USA: North Carolina... | reverse complement strand
ATAAATTGATGCGGCTGGTTACTTTAATTCAAAGTCCAGTGAAATCAATGTTGGCGATGTTATCTTTATCAATGCCTCTAATGGCTTTGGTATTGCGACAGTTGTTTCTAACGCAAGCGGAGTTGTCGATACAGGCGACATCGTGAGCATGACAACTGATAGTCGTTAATGGCTAAGACACCTACAAAGAAGGAGGCGGTGAAAGCCGCCCCTTCTACCCCTAAGACAAAAGAGAAAACTGTCCGTAATGGCAAAGTAACTTTTGGCAAGGGCGTGACACTTGGAAAAGGAGTTTCCTGATGGCTTTTAAGAATTGTCCAAATTGTCCTACAAGGGCGAAATGCCGTGAAGCTGGCAAATGCCTAATGAAATCTTACGAGGGCAAAAAAATGGGTAACGACAAAACTAAAGATTACTCTAAATAGAGGTTTCTAATGCCAACAACTCCATCCACGGATATTGAGGTTGCACAAAAGGCTATGGTCCTTATTGGATTAGAGCCTTTGACTTCATTTACAGACAACACTGATGAAGCACTTGTAGCCAACACAATATATGAAGATGTTGTTACAGATTGTCTTGGTCAGCATAATTGGAACTTTGCTACTGGTCAGAAAACTCTTTCTCGTTTATCAGATGTTCCTGTTGACCGATGGGATGCGGCTTATGCATTACCAACTAACCCAGAAGTTATGCAAGTCATTACGGTAACTATTGAAGATGCTCCACAAAGATATGACATCTATGAGCGTTATGTATATATGAACGCACAAATAGATGATGCGGTTGTTCTTAACTACGTCTTTAGACCAGAAACTCAATATTGGCCTCCTACATTTACTATGTGGGTTATATTTAGACTTGCATCTGTATTGGCTTTATCTGTTACAAGAAAAGGCGATGTAGCTAACTCCTATACACAGCTTGCAGAACAGCAGTTTAGAAAAGCCAAAGCTAGGGATTCACAGCAAGTAACAACCCAAGGGCTAAGACTTAGCAGATACCACAGAGCAAGACTTGGTAACGGTATATTCCAAAACATAGAAGGCACATAATGAATGGCACTTCTCAGGCAGTTTTATACAAATTTTACCGCAGGAGAGTTATCTCCTCTGTTGTCTTCTCGCATTGATTCTAATGCATATAAGAATGGCGTTAAAAAGCTTAGAAACTTTCGTGTTCTATCTCAAGGCGGTATAAGAAGAAGAGGTGGCCTTCGATTTCTTCAAGAGCTTTCTGATATACCTTATCAGACAGAGCCTTATGTATATGATGAAGATGAGGCTTATATAGTTCTTTTTAGCAATGCTCGTGTAGACATTGTTGACATTACTGACCCTACAAATATTGCAGACTCAATAACAGGATGTCCTTGGACAACTGCAATGATTAGTCAACTTCGTGTTGCTCAATCTGGCGATACAATGATTATTGTTCACCCTGATATGCCTATGCAAACATTAAAGAGAACTGCGGTAGACACCTTCTCTAGAACTGCATACGCATTTGATTCGTCTGATGGCTTTATTCATCAGCCCTATTATAAGTTTGCGGCACCTGATGTAACTCTTGACCCAGCAAGCACAACTACAAACAATCAAACAATAACTGCAAGTGCGGCTATATTTAGTGCTGATTGGGTTGGTGAAGAAATAGAATTTATTGATGCTAATGGTGCTGTTCACCATATAGAAGTAATTGCATATCTATCTACTACTACTATTACAGGTAAGTTTGATACTGCTCCTCATAACGGAAACGCTAGAACAACTTGGTCTGAGCAAGTATTTTCAGCAAGGCATGGATATGCTCGTAGTGTTGTTTTTCACGACCAAAGATTAGTGTTTGGCGGTAGTCGTGATTTACCTAATCATATGTTTTTCTCTAAAGCTGGTCAGTTTTTTAATTTTGATGTTGGAACTGGTTTGGATGATGAGTCTATTCAAGTACAGATTGCTGAAAACCAAGTATCAGAAATTAAATCCTTGGCTTCATTTAGACATCTATCTATCTTTTCATCTGAGCAAGAATTATATGTCCCAACAACGGAAAACAAGCCATTAACACCAGCTACAATAGCTATTAAGAAGCAAACCTCTTATGGAAGCGGTGCAGTTGCTCCTGTCGAGTTTGATGGTGCATTGGTGTTTCTTACTAAATCAAAAGGTGCTGTAAGAGAGTTTGTTTTTTCTGATTTAAGCCAAGCATATAATTCTGATGCATTAACTTTGCTATCTTCTCATCTTATTGGAACTCCAACACAGCTAGTTTCTCAGAGAGAAGCAACAGACCAAGTAGAAGCTTATCTGTACCTTGTAAATTCAGAAGGCAAGATGCCTGTCTTTATGTCTATTCGTAAAGAGCAGTTACAAGGATGGGGAGAGTATTCTACTGTAGGTAGCTTCAAAAACGCAGTTGTTGTAAACAGGCGTGTATATTGTGTATGTGAAAGAACGATAAACGGCTCTACTTTTACAAGCTTAGAAATTATGGACAATGACTATCATGTAGACTGCTCTCAAAAGTACACAAGCGGCTCTGCCACAAAGAACTGGACTATTGCACATCTTCCTAATACTGAAGTTGTTGTGAAGTCAGATAATTATTCTATGGGTACATATACTACAGATGGTAGTGGCAATCTTACATTAACTGAAGAGGTTACTTCGGTTGAAATTGGCTTGAACTTTACACCAGAGCTAACCACATTGCCTCCTGAGTTTCAGTTGCCAGACGGTATATCTGTTGGTCAGAAACGTAGAATTGTTCGTGCTGTTTTAGATTTAAACGAAACACTTAATGTAAAGACAAGAGGGACTACTCTTTTAATAAGAAGAGTTACAGATGACTTTTCATTGCAACCTGTTCCAATTACCACAAGGAAAGAGGTTTATTTACTTGGGTGGTCATCTGAGGGTACAGTTACTATAACTCAAGACCAACCGTTGCCCCTTACAATTAACGGTGTATTGCTAGAGGTAGAAGTATAATGGGCGTTGAGATGCAAATTGCCAGTGTTGTTTTAGGTTTAGGCGCCGCTAGACAGCAAAAAGGCGTCTACGAAATGGAAGCTCAGTCTTATAAAGAGCAGGCTGATATGGCTAAGATACAAGCTGGTCAGCAAGAAACTGAGAGAAACAGAAAGTTAAGGATGCAGATAGCATCACTTGGCACATCCTCTTCTGCAAGAGGTGTTACTATTGGCACATCAGGTTCAACAGGAGCTTTGATTAGAGATGAAAAGGATATGGCTAAAGCAGACATTAATAGTATTAGGCTTATGGGTTCTTCTGCTAGACGCAAGTTTGGTATAAGTGCTGCTGGTTCTCAAGCGGCTGGAAAGGCTTCCACTCTTGGCGCTTTGTCAAAGGCTGGTACTGCGGCTTACTCTATTCATAAAGGTAATAATTGATGGCTTTTAAAAAAACACAAGGTCGGTCTGCATTTGTATCTCCTGTAGGTGGCCCAGATTTGTCTGGATTTAAAAAAGCGGCATCTATTTATGAGGGTGTTGCTAATCAGGCTTATAATATTGGTCTTGATGTAAGAAAGTCTCAATTCAACGATGCTATTCTTCAAGCAGAGATAGATGGCAAAACTGCTGGCGTAACATACAGCGTAGATAAAGATGGCAATAGAACACTTGTTCCTCTCACCAACCTCGACTACGGCAAAGAGTCTGAGTTGTTTTCAAGCCGTGACAGAGATGCTGTATTAAGGCAATACAGAAAGTCTGCTATAACATCCTATGTAGCAAATGCTACCATTGATATTGAGAGTGCCGCTAATCAAGCATTGATTGCTAACCCAGCTAATCCAGATGGCATTAGGGGTTCTGCTAGTGGTTATTTTGCAGGAATTAGTGACTTAGATGATGAGGTATATTCTGCATTAGGCCCAAAGGTTGATGCGGCTTTTAAGGTAGCTGAAAATAAAGCCCTAGCCCAACAGCAACAGAACACAAGAGCAGACCAATCTAACTCTGCTGTTTCTCTTATTGATTTGAATACAGAAAAGCTTGGTGTCCTTTACTCAAAGGGTGCTGGTGATACAGACGAATCTCAAGTCGGTCACGAGCTTATGGTTAGTGAGCTTATTGAGGAGCAAGAAGAGGCTTTTAATGTACTTAAAACAAATGGTGTTTTAGATTCAGATATACAAAAGCTTAGAGACAAAAGTGCTACTGTTATTGCGTCTAGAGTTGGGCAAGCCCACATAGAGAGAATCTTTACAGCAGAGGGAGAAGCTGGCGCATTAAGAGCTATTGGTGGGATTGTTAAAGACGCTCAAACAAACCCTTCAGTAGATGCTGACACTCTTTCTACAGTATTGTTTAGAACTGCAAGCCAAATGGAAAACATTAGGAGAGCAGAGAGGTCACAGGAAAAATTTAATAGGAACGCAATATATCAACAGATTATTAAAGACATATATATTAACGGATTAAATGTTGATGATATGCTTTCAAATCCAAAGCACATGATATGGAATCTTGAGGGTGGTCAGCTTGCTTCTGCAGTTAGCCAAAGTGAAGCTAGGGTCAAGCAAAACATCAATGATATATATTCTGGTTCTAGTGCTGTTGTAGGAGCGTGGTCTTCATTAGTCGGGACTCCTGATGAATTTTTAATTATGGATAATTATCAAGATATTAAACAACAGTTTGTTGATGGCGAAATTGGTTATGACAAATGGCTTCCTGTAAGAGAAAACTATCTTGCTTATATAGACAATATTGCCTTTCAAGAAAACAGAAATTTAGCTGGCCTAGCAATTAGCAAAGAACTTGGGGATACAAGTTCATTTGCGGCTTCTCCTGTTTATTTTGAGTCGATAATTCCTTCCTTAGTTGAAAAAGGCGTAATAGGGAAAAATGGTGCATACGGAGATGTTTTTAAATATCAAAGCGCCGTTAATTCTTATGCTAAAAAATACAAAAAACACATTGCAGATGTAAATCTTTTGGCAAGAGCAAAAGGCAATGCACGTTTAGGCATTACTCTTACTGAGGCAGAAAGAAATATATTAGTAGAAAAAGAAGGGGCAGATATTGCTATTTTAAATGACGGAACCATCACTCAAATGGACCTTACAAGTTCAGACCCAGAACTTTTTGAAGCATCCGTTGATACGGTTGATAGATTTGCCTCTGTAACAAATGGTTCTTTGCATCCTCAAGCCGAAAGAATTATTAAACAGTCACTTTATAATCCAGAGGCCGCAGAAATTTCTATGCGAATAATGGGTCAAATTGTTTCTGCTATGCAAAAAGAGCATGGTCGTGATTATAAATCTCATTTGTCAGACTTTTATGATAAAAACAATATATCAGATGACCAAAGAGCATACTTCAAGCTTATAGGTGATATAGGTTCAGTTGACCTTGCTAGAGAAGTATTTCAAGCTGGAAAGAAAGTAGACCTTAATCGTGACTTGTCTTCATATATTGGTCAAAGAAAAGATGGCGAAACTATTGATGTTGCGGTAGATAGAGAGTTTGACGAAGTATTTGCTGAAGCCACACATGGACATGATTGGTGGTCTATGTTTAATCCTCAAATTAGTGAGTTTAGGCAAAGACAATTGGAGGAGTTTGCTAGAGCAGGTGGTTTGAAGGTAGCTGAAATTAAAGGTGCAACCGTTAAAGACCCCGTTATAAGACAAGCAATGAAAGATATTTACTTTTCTAGACTTATTGAAAGCAGAGGAATAGGCGCTAAAAAAGAAATCATGCGTGATGTAATGATTACAATGGGCAAAAGATTTGGTTATCAAGAAAATCCTGAGACTGGAAAAGTTAATTTAGTTGAAAGACCTATTCTTACATACGCTCAAGCTACTGTTCCAGTTACTAAGTTTGGAAGTGAAACGAAGCCTAACATTGAATTAACTCAAGAAAATATTGACAATGATGTTGTTAATAAAATTATGGCTGGAAATTCTTTTATGTCTAAAGAAATGGCTGAAGGCCTTAGTTTAGTTGGCTCTGATTCACCATTAAATAAATCATATTTACACTATACAGCTAATGATAATTTTGGTGGTCCACAAACTTATACAGTGACTATGGTAGATAGAGATGGAAGACCGTTTGTTGTTGCTGACTCTTATAGCTATGATTTTAATCATTCTTCACAAAACGAAAATTACCAAAAAGCAGTAAATTCTCTTAAATCAGATAAAATGAAACAAATTTGGTCTATGGCTGGTTTATTAGATAGGCAAGTTTTACAAGGTAGTTTTGATGCGTATGAAAGAACTCAAAACGACAGAAGCCTAATTCCTCTTATGAATGGGATTAAGGACATTATATACAATACAAGTCCAGGAGCGCCTCCTGAGTTTATTGAACAATTTGGGAGTCCTTTTACAAAAGAAGAAGCCTCAGAATTTATGTATATGTTAGAAAGTTTTTATGGATTGGGTTGGAAATAATGAGCAATATTGATTGGGACTTTATTAAAACTCTAGAAGGAAACAGCCTTACAGGTACCGTTCCTGATGCAGAAGGCTCTAAATCTGGCGTTACTATTGCCAGTGGGTTTGACCTTGGGGCAAGAGCTTTAAGTGACCTATCTGGTTTGCCTCAAGATATTATTGATTTGCTAACACCTTATCTTGGCTTTAAAGGTGCTAAAGCAGAAGAGATGGCAGGGAATCTAAAAGTATCAAGTGAACAAGCCAATATCATTAATGAGTTTTCTAAAGCTGAAGCAACAGAAAATCTATCTCGTAAATGGAAAGAAAAAACAGGACAAGAGTTTTCTGAGCTTCCAAAGAACAAGGCTACTGTTATTGCATCTGCCGCATTTCAGTATGGTGACTTAGCCAGTGAGACTCCTAACTTTTGGAGACAAGTTACAGAAGATGATTGGGATGCCGCAGTAAAAAATCTTAGAAACTTCCAAGACAAATACCCTAGCAGAAGAAACAAAGAAGCAGATTATTTTGAAGCAACTGAACCAGAAGAGAGTTTGGAAGCAAAAAAAAAATTTGAATCAGAGTTAGAAAGAGATAAACAACTAGGCATACAGCAGGCTATGATTAGTGGTGAAGAGGGTGACTTAGGCACCGTTGAACCTACTGATAAGCAAGTTGTTGAAAGAGCACAGAAAGCTATACAAGACAGTGAAGTAGTGACTGGCAAAAGAATTGTTGCCGAACCTGTAGAATCACAACCTAGACCTTTTATTGATGAAGATGGTGTTCCTGCTCTTGATGAGATGCCAGAGGTAGACCCATTTCTGGAACAGTTTGTTGTTGGTGAAGATACCAGCCTCCCGACTGTTACAGGTCAAACAAGTTATTCAGTTCCAGAAGAAGCAACACCTACTCAGCAAATGCAGTCTGCCGATACACAGCAGATGCAAGTTGAAAGGTCTACTTCTTCTATACAACAAGAGTTACTATCTCCCATTGCTAATACTAAGGCAGATAAAATGTTGCCTAGTTACAATAACATCAAGCAAGATAAAATGTTTCTTGATGGGTATCAAAGTGAGCTTAGATTTGGAGACAGGGTTCCTAGTATAAACGATCAAAATACATTTGATTATTCAATGTTTAATCCTAGTGTTGGGCAAGCTTTTATGTCTTCAGGAAGGCAATATAACATTGCTCATTCAATAGGCAGGATGATTAATAGTTCTTTAGACCCTAATCAAAAACCTGAAGAGGGTTACTCTTCTTTCAATGACCAAAGGCTCAAACGAGAAGTTGGAGAGGACGGTCTTTTGTTTTTCCGTCACTCACGAAGTCATGGCGAGTCTATGGAAAAAGTTCGCAGAATGAAAGAAGACGCAAAAGACATGGAGATTATAGAATCTAGTAGACATGGGGCGGCCTTTAGTGCGGCTTGGGCTTTAGCAACCCCCACCATTATGTCTCCAATAGCTCCTATTCAAGTTATGAGAGCTGGAAAAATTCGTAGATTTTTAGGCGGAACTGCATTTACATATGCAATGACAGCTCCTCAACAGGCTTTTATTGAAAGTCAAAACGAGGCAAGGGATGCTGGCAATACTGCTGTAGCTTTAGCTGTTGGCGGTATTTTGGGTGGAACGCTTGCTGTTGCTTTTGGCAAAAAGATGACTGCTTCACAAATAGCTCAAATGAAAGTTGACCAAGAAAACTTTAGAAAGAACTTTTTGGGTCGTGATGCTGGTGCTATGGCAAGTCCTGAGACAGCAAGAACTAGAGCTTACGAGCAGTTAGAGCAAGAAGGTCTTGAAGCAACTGGTATAGGGATTGAAAAGCTTGGCTGGAATCCTGTTTTAAGAATGATGTCTAGTCCAAATCCTATAGTAAGAAACTTAGGGATTGGGATGACAGATGTTGGCGGCATGATGCAGAAAAAGGTCAGAAGTGCAGAAGAGGCTATGGAGCAGTCTGTAGAAACAACATTTAGAACCAAATACTACTCTGAGCTACTATCTGCTGTTCGTGAATCTGATATGGCTTATTTAAAGTACAGGGGCGTTGAGTCTTCTAAATCTGATGCTGGTCGTGCATTTCAAATGATAAAGCTCAGTGCTGGTGATATTTTTAACAGAGCAGATGGAACACTGACTGACGTACAATTTAGAACAAGAGTTGGCATGGCAATGAGAAGGGGCGATGTTGACAATATGGGTGATGCCGCATCTCAAGCAGTAACAAGTGCGGCAAAGGGATATAGAAAGCTATATGACAGGATTAAAAACGAAGCTCAGTCTGTTCGTCTGTTTGAAAAGGAAGCCAGAATAGAGATAGAAAAACTTAAAGCTACTGGTGCTTCTGCTCGTCAAATATCTAAAGCTGAAAACAGATTAAATGATATTAGAGCTAGTGGGGTTTCTGTTAATACTGCCGAGTCCTACTTAAACAGGGTTTATAGAATAGATAAGATTGAAGAGAATGTTCCAAGGTTTTTGTCTAAAGTTAGTAACTGGTACATAGCAAACAAAGGCATGAACGCTACGCAAGCCAACAAAATTGCAAGGCAAGTTCTTGATGAGGTAACAAGAAGAAAGCCTTACTACAATCTTGATGAGTCAAACAATCTTGAGTTTTTATCTAATCCAGCAGGAGCAAAGTCTAGAACTGTAGAAGTTCCTGATGATGTATTAGAAGAGTTTCTTGAGAATGACATTGAGACTCTTGTACGTCATCACGTTAAAACAATGGGAATGGATATAGAGCTTACTAGAAAGTATGGCTCTGTGACTATGGACGACACATTAAAGCAAGTTACTGACGAATACCAAAGACTTATAGATGAGACTGCTGATGCTTCCAAAAGAAGCAGTTTGGCTCAGTCTATGGAAAGAGACTTAACTGACATAAGAGGCCTGAGAGACAGGCTTCGTGGCACTTACGGCGCATCTAAAGACCCCCATGCTTTATCAAGCCGTTCAATAAGAGTTATGAAATCATTTAATGTTCTTGTTGGCATGGGAAGCGCAATGGTTTCTTCTGTTCCTGATGTAGCTAGAATTGTTATGACCGAGGGTTTGGTGAATGCATACGGCAAAGGTTTTGCTAGAATGTTTGATGAGCAAGCCGCAACAATAGCCAAGATGTCTAAAGGTGAATTGGACAGGGCCGCTATTGCTGTTGACGCAACTCTTGGCCTAAGAGCACATGCTATGTCAGACATTGGAGATTTATTTGGCAACAGGTTTGCGCTTGAAAGAAGCCTTAATGATGCAACTGGTATGTTCTTTTTTATGAATGGTTTGAATATATGGAACCAAGCTTTAAAGGAAATGTCTGGTAACGTCACCATGCTTAGAATGACTAATGACATTATGAAAAAGGGTGGATGGACCAGTTTAAGCCAAAGACAGAAAGAAAAGCTTCTTACTAATGGTATAGACCAGCAAAGCTACGGAGTAATGAGAAGTGAAATTCTAAAGCATGGCGAAAAACAAGGTGGTCAATGGTTGCCTAATACAGATGACTGGACGTTTAGAAACGATGTTTTGAAGTTTAGAAACGCCCTTAACCAACAAGTGGAGAGAACTATCATAACGCCTGGGGCCGGAGATAGAGCTTTATGGACATCAACTGAGTTTGGCTCACTAATGACACAGTTTAAGTCTTATGGACAAGGCGCAATGATTAGGATGCTTACATCTGGATTGCAGGAAAAGGATGCTGCATTTTGGCAAGGCGCATTCCTTATTGTTGGTTTAGCTGGCCTTATTAATGAAATCAAACGTCAGCAGTATGGAATGACTAGAGATGAAAGCTTTGACCAAAAGATTGTTAATGCAGTAGACCGTTCTGGCATTCTTGGTTGGTTTATGGATGTTAATAATTCTATAGAAAAACTTAGTGACTATAAGATGGGTATGCGTCCAATGCTTACAGACCAGCCATCTTATCCTGTCCACCCTACTGCAAAGATGAGTTCTATTTTTGGTCCTGCCGCAAGTACATCTCTTAATGCTACTAGCATAATGGGTGATATTGTAAACGGAAACGTAAACAATAAGACAGCAGAAGACCTTAGATTTATATTTCCTACAGGCAACCTTTGGTACATGGACCCCATATATGACGGGGTTTTTGGTGGGAATGTGAATAGACAAACCGAAGATTTTAGAGGATAGATATTAGATGGCTACTATATCAATTGCGGATAACGATGCTAGAGTTCAATATTCACAAGCGGTAACTGCTGACACAACGCAGTTGACGGTTGATTTCCCATTTTTTGAATTAGATAACATCAATGTTATTGCCACAACAAATGCTGGTGTAGACACTGTTTTAACAAGAGGAACTGGAACTGGTACTTTTGCTGTTGTTGGAACTGCTGTAGATGATGGATTCTCTGGTGGTTATGTAACATTAGGCGATGATTACGCTAACACATTTACATTTACTATATTTAGAGACATTGAGGTATCAAGAACCACAGACTTCCCAACGTCTGGGCCTTTTAATGTAAACTCACTAAATACAGAACTTGATAGAATTACAGCTATTGAGCAGGAACTTGAGACTAAGATTAGCAGAACAATGGGTCTTGCTGATTCTGATGCTAGTGCAAACCTAAAGCTTCCTAACCTTGATACTCGCAAAGGCACAGTATTGGCTTTTAATGCCACAAGTGGACTGCCTGAAGCTGGACCTAGCATTGGCTCTGTAAATACTGTTTCAGCACAATCAGCAAACATAAACACTGTAGCTGGTATATCTGCAAATGTTACAACGGTAGCTGGCATACAAGCTAACGTAACAACTGTTGCTAACATTGATTCTAGCGTTACTACTGTTGCTGGCGATACAGCTAACATTGCCACTGTTGTTGCAAATCTTACTGATATTCAAAACGCAGAGGAACATGCACAAGAAGCCAAAGATTATGCAACTAAGGTTGATGGTCAGGTTCAGGAAAACGGTTCTGATACTGGCAACTATGCATCTAAGGCATGGGCTATTGGCGGTACAGGCGTAACTGACACGGCTGGTTCTGGTGCGGCAAAAGAGTGGGCCACAGAAACAGGCAGTAACGTAGATGGCACAGAGTATTCAGCTAAAGAATATTCTATCGGCACTGGTCAAAACACAGGCATGAACACTGGTTCTGCTAAACAATGGGCATTAGGCGGTGGCAATTCATTTGCAACAAACACTACTGTTGATGGCTCTAACTATTCCGCACGTTACTGGGCTGAACAAGCACAATCGTATGTTCAACAAGATTTTGAAAATAAATATCTTGGGCCACATTCTTCTGACCCAACACAAGACCCATACGATGCCGACCCTTCAGACAGTCAGGCTTTAGAAGCGGGTGATTTATATTTCAATACAACCAATAACATACTTCGTGTTTATGACGGTACTAATTGGAATGATGCTGTCCAAGACACAACAAACTTTGCTACTAATGGGTTTAGCATAGCGATGGCAATCGCATTATAGGAGTTAAAGATGCCACAGAATTTTCACAGATACGCAGTAAGAAATGTTGGCACAGCGGCAACAGATATTCCTGATGGTGCAAACTTTGATAGCGTAGATACTATTGTAGGTATTCATTGCGCTAACAGAACAACAAACGCAATTACTGTAGATGTCTTTATAACAGACAACACTACTTCTGAGGGCGGAGCTGGCTCTACGGACTCTGCTGGAAACCAAGAATATTATTTAGTAAAGGGTGCCCCTATCCCTGCTGGCGGTGCTTTGCAGATTATGGATGGCGGAGCAAAAATTGTAGTAAAATCTGGGGACAGATTATTTGTTAAATCTGACACAGCAAACTCATTAGATGTTTGGGTTTCTGTAGTTGATTCAATCAGTACGCCAGCAACATAGGTGACACATGGGATATGTAGGTAATCAAAGCACTAACGCTTATAGCAGTCTACCTGCAAAGCAAGACCTGACTGGTGCTACAGGTACTAGCCTGACACTGAGCCAAGCTGTTGCTGGACCTGAGAGCATTGACCTGTTTATCAATAATGTTCGCCAAGAGCCGACTACAGCTTACAGCGTATCAGATACAACTGTAACGCTGACTGGTTCTGTCGTGGCAACCGATGACATCTATGTGGTGTATAACGGCTTGGCTTTGCAGACTATCGTGCCGCCAGATGGCTCTGTGACATCAGCCAAGCTGGACACAAACATTGAAGTTTCTGGAATACTATCTCAGCCTAACAAAGAATACTTCCAAGTTGCTTTAACCACAGCAACAACAGGCCACGCTGACTCAGCTTCTATAGTGGTGGATTTTGGCGGAAACGGAACTGTTAAATACGATACAAAATCAAACTTTGATAGTTCACTTGATGCCTACCAATTTGACAGTGCTGATGGTGTTTATCTTGTTTCTTATTCTGTAGGTCTACGTTCTGATTCGGTTAGTGTTGAAGACATCGTTGAGCCGTGTGCAAGAGTGCAATTTTCAACCGATGATTTTTCAAACACAATAACAGACCATGAATTTGGGTCTGCGGCTAGACTTTTGGATGACCAAAATGACCCTGTAGGTTCAATAACTTTACAAGGGCAAACAATATTCAAAAACACATCTTCCAGCATGAAGATAAGAGTGCAATGTCGTGTTAATACTCTTGGTAGCGGTACTTATGAAATAGAGGCAGATACAGATGGATTGGTATCGACAACTTTCGGACAGTCTACTCGCTGTACTTATTTATCAGTAGTGAGGATAGCATAATGGCATTAAGTAAAATACTACCTGCCTCGCAGGAGCAATATGTAGGTGCGAGAAACCTCATCATCAACGGAAATATGGCTGTCTCGCAGAGGGGAACGAGTAGCACATCATCAGGTTATCATTCAGTAGATAGATATAAAGTTGACTTTTTGAACTTTGACCAGCTTGGCGTAACTCAATCCCAGTCTACAACTGTTCCAAGTGGAAAGGGTTTTTCAAATAGCCTAAAAGTAGCAGTAACCACACAAGAAACAACTTTGGATGCCAATGAACTATTTATAATAAGACAAACTATTGAGGCTCAGAATTTACAACATCTAGCTTACGGCACTTCATCAGCAAAATCATTGACGCTTTCATTTTGGGTGCGTAGTAGCCTTGCTGGGAAATACAGTGTGATGTTTTATGCTGGGGATGGTGTTAGGTCAAACTTACAAAGTTTTACAATTTCTTCAGCAAATGCTTGGGAATTTGTGACTGTTGCAATTGATGGCGACACTGCTGGAACAATAAATAATGACAATGGTGCAGGTTTGCAGGTGACTTGGGTTCTTGCCGCTGGTACTAATTGGACAGGAACGCCGCACACTGGCTGGGGTGCTTTCGTTGAAACAGATGATTACGCATTTTCTGACCAAGTAAATTTTGCGGCTCAGACAGGTGACTTCTACATCACAGGCATCCAGCTTGAGGTAGGCGATGTAGCCACGCCGTTTGAACACGAAAGTTTTGCGGAAACTTTGCAGAAGTGCCAGCGGTATTATCAAAAATCTTTTCATTACAGCGTTGCACCCGGTTCTGCAACAGCCTCTAATCACGAACTTCAATTCTCTTTTGGTACAGCAACGACCTTAATTGCGGGTGCATTTGTTGTGCTTCCAGTTCAATTGAGAGCAAATCCTACAATTACTTTTTATGACAACGCTGGAACATCTGGCAAGGTGAGCAAATTTAGTGGAGGTGGAAGCAGGACCGACAATATTACCCTAAATGTGGCTAGAGGGCTTGAGAATAGACTAAACGTAAGAATTTACGGTTCGTCTGCGGCGGGGGTTGGATTTATGTATCAAGTAGATGCGGAGCTATAGATATGAATGAAGAAACAATTACCAGCGCAAAGTATCTTGCGGAAGAAGGTGAGAGCGTCTGTATTGAGTTCGTCATAGATGGTGTCACAATGCACGTTAATGTTGATGAACCAAATAATCGACACTACGCAGAAATCATGCGGCAGGTAGAAGCTGGCGACTTAACAATAGAGGATGCTGACTAATGCCCTATATAGGAAAACAACCTGTCATTGGCGAGTTCGTTGAGCTAGATGCTCTGACTGCCTCTGCCACGGCTGACTATACACTAACCAGAAACTCAGTGGCATATTACCCTGAGACTGTGAACAACCTACTGGTCAGCATCAACG
>Ga0213867_1000733_pt1 | contig 14613 bp, 30 predicted proteins | sample PICome_12_FD_160120 | JGI IMG/M metagenome (GOLD analysis project Ga0213867, IMG submission 160120) | Coastal seawater microbial communities near Pivers Island, North Carolina, United States - PICO540 | ecosystem: Environmental > Aquatic > Marine > Coastal | place: USA: North Carolina... | reverse complement strand
CAGAAGGTGGTTTAAGAAAATGGGTATCAGAGAAATGGGTAGACATTGGAGCACCGAAGAAGGACGGCAAGTATCAACCATGCGGGAGAAGCAAAGGCTCAAAGAGGAAATATCCAAAATGCGTACCACTTGCAAAAGCCACACGGATGACAAAAGGGCAAAAGGCATCTGCTGTCAAACGAAAAAGAGCAGCGGGTAATAAAGGACCAAAACCAACTAACGTAAAAACATTTGCATAATGAACTTAGAAAAAGATTTACAAAAACAAATTAGAGAAAAAAGATTAAAAGAATCTGCTATTGCACAACTTAGAAAAAGAAGTAAAGATTCTGTTGCTAGACCTAGAGCAGAAAAAAATATATTATCATCAAACCCGGAGATGCAAAAAATCTAATGAATAAATATAATAAAAAAGAAGATGTAAAAGCTTTCGTTCTTGAAAAGAAAAAGAAAGAATTACCTAGAGGATTAAGAATGGACACTTCTACAGGTGAAGGAGCTAATATTACTAGAGTTAAAAGTGCAAAAGGTGGATCAATTAGAAAAACTACTAAAGGTCCAGGAGCAAATTATAGACCAACAAAATCTGGAGCTGGAATGACAGCTAAAGGTGTAAAAGCTTATAGAGCAGCAAACCCTGGATCAAAATTAAAAACAGCCGTGACTGGTAAAGTCAAGAAAGGTTCAAAGGCAGCTAAACGTAGAAAGTCATATTGTGCGAGATCACTCGGACAACTTAAACGATCTTCTGCTAAAACTAGAAATGATCCAAATTCTAGAATTAGACAAGCCAGAAGACGTTGGAAATGTTAGATAGATTAATATATAGATTTTGTGGGTTTTTAGATAATGTAGTTTCTTTTGTAGAAACTTATATTATCAAAATGACAGAATGGTGTTGGCATACAAGAGTAAAATTATTAAACAAAAGGAGAAAGAAAAATGTTAAACGAAGAACTAGTAATATTAAATAAAATACAAAGACTGCTCAAAGAACAATATCAATCTATTGGAGACAATATGATTGGTGGAGGTGTTGACAATATGGAAAAATACAAGTATATGATGGGACAAGCACATGCTTATTTAAGAATATCACAGGAAATATCAAACCTGCTAAATCCTAAGGAGGAAAAAAATGATACTGAAAGACCAGAAAACGTCGTCGACTTCGGAAGAACCGAAAGTTAAATCGGCACTATTAGATAAATACAAAGACGATCATCAAAAAGAAGTTGATGGTTATGAACGTTTAAAGAAAAAAGAATCAAATAAATTACCTCAACCAACTGGTTGGAGATTAGTTGTTCTGCCATTTAAAATGCCAGAAAAAACTAAAGGTGGATTATACCTTGGACAAGATACATTAGAGAGACAACAAGTAGGTTCTACTTGTGGATTAGTTCTTGCTATGGGACCACACTGTTATGACAAAGAAAAATTTCCTGAAGGAGCTTGGTGTAAAAAAGGCGACTGGGTAATTTTTGCAAAATACGCTGGATCAAGAATCCAAATAGATGGTGGGGAAGTAAGATTGCTAAATGACGATGAAGTTTTAGCAACCATCGATAACCCTGAAGATATACTTCATCAATATTAATCACATAGGAGGAAACTATGCAACAAGAAGAAAATAAAACAGTAGATATAGATACAACTGGTCCATCAATGGATGTTGATATCGCTGAAGAAAAAGATCAAACAGAAATCGAACAGCCAGAAGTAAAAGAAGAACTGACTGTAAGACCTGTTGTAGAAGAAAATGCTCAAACAGAAACTGAATCTGAAAAAGTTGAAGCTAAAGAAACAGAAGCACCAAAAGAAGAAGATGAATTAAAACAATATTCTGAAGGTGTTCAAAAAAGAATAGCAAAGCTTACTAAAAAATGGAGAGAAGCTGAGAGACAAAAAGAAGAGGCTTTAACTTATGCTGAAAGAGTTATGTTGGACAAGAAAAAAGCTGACGAAAAACTTTCAAAGTTAGAACCTGGATTTTTAAAGTCTACAGAAGAATCTATTGTATCTGGCCTAGAGTCTGCAAAAGCAAGATTAGCTGCTGCTAGAGAAGCAGGAGACATAAACGCTGAAGTAGAAGCTCAGACTATGATTTCTGAACTAGGTTATAAACAAGCTAGATTTTTAGAAGCTAAAGCAAATCAAGAACAGGAAAGTAAACTTAAAGAAACTGAAGTTGAAAAACCTCAAGTTAATTTAAATAGACAAGAAGTAGCACAAGGAACACCTGATCCTAAAGCTTCATTATGGGCAGAGAAAAACACATGGTTTGGTAGAGATAGCGCTATGACCTACACTGCTTTTGATTTACATAAAAAACTAACAGAAGAGGAAGGTTTTGATCCTCAATCTGATGAGTATTATTCTGAAATAGATAGAAGAATAAGACTTGAATTTCCCCACAAATTTGTTAATAATGAACAAAAGGTGGAAACGGCTAAACCTGTACAGACAGTTGCATCTGCAAAAAGAAGTACTAAATCTGGTCGCAAAACTGTGAGACTCACTTCATCACAAGTAGCAATAGCTAAAAAATTAGGAGTGCCGCTAGAAGAATATGCGAAACAATTAAATATCACGAAGGAGGTATAAGCATATGGAAAATAATAATGACAAAAGAACCTCGCGTGCGAGTCAAACTAGAGAAAAAACAGCTCAAAAAAAAGTTTGGTCTCCACCATCAAGTTTAGATGCACCCCCTGCACCGGCAGGATTTACACATCGATGGATTAGAGCAGAAACCTTAGGATTTCACGACACTAAGAATGTCGCTGGAAGAATAAGATCGGGATACGAATTAGTTAGATCTGATGAATATCCAGATTCTGATTATCCACAAGTGGAAGACGGTAAATATAAGGGAGTGATCGGAGTTGGTGGCCTTGTGCTGGCAAGGGTACCGGAAGAAATCGCACAACAACGTACTGACTATTATACAAAACAAGCTCAGGACAATGTTGAAGCAGTTGACAACGATTTAATGAAGGAACAGCATCCAAGTATGCCTATCAATATTGATAGACAGACTCGTGTAACCTTCGGTGGCTCAAAGAAAAGTTAATTTTTTAACTATTACTAGACCACTGGATAAACTTAACAATGTCTAAGGAGGACAAATACTATGGCAAATAAAGACGCCGCTTTCGGTTTGAAAGCAATAGGTAAAGTCGGACAGAATAGAGACAATCAAGGTTTATCTGAGTACAGCATTGCAGCTTCTGCAACAGCTATTTATCAATGGGATCCAGTTGAAATGTTAGCAACTGGTACAATTGGTGTAGCCGCAGCAGGTGATGTTTTAATCGGATCACTAAATGGTGTTTTCTATACTGACGCATCAACAAGTAAACCAACATGGGCAAATCACTTAGAAGCTAGTAACACAGCTACTGATATAGTAGGTTTCATCTCTGATGATCCATACGAAAGATTTGAAGTACAAAGTGCTGGTACAGTAGCCGCTGCAGATATCGGTTTATGTGCTGACATCGCGTACACTGCAGGCTCTTCACCTGATTATATTTCTAAAACAGAAATTTCAGGAACTATGGCAGCAACTGCAGCTCAGTTAAAAATAATAGGTGTTTCAAAAGATCCTGATAATAACGAAGTAGGCGCAGCTAATGCGAACGTAGTCGTTACTATCAACGAACACTTCTTGAAACAAACAGCCGGAATATAATAGGAGGATAATTATGGCGATATCTAGAGGACAACTAGTTAAAGAACTAGAGCCAGGTTTGAATGCTTTATTCGGTCTGGAATATAAACGTTATGAAAATCAGCATGCTGAAATATATACTACTGAGTCTTCAGACAGAGCGTTTGAAGAAGAAGTTATGTTATCAGGTTTTGCTCAAGCACAGACTAAGTCTGAGGGTGCTGGTGTAACTTTTGACAATGCTCAAGAAACATACACTGCAAGATACACTCACGAGACTGTAGCTTTAGCGTTTTCAATCACTGAAGAAGCGGTTGAAGATAACCTATATGACAGACTTGGAAGTAGATATACTAAAGCATTAGCTAGATCTATGGCGAACACTAAACAAGTTAAAGCGGTTAACCCATTAGTTAATGGTTTCGGTACATTCACTTCAGGTGATGGTTCTGCATTATTTGCAACTAACCACCCTACAATTAGTGGAACTGTAGCTAACACATTAGCAACGGCTGCCGACTTGAATGAAACTTCATTAGAGCAATCATTAATCGATATTGCTGCAATGACAGACGAAAGAGGTCTAAAAATTGCTGCAAGAGGTGTAAAAATGATTATTCCTTCTGAGCTTCAATTCACTGCTGAGAGATTGATGAAATCTCAAGGTAGAGTTGGTACTGCTGATAATGACATTAATGCAATCGTTTCTATGGGAATGGTTCCTCAAGGTTATAGAGTGAACAATTTCTTAACTGATCCAGATGCATTTTACATTATCACTGACGTGCCTAATGGTATGAAGTACTTTGAAAGAGCAGCTATTAAAACTGCTATGGAAGGTGACTTCGATACTGGTAACGTAAGATACAAAGCTAGAGAAAGATACTCATTTGGTGTATCTGACTTTAGAGGTATTTTTGCATCACCAGGTGCATAATAATTAATTATTTGAGGCGGGACACAATCCCGCCTCATTTAAAATATAGAAAGAAAAAATGACTCAATATAAATACTTAGTAAAAATATTTACAAAACATCTTCAAACAAAATTTGAAATTGAAAGTGATAAAGAGATAAATAATGCGGATGAGCTAAATAAACCCATTATTGACTTTTTAGGAAAATCTGATATAAAATGGGAACAAAATGATTTACAGTTTACTTCAACTGGAAATGATTTTTACATAACCTATGAGGAGGTTACAAATGGCTCAGGACAACATGGTATTGTTCGCAAAGAAACTGAAACTCGAGTCTAGATGGAACGAGTTGTTTCTTGAAAACAAAGGACAAATAACACCAGAAATGTCTGTTCTAGGTGATGAGATTAAAAGAGTAATTAGATCAATCATCAGAGAACAAGAAGCACAAGTTCATAATAATCCTAGAGATGGTGAAGTTCACCTTTTCGCTGGTTAATTAGAACTTAGACATTATTGAAAACGTCAATCATTCCTAGGGATCTCTTGCACTCTATACAAATCTAGTATATAAATTAATCACTATACAATTTAATTAGAACATAGACGCGTATAGTCGACGGCCTAGAGACTATGTTCGGAAACTAGGAGGATAATAATATGGCAAACACTACATTTACAGGACCAGTAACATCATTAAATGGTTTTATTGGTGGACCTAACGTTAACGCAGGAGACACTCAACAAGGTGGAAAAACTCCTTACACAGTTACAGATGCTAACACAATTACAGACGGAACTAATAGTCTTGAAGCAGCTGATAACGAAGGTGTATTAGTTTACGTACAAAATGGTGCAGCAGGTGCAGCAGTATATGCTTTTTCAGATGGAACAAACTGGAAAAGATGTGATACACTTGCAAACATTGCATCATCATAATAAATAATTAGTGTGGGGCTTTGGCCCCACATAAAATTTTAAGGAGAAACAAAATATGAAATCAGATGTAAAAGCGGTAAGAGTTTCTGGTACAGGTGCTGTCTTTGCTGGAAGAACAAGACTAAGAGGACTTATTCTTGCTTCAGATGGTGGTGGTGCAGGTTCAATAATCTTACAAGACAATACTGATAGTACAACTTTATTCCAAGGAGACTGTCCAACAGGAGATGTCTTTGCATTTAATATTCCAGAAGACGGAATTTTATTTCCTGGAGGAATGAAAGTTTCTACTATTACAAATATTGAAGGCGCAACATTACTTATAGATAAGTAGGAGGCTGAATGGCAACTTCCGGAACTACAATTTTTGAATCAGGTTTTTCTATATCAGATATAGTGGAAGAAGCTTATGAAAGAATTGGAATAAAAGGTGTTTCAGGTCATCAACTAAAAACTGCAAGACGTTCTTTAAACATAATGTTTCAAGAATGGGGTAATAGAGGTCTTCATTTTTGGGAAGTAAAAAATAATTCAATTACATTAGTTGATGGTCAATCAGAATATACAATGTATAGGTCAACCACTGACGGTACTTCTGATGCGACAGCCGTTTATGGTGTTGATGATATATTAGAAGCAAGTTATAGAAATTCTTCTAATGTTGATTTTTCTCTAACAAAAATTAATAGATCAAATTATCAAGGTCTATCTTCTAAAACACAAGAAGGAACTCCAACACAATATTTTGTACAAAGATTTATTGATAGAGTAACTATCACTTTATATTTAACTCCGGGATCCACTGAAGCCGGAAACTTTTTAAACTATTATTATGTTAGCCGGATTCAGGATGCCGGGAACTATTCTAACGAAGCAGATGTACCTTATAGATTTGTACCTTGTATGGTAGCTGGACTTGCATATTATTTAGCAGTTAAAGATGCACCAGATAGAATTCAAATGTTAAAAATGTTATATGAAGATGAATTAAAAAGAGCTTTAGAGGAAGATGGTTCTTCATCAAGTACATTTATAACTCCAAAAACTTATTACCCAAATGTCTAGATCAAACGGAAAATATGCACAATTTATTTCAGATCGTTCTGGTATGGCTTTTCCATATAAAGAAATGGTTGTTGAATGGAATGGTTCACGTGTACATGTTTCAGAATTTGAACCAAAGCAGCCACAATTAGAACCTAAACCAGCTGTAGCTGATCCACAGGGTTTACAATATGCAAGACCTGCTCGAGTTGAACCTGCAACAGAAAATTTATTACCTGGAAATCCATTTAGTTTAACTTCAGGATCAAGCACTGTAATAGTTACAGAACCAGCGCATGGAAGGTCAACAAATAATACAGTTGTCTTTAGAAATGTAAATGGAAGCCCCGGAGGCTTGGTGTATTCTTTATTTGAAAATGCTTCAGGATTTAGTATAACAGTTATTGATACAAATAGTTATAGTTTTGATTGTGGAAGCAATGCAACTGTAACAGAAAATTCAGGAGGAATGTTTGTAACTGCAGGACCAGTTACTCTAACACCATAATGGCTTATACTTTAGCAAACTTACAAGATGATATTAGAAATTATACAGAAGTAGATGATTCTGTTTTAAACACAGGTATTTTAAATACTATAATTAAAAATGCAGAAAATAGAATCTATAGAGAAGTAGATTCTGATGATAATAGATTTTATGCTACTTCAAACTTAGCAGCAGGTAATAGATATGTAACTATACCCTCTGATTTAAGATTTATTCGATATGTACAATTAACTGACTCATCTGGAAATCAAGTTTTTTTAGAAAAAAGAGATACATCTTTTATGGCTGAGTATTATAATACTCCAGGTACAGCCTCAGGTATTCCTAAATATTATGCTAATTGGGATGCTAATTATTGGGTAGTAGCACCTACACCAAATAGTACTAATTTAATAACATTAGCTTATACTAAACAACCAGATTCAATAACAACTGGAGTATCTAGTACTACAGGAACTTACGTATCTAATAAATATCAGGATTTACTTTTGTATGGATGTCTGGTAGAAGCATATGGATACTTGAAAGGTCCTGCAGATATGCTACAATACTATGAAGGAGCTTTTAATAAAGCATTACAATCGTACGCGATCGAACAACAAGGTCGTAGACGCCGAGACGAATGGCAAGATGGAGCCATTCGAGTACCTCTTAAATCTCAATCACCATCATAATTTAAGGAGACAATTAAATGGCAAATATAGTACCTGACTCTTTTAAAACAGACCTACTTGGTGGCGTGTTTGATTTTGATTCATCTGGTGGATCAACTTTTAAACTAGCGCTTTATACATCTTTAGGTGGTTTCAGTACTTCTACAACTGCTTATACAACTACCAATGAAGTTTCTTCATCTGGTACAAACTATACTGCAGGTGGAAATACTCTAACTAACAACGGTGTAGCAGTAGCAAGTAATATTGCGTACGTTGATTTTGCAGATTCTACTTTTAGTTCTGTAACTTTAACAGCTGTAGGTGCACTGATTTATAAAGGTACAAGTAATGAAGCTGTATTAGTTCTAGACTTCGGTGGATCAAAAACTGCAACTAACGGTGATTTCGTTGTTCAGTTTCCAGCTGCTGATTCTTCTAATGCAATCATTAGACTTGGCGACGCGTAATATTTATAAGGAACACAAATGGCGTTAGTAGTAAACGATAGAGTAAAAGAAACTAGTACGACTACTGGTACTGGCACGTTCACTTTGGACGGAGCGGTAACTGGTTTTGAAACTTTTTCTTCTGCTATTGGAAATACAAATACGACTTACTATGCAATATCTTTACAAGGTGGAGCAGAGTTTGAAGTTGGTCTTGGGACCGTTGCGGCTGGAACATTAGCTAGAACAACTATTATTTCCTCATCTAACTCAGATAGCGCTGTTAACTTTTCAGCAGGTACAAAGGATGTATTTTGTACTTTACCAGCAAGTAAAGCGGTATTTAAAAATGCATCTGATGTTATTGAAGGTGTACCAAGTAATGGGTTCGTGATTGCAATGTCGATCGCCTTGTAGTATAAGGAATAAATTATGGCACAAAACTTTAGAAATTATCTAACAAGAGAAACAGGAACTTCAGCAGTTGATGCTTTAGGTGGAGCAGCCGATAGCTTTGATACATTAATTAGTATTAGAATGGCTAACATCACTACTTCAACAATTAATGTTGAAGCTTACATAAGAAGATCATCAGCTAATTATTATTTAATCAAAAATGCTCCAGTTGTAAGTGGCGGATCATTGGAACTTATTGATGGAGGCTCGAAGATAGTACTTGCTTCAGGAGATCAGCTGTTTGTTAAATCAGACACTGCTTCTTCTTTAGATACTGTCGTTGGCGCTGTAGATGATATAAGTACGTAGGAGGAATCATGGCTTATTTAGGAAACGCTCCGAAACAAAATTTAAATACCATGAACTCTCAACAGTTCAATGGTGATGGATCCACTGTCAATTTTACATTAAGTCAAAGTGTTGCTAACACTGCAGAAGCAGAAGTCTATGTTGGAAACGTTAGACAAGATCCATTTTCAGCTTACTCAATATCAGGTGGGACTACTTTAGCTTTCACAGAAGCTCCACCATCAGGCACAGCAAACATCTATGTAGTGTTCCAAGGAAAATCTACTGGTAACATTGAACCAGGAGCCAACAGCATTGAAGCTGGAATGATTAAATCAATCAACGGTGGTTATAAAAATTTAGCAACAATTTCAGAAGCAATTACAGTTCCTGCAACAGATAATATGATGATGTGTGGTCCAGTAAGTTTCACTAATACAGTCGTTGTTAACGGGACATTAACGGTAGTATAATATGGCAACATTATTTGTAGATAAAATAGACCCACAATCAGGAACTAGTTTAGAGATAGGTAGTTCTGGAGATACGATTACTACTGCAACAGGAGCTAAACCAAGTTTTCTATATCCAGCTTTTGAAGCGTACTTATCTGCAAATCAAACTGTTTCAAATGTAAGTTATACTTTGACAGAATTTGATACAGAAGTTTTTGATACAGATAACTGTTATGATAATTCTACTAATTATAGATTTACTCCAACTGTTTCTGGAAAATATTTTGTTTACGCAAATGTACAAGCAATAGGAAGTGCAGATACTTTACGAGATGGTATAATAGTTATTCAAAAAAATGGAGTAAACTATAGAGAATCTAGAGTTAATCCTCAAAATGGTGCTCCTGAAAGTGAATTGCATCTTCATGCAGTTGCAACAATAAGTATGAATGGTAGTTCAGATTATATTAGTGTTAATGGATATATAAATGTAAGTTCTGGCACTCCTCAATTTTCATCAGACATTAAAGGCACATATTTTGGTGCATACAGGATAGGATCATAATGGGAACAATTAAAACAACAAACATAGAACCAATCGCGGACAACGGCACAGTAACCCTGGGTAGTTCTGGGGATACGTTTACTATACCTTCTGGTGTAACAATGACAGTTCCAAGTGGTGGATTGTCTGGTCAAAACTATCCATCATTCTTTGCAAGAAAACTTGGTAATCAAGTTCTAACATCAGACACTGATACTAAGATGATTGCAGATGATGAAGTTTTTGATACAGATAGTGCCTATGACACTAGCACAGGTGCCTTTACTGTGCCAACAGGACAAGGTGGAAAATATTTTTTTACTTATGGTTTTAGTGTACAAAATATAGATGATTCAGCAGCAGTGGCAGTTAATATAAAAGTTAATGGTTCATTTATAGATGGCACAAGTGTTTTATCTGGTTCATATAGTTTTTTAAATACAGCATATAATGGCGCAAATGTTGATGACCCATCAGTAACAGCTTCTGTACTTGTAGTTTTATCTGCTGGAGATTATGTAGAAATGTGGGGAAGACAGAGAGATAATAGTACAGAAAATGCAAGATACCTTCGTTTCGGTGGATTTAGGATAGGAGATTAATCATGGCATCAATTATAAAAGCAAATCAACTACAGGACTTTGGCGGTAACAGCATTATCACATCTGATGGTGCGGGTAATCTTACTACGCAGAAGATTAACTATCCTGCTTTTGAAGCGTATAGAAATGTAACAGAAAATTTAACAAATGCAGCATCTTCAAAAATTGCGTGTGATACTGAAATATATGATACAGATAGTTGTTATGATAACACAACCAATTATAGGTTTACTCCTACAGTTGCTGGAAAGTACTTTGTATATGGTTTCGCTGGTGTAAATACAGGTGGAAGTAGCAGACTTGAACAAAATTGGGGACTGATTTATAAAAATGGTAATGCTACAATTCAAGCTCAAAATGATTATCGAGCTAACCCAATAAGAATAAATGCAGTTAATGTTTCTGGTGTTATAGATATGAATGGAACTACAGATTATTTAGAACTTTATGTTTATGCTGATTCTAACACATCAACACCAAATTATTTAGGTAGTGCTGGAACTTATAGAAGAACAGTTTTCGGCGCATACAGGATAGGAAGTTAATTATGGCATTAAGTAGAATAGATACAACAAACATGATCGAGGATGTACCTCAATCGAAACTTGATAACAATATCAACTTCAGAAACATCATCATCAATGGTGACATGAGCATAGCACAAAGAGGAACTTCTTTTCCTGGATTAACAAATGGTAATAATAGCGATTATTTAGTAGATAGATTTAATTTTTCTGAAAGTGGCAGTGAAAGTTTTGTTATTGACGCATCACAATCAACTGATGTTCCAAGTGGTCAAGGTTTTGCAAATTCTTTAAAATATTTAGTTGATACTGCTGATACAAGTTTAGATTCTCTAGGAGGAGTTGCTTTAAATTACAGATTTGAAGGTCAAATGTTACAATATTTAAAAAAAGGAACTGCTAATGCTGAGAGTTTAACTTTATCTTTTTGGTTTAAATCATCTTTAACAGGAACTTATATTGCTGAACTTTATGATAAAGATAATGAGAGAACAATTTCAAAATCATATACTGTAAATACCGCAGATACTTGGGAAAAGAAAACAGTTACTTTTGAAGGAGATACTACAGGTACTTTTGATAATGATACTGGTAGAAGTATGGATTTAACTTTTTGGTTTTCAGCAGGTTCTGGTTATCAATCTGGTACTTTACAAACATCATGGGGAACGACAACAACAGCTAATAGAGCGGTTGGTCAAGTTGATTGGAGTGCTACAGTTAATAATGAATTATACATCACAGGCGTACAATTAGAAGCTGGAACCACTGCATCTGATTTTGAGTTCTTGCCTGTTGATGTTAATTTACAAAGGTGTCAAAGATATTTTTATTCAAATGAAGTTATAAGTAACACTACTTATTGGATGGATACTTATACATCAACTACTGGTTATATAGTAAGTTTATTATCATTTCCTGTAACAATGAGAATAAGAGCTACGATGAGCTATAGTGGTAACTGGACTAGCTCTAATACAACTACTTCTTCACCAAGTTTTGTTGCTTTTTCAGAACAAGGTTACAAAATGCAAGCTAGAGCAACTAATTCTGCTAGAACTTTTATATATCCTGATGGTGCAGGAACACTAACAGCAAATGCGGAGTTATAATTATGATTAGAAATTTTACATCAGTTACAAAATTATATGACATGAATAACAATGTTGAGGCATACGTTATTGTTGAAAATAGCAAAACATCATTTGTACCACTAGACACAGCAAATTCAGATTACCAAGCAATTCTGACATGGATTTCAGAAGGAAATACAGTTATTGATAACCCACCAGAATAATATATAATAACCTAAAGGAGACAAAAACTATGGCATCACTTTCAAGCAAAATCAAACAGTACGCATCAGACAATGGTGTCGCTTCTGTTGACTTTATGACGGACGTTTTGCTTCAGGACGACTCAAATGGTCAGGGACCCTACATCAAGGAATGGAATATTTCTGGATTAGCGAAACCGACTGATGAGCAACTGAACGCTGTAGATTCTGCTGCAGATCTCGAAGAGAGACAAAATGCAGTTAGAGCTACAAGAAGAAACGCCTACGGTGATCTCGGTTCACAGCTCGACATGCAGTACCACGATTCTGTTGATGGTACAACTACTTGGAAAGACCATGTAGCAAGTGTGAAGACTGCAAACCCGATCCCAACTGAATAAGGAGATTAACAATTGGCTTACGTTGGAAAAGCTCCTCAAACAGGAGCGTATCAAATACTGGATGACATATCAGGGTCATTCACCGGATCAACACCAGGACCGTTTAACTTAACGGTTAACGGCACAGCTGTGTCTCCTGGAAACGAAGCTAATTGTATAATCTCTATTTCAGGAGTTGTCCAAGAGCCGCAATCCGCATTTACAATATCAGGAAGTCAGATTACTTTCACATCAAATCCTGCAAGCTCTGATACTTTTTTTGGAACAGTATTAGGTGATGTATTTGATATTGGAACTCCAACAGATTCAACAGTATCAGCAGGTTCTTTATCATCAACTTTCTTTGTAAAGAACAATCAAACTTGGACAAATATTAATATGACAGGTTCAAACAACGGAGCACTCGTTGGACCCGTTACAGTTTCAGGCACAATAACAATTCCATCAGGGAGTACATTCGTAATTTTATAATGAGTAAGTTAGAGACAAATACAATTGATACAGTATCAGGAAGTAATACACTTACTTTAGGTTCTACTAATACGTCAACTATAAGTGTAGGATCACCTATATCAAACGGATTAACTTTATCAGATAACATTTTATTTGATACAGCTGACAAAGGAATTTATTTAGGAACAACAACAGCTACTGCTTCTAACTTATTAGACGATTACGAAGAAGGAACTTGGACACCTACAGCTTATTCTGGAATTACTGGTTTATCAGTAAATGGTTCACAAAATACATATACAAAAGTAGGTAGGCTTGTAACAGTTTATTGTGAAATTAATGGTTTTGGTGGAAAAAGTTCTGGTACTTTGCAAATAGGTGGTTTGCCTTTTACACCAGATACTAACTCAAAATATTTACATGGTGCTATTGATAGTGATGGTGGTTCATTAGGAGTTGCAAGAACTAACTCAACAACTGGTAGAATAAATTTTTATAGGTCTGGTACTACAAATTCATCAAGACAAGTTTTTACAGGAAACAATTTAGGAAGTGGTGCAAGAATTTCATTAACTTACTTTTCGGCATAAAAATTATGATAACAAAAAATTACACAATAGATAAAATAGAAATAGTTGGTGAACATAAACATGTTCAAGTGAAACAACTTTTAATTATTTCTGAAAATGGTCAAGAAATTTCAAGAAATGCACATAGATATTTTTTAACACCAGATGCAGATATAACTAATCAACCAGCAGATGTTCAAGCAATTTGCAACACAGCTTGGACACAGGAAGTCAAAGACGCTTGGAATACATTTAAGCAACAACAAGAGAATTTAGAATAATGGCAGACGGAACATTAAAAGTAGGAACAATAACAAACAGCGCAGGATCTGGTAACATTGCTATTGGATCGGGTGTTACGTTGCTATCTAACGTTCCAGCTTTTCAAGTGTATTTATCCGCAGACCAAACAGTTACAGATTCAACGCATACAAAAATACAATTTGATACAGTTACTCTTGATACATCAAGTAATTGGGATTCAACGAATTATCGTTGGCTACCAACAGTTGCTGGAAAATATTTTATATACGGACAAATATATGCTACAGGAAGCACAAGTACAATTATAAGAGGTGTTACACAATTATATAAAAATACAACTGTTGTAGCTTTAGAACAAGAATGGGGAAGTGTTACTAGTCCAGGTACAGTTCGTTCACCAAGTTTTAATATAATTCAAGAATTAAATGGAACATCAGATTATATTGAAATGACGGGATTTATAGATGTATCTTCAGGAACACCAAGATTAGATAGTGATGGTATTCAATTAAGAACATACTTTGGAGCATATAAAATAGGAGCATAATATGAGCAGTATTTTAAAAGTAGACCAACTTCAGGATTCAGGGGG
>Ga0213867_1000731_pt1 | contig 14619 bp, 8 predicted proteins | sample PICome_12_FD_160120 | JGI IMG/M metagenome (GOLD analysis project Ga0213867, IMG submission 160120) | Coastal seawater microbial communities near Pivers Island, North Carolina, United States - PICO540 | ecosystem: Environmental > Aquatic > Marine > Coastal | place: USA: North Carolina | collected... | reverse complement strand
CTCGTACACACCTCTTTAATTGCCTTTATTTCTTGAAGTTCATAACAAGCTCCACCCCCTTTATTTGTAGTGTTTTCTAAACTGACAAGACGGGTTCTTGGCGAATGGTAAAAATCAGGTGGATTGATGGCTTGTTTAACTTGTTCAGCAGCAATTCTTCCACGATCACCTTTGATTAATTTACACGAAACACCACTATTAAAACTTGCGCCACCGCCTTCATAATTATAAATATGTGAATAATGGTCACATATCACTTGATCACCGGGTTCGGTGTGTAATTTAATAGCGGTTTGATTGGCCATCGTTCCACTTGGAAAGAAAAGAGCCGCCTCTTTATTAAAGAAACGTGCAACTTTTTCCTCTAAAGCGTTGGTACTCTCATCATTTTTGAAAACATCATCACCTACTTTTGCGCTCATCATAAAAACGAGCATCCCAGGCGTAGGTTTAGTTACTGTGTCGCTTATTAAATTGATCATTATTCAAAACATTGATATAAGGCTGGCATCCCTATAGGAGAGCCATCTGGAATCTTGACCACTTTTTGATTACTCTTAAATCCTTTGGGATTACCCAAAAATGAATTTATTTTCTTCAACATGTATATTGCCGTAGGGTCTGTAGGCTTATCACTGAGATAAGTTTTTAATCGCATCATTTCAAAAACAACTTGCTCAGTCACTTGTGGATAGGCATTTTCATCTGAAGCTACGGCCATTAGATGTTCTAAAACACTCCAGTTGATCAGTTCTTGAATATTGGAATAATACCCTTTGTCGTTTTTACTCTTTACTGTGTGATTTAAAAGTTCTTTGAGTAAATCATCAAATCCGTATTGTTTAGAGTCAAATGCTTTTTGCTGAACCATTCTGTTCATGCGTTCAGCATTGAGTAAAAATCCTAGGGTAAAGTTTGCCGAGGTTTCAGCTGCAGCATAGGGGTCAAAAGCTACTCCTGTTTTTGACTTAAAAGACTCGCGAGTTCTTGGATAACCATAGGCTCTTGGTGGAAATAAGCTTAATTTTTCTTCAGGAATAGCAATTTCAGAGGCTTTTAAAGTTCTTATAAGTGCTGACATTGCCTTTTTTTGTAACTCCTTCGACACATAAGTCGGTTTGTTGGTCGGACTACCCACTTTAGCGTATTCATAGTACATTCCTCCCAACAATTTGGCTACAGCCTCTGTTTGATAGCGATGAAAGAAATAGAGTGGTACAAATACGTCTTCAAGCTCTGAATAAGCAAAACCACTTGGAATGTTGCTTTCTGAAAAGTTGGCAATACCTTTTTTTCTAACATCCAACACACGATTTAATTCATCTGTAATATCATTTCCATTATCCCACAAATGTGCATTTGCATGAGCACTTGATGCGGGACGGGCGTCTGAATCACTTATAAACTCGAGGCCTTGACGATGCGCATTGTCTAAAATAGCATCTAAAGCCTTATTTTCGTTTACTCCATCTGCAAAATCACTGTAGGCATAAGCAACAAACACCTTATCCCATTCACCTATGCCTGTGTCGTAGGCTTCTTTGATTTGCAAATTGCCATTACGATCATATTCAAACATGGGATGAGGATAATCCATAACTGAAGCCCTTGAATTAGTGCTCGATGCAAAATTGTGGGCGAAACCTAAAGTATGCCCTATTTCGTGTGCCGAGAGTTGACGAATACGAGCTATAGCCAATTCAAGCATGGTATTGTGATTTTTATCATTGCTCTTATAAGGACTGTTCATTAAAGCTTGAGCGATCATAAAGTCTTGACGAATTCTTAAACTACCTAAACTCACATGACCTTTGATGATTTCTCCTGTTCTTGGATCGGTCACACTGCTTCCGTAGCTCCATCCTCGAGTAGAACGATGAATCCATTGTATAACGTTGTATCTCACGTCAAGTGGATCCGCATCTTCTGGAAGCATTTTTACCTGAAAGGCATTTTTATATCCAATGGCTTCAAATGCCTGATTCCACCAACGACCTCCTTCAAGCAAGGCAGATTTTACAGGTTCTGGAGTACCATTATCTAGATAGTAAATTATAGGTTCTACAGCTTCGCTAACTGCAGCATTTGGATCTACTTTCTCTAATCTATGCCTTCTGACATATCGCTTCATAATAGGCTCTTCTACAGGTGTTGCATAGTCCATAAAAGTAAAGGGATAAACTCCTGATCTGGTATCGAATTTTCTCATCTCAAAATTCAAATCAGGTAGTTCAATAAAAGAGTGATGCTGAGCAACTGTAACTGCACTGGCATCTGGAGTCACTGAACGTATGTAACTTCCTGTTGGAGTGCCAGCAAAAGTCAAATAAACATCGAATTCTATGTTTTTCTCAAAGGCTTTTGTTCGTTCTGTATTAAGTGCACTGCGTTTTAAATCTAAACTATAGTTTCCTTGTTGTGCACGTTTTAGGCGAGCTGAAACACCATGAGCGTCTCTATATAAAAATGGAGTAAGGTCAATTAAATAAGCATTTTCACCTTGGTCTGCAATTGGAAAGCTATGTATGATTGATTTTGCGAAGGCTTGTTCAACTGCTTTAACCTCTAATTTATTTGAACTTAAGGCTCTGTAGTCTTGGTTGGGCTCCAATAACATGAGTTTATTCCCCATTTTTTTGAAATACACCACCTTCTCTCCTCCGAGTTGACCTCGATCTAAGCCGATATCATTACTACCTATACCGCTGCTTAAGGCATGTACGTAAAGAAACTCTTTTTCTAAGTCTTGAACTTCGAGATAGATTTTGTCTGTCGCTTGATCAATGTAATAATTGAAAAAACCTTCATTTTTTTGATAATTCTCAATGTTTTCAAAGCTTTGAGCCAATAAGGAAGTGCTCAATAACAAAAAATAAATCTGATAAATTGATTTCATGACCTTTAAATTTTAGAAGAATAAATGTATCAAATATATGTTTGATAACATCACCCTTTATATTTTTGTTTTTGTAATTATCCGTTATGGTACAAGAAGAAAAGACTAAAAATCTCATCGATCGCCTTGGTGCGTTAAGGAGGTATCTTTGACATAGATGCCAAAAAAATAGAAATCCAAAATCAAGAAGAAAAAACCTTAGAACCCGGTTTTTGGGACAATCAAATTGAAGCTCAAAAACACATGAAAAAATTAAAGGGTCTCAAATTTTGGGTGCAATCATTCAATCAAGCTCAACAGGCTGTGCAAGACGCAGAAGTACTTTTAGAATTTTTTAAAGAAGCCGAAGTTGAAATTCAAGAAATCGACAGTCAATTGAATGCGACAGAAACCTTGATTGAAAATCTCGAATTTCGCAATATGCTTTCAGAAGAAGGTGATGAACTATCTGCCGTGCTTCAAATCACTGCTGGAGCCGGAGGAACAGAGAGTTGTGACTGGGCATCAATGCTGATGAGAATGTACAAGATGTGGGCGGAGAAAAATGGGTACCAGCTCAAAGAACTCAATTATCAAGAAGGAGACGTAGCTGGAATCAAAACCGTGACTTTACAAATAGACGGTGATTTTGGTTTTGGATGGTTGAAAGGTGAAAACGGAGTTCATCGACTCGTTCGCATATCACCTTTTGACAGTAATGCGAAACGGCACACCTCTTTTGCTTCAGTATATGTTTACCCTCTTGTTGACGACAGTATCGAAATTGACATCAACCCTTCAGACATTGAAATCACTACAGCGCGCTCAAGTGGTGCGGGTGGACAAAATGTTAACAAAGTTGAAACCAAAGTGCAACTGGTGCACAAACCTACTGGAATCCAAATAAGCTGCTCAGATTCTCGATCTCAACACGACAATAGAGCCACTGCTTTGAACATGTTAAAGTCTCAATTATATGAGATTGAATTGCGAAAAAAACAGGAAGCCAGACGAGAAATTGAAAATTCCAAGATGAAAATTGAATGGGGTTCTCAAATTAGAAACTATGTCATGCATCCCTACAAATTGGTTAAAGATGTTCGGACGGCTGAAGAAACTGGTAATGTTGAAGCTGTAATGAACGGAGATATCAATGCCTTTCTCAAATCGTTTTTGATGATGAACGGGCAAAGGGAAGTCAATTGAAAAAAGGCGCCTGAAAAATACCAAAAATCAGACGCCTTTTGAACCTAACTAAAACACGAAGTGAAAAACTTGTTGTTTATAAAACACCTGTAATCACCATTTCCCCCTCCATTTTTTAACTTTTAAAAAATCTCATTAGACTTTGTTCCTCAATTATTAGTCTACCATATGCTGTAAAGTCCTATATATCGGGAACTATGGTTATTTTTGTCGCACAATTGTTTTGCTTTGAGTTATGAATATTAACATAAGCTTAACATATCAAAACTAAACCCACATGGAAGATATTCGTCAAAACAACGTGAGAAAGCTTTTTTTGTCCCTTTTAATAGTATTCACAACTATTCCCATTTATAGTCAATTTGGCTATGGTGGATATGGTTACGGCGGTTATGGCGGCTATGGTTATGGTCGATACGGCAGAGGTGCTACGGGAATTCCAAGACCGAGTATCCCTGATGAGGAAGTCGCACCACCTACTGCTGAAGAAATTGTAGAACAACAATTACTGGTGATTAAAGAAAGTGTAGATCTTGACCCATTTGAGACTGCTATTGTTCAAAGCACACTATTAGAATTCACTAAAAAAAGAATAGAGCTGCAGATTTTAAAACCAAGTCCTGAAGAACTCCAGGAGGCAGCAAGAAAAATTGCTGAGGATGAAGAAAATAGATTAAGGCAAAACCTTAGTCCAGAAAAATTCCAAGAAATATTGGATTTAAAAAATCCTAAGGCCAGAAAAAAAGACAAAGACGAAAAGAAGAAAAAAAAGAAAAAAAAGAAGCGAACCGACTAAACTGAATTAAAAATTGCTATGAAAAAAAAACTCTATAAAGCCATTTTAATGGTTTTATTTCCGCTGCTTACTTATGCTCAAAATTATCGATCAAATTCAAATTTTTCACCTATTACTGTAAGCGGAAGTGTGATCGAAGAAGGTACAGACTACCCTCTCGAATACGCTACCATTGTGCTACAAAGTGTTCGTTTTCCCGATAGAGTTACTGGCGGACTTACCGATGAGAATGGTAAATTCAGTATCGAGATCTTTCCAGGTAAATACAACTTGAGAGTTGAATTTCTATCGTATAAGACTGTAAATTTTGACAATCAAAACTTTAGTTCAAGTACAGATTTAGGAGTGCTTAAATTAAGCCCTGATGTTGAACAACTCGAAAATGTAGAAGTTGTAGGAGAACGAACTACGGTTGAGCTCAGACTCGACAAAAAAGTATATAATGTCGGTTCTGATCTTACCGTTCAGGGTGGAAGCGTTACCGATGTGTTAGACAATGTACCATCTGTTAGTGTAGATGTTGAAGGTAACATTTCATTAAGAGGTAATGAGAGTGTAAGAATCTTAATAAACGGTAAACCTTCTGCGTTATCTGGATTAAGCACTAATGCCCTACAGCAACTACCCTCCGATGCCATTGAAAAGGTAGAAGTTATCACAAATCCTTCTGCCCGTTACGACGCTGAAGGAACTGCTGGAATTCTGAATATTATACTCAAGCAAAGTAAAACGACAGGCTTGAACGGTTCTGTTAATACCTATGTTGGATTTCCCAAGCGACTTGGAGGAAATTTAAGTTTAAATCTCAGAAGAGATAAATTCAATATTTTCACCAATACATCTTATCGTACTTCTAACTCTCCAGGACGTGGACAAAATTTACAGCAAAATTTTGATGGCTTAGGTGTTTTAGAATCTTATCAAAATGAATTTTCAAATTCTGATCGAATTCGAAACAGCTTTAACACGAATGTTGGATTTGAATATTTGTTTGACAAGAATACCTCTCTTACCCAATCTTTTGTAGTCAGAAAATCAGACGGTGACGATATCTCTACCTTGGATTTTGAAAATTTTGATGCCAATAGAGTACCAACCATTAATAGAACACGTGTCAATAGTCAAATCGAAACCGATGAATCTTGGCAGTATTCAGTCAATTTTATAAAGAAATTTAAAAAGGATGGTCATCAGCTCACTGCCGACTTTCAATACTCAGAAGGAAAAGAAGTTGAGGATGGCATCATTGAAGAAGACGTGGAAGGAGCCTCGTATGTTTTGCCTGATGAACAAACCTTTAGTAAGGAGCGTCAAGTAGATCGCTTATTTCAATTCGATTATGTTCTTCCTTTTGGTGACAAAAACCAAGGCCAATTTGAATTGGGTTATAGGGGAACATTTAATGACCTTAATACAGACTTTGTATTCGGTGTGCTCGATGAAAATGACCAACTTCAAGTTGACCCTAATTTTAGTAATAATTTATTGTACAAAGAATACGTGCATGCGGCCTACACTCAATTAGGGAGCAAATTCAATAAATTCAGTGTACTGAGTGGCTTAAGAGTTGAGAATTCAAATATTGATGTGAACTTGCTCAATACCGGAGAATTAAATGAAAAAAATTACACGAATTGGTTTCCTTCATTGTTTTTGGGTTACGAATTCACCGAAATGTCACAGTTATCTCTTAGTTATTCAAAGCGTTTGAGAAGACCCAGGTCTTGGTTTATTAATCCTTTTGTACGAAGAAACAGTAACACCAATCTCTTCACAGGAAATCCTGATTTAGATCCGACCTATACCAATTCTTTTGATTTAGGTTATCTCAGAAGATGGGATAAGTTCACACTGAACAGTTCGATTTACATGAATCGATCGACAGGTGTATTTCAATTTATTACCAGAGAAACTGGAGATTTTGTAGAAATAGAAAATCCAAACGACCCTAACAATCCAGTGACCGTTCCCGTTCAATTAAGAAGTCCCTTAAATTTAGGTGAAGAGACAAGAATGGGATTTGAACTCACCTCTACCCTAACCCCTAAACGAGGAACACGTATATCTTGGAATCTAAATCTTTATCAACAGACTTTAGACGGTGAATACACCTATACTAACAGCCAAAACGAATTGGTACGACAAAAATTTGATGCGGATAATTTCACTTGGTTCACCCGTTTAAGTGGTAAGTTCATCTTACCTGGTAAAATCGATTTTCAAACCAACGCCTTCTATAGAGGTCGTTCGATCAACCCTCAAGGTATAAATAAAGGCAACATATCTATGAACCTGGCAATGAGTAAAGAAGTCATTAAAGACAAGGCTACGCTCTCTTTTAATGTCAGTGATTTATTTAACTCTAGAAAAAGAATCAGTGAAACCAGAACTGAGCGCGTCTTTAGTGAGAGTGAATTTCAATGGAGACAAAGGCAGTTCACCCTGAACTTCTTGTATCGTTTCAATGATCCTCAGAATCAACGAAACAGAAGAGGAAGAAACAATTACGAAATGGACGAAGGAGAATTCGAATTCCAACAATAATGAAAAAGCCCCGTTTAGGGGCTTTTTTTAATTCTTTTCTTTTCTTGCTTTTAATTTCTCAGAGATAAACTCTTTGATATTTCCTGTCAACCAATAAGGAATTACAAAGGTGAGCAGAAAAATCATTAACCAAAACCCAATGGTCAAGATGGTAAGAAATGCAATGAATCCTAGATATTGGTCAAATTCTATCATGGTGTCTTGTATTGATGGTACGAAGATAATCGCTTTTGATTAAATAAATATAATCTGTTTAGATTTTTGTCTGTATCTAAAGCCGAAGTATTTTTGCAAAAGGTACCAATAAGAACAAAATATGGAATATCGTATTGAAAAGGATACAATAGGTGAAGTAAAAGTTCCTTCTAATGTGTACTGGGGCGCACAAACAGAACGCTCTAGAAATAATTTTAAAATAGGTCCTGAGGCTTCTATGCCTCGTGAAGTAATTGTCGGTTTTGCTTATTTAAAAAAGGCAGCGGCCTATACTAACTGTGAACTGGGCGTTTTAGCGCAAGAAAAAAGAGATTTAATCGCCGCAGTTTGTGATGAGATTATTGAAGGAAAGCTTGACGATCAATTTCCACTTGTAATTTGGCAGACCGGTTCTGGAACACAGTCAAACATGAATGTAAATGAAGTTATTGCCAATAGAGCTCATGTTTTACAAGGAAATAAATTAGGCGAAGTTGATCGTTTTTTGAGCCCTAATGACGATGTTAATAAATCACAATCTTCAAATGACACCTTTCCAACGGGGATGCATATCGCTGCCTACACCAAAATTATTGATGAGACTATTCCCAAAATTCAAGGCTTAAGAAATACACTTAAGGCTAAATCTGAGACCTTTAAAAAGGTCGTTAAAATTGGTCGCACCCATCTTATGGATGCTACTCCTCTGACCATAGGCCAAGAATTTTCAGGATATGTGGCCCAACTTGATTTCGGACTTAAGGCGCTGAACAACTCTCTTGAACACCTCTCACAACTTGCACTTGGAGGGACAGCTGTGGGTACAGGTTTAAATACCCCTAAAGGCTATGATGTTCTAGTTGCAAAATACATTGCTGACTTCACTCAAAAACCGTTTAAAACAGCTGAAAATAAGTTTGAGGCTTTAGCAGCACACGATGCCTTGGTTGAAACCCACGGAGCTTTGAAACAACTGGCTGTATCTTTAAATAAAATAGCAAATGATATACGTTTGATGGCTTCTGGTCCCAGATCTGGTATAGGTGAGTTAATTATTCCTGCCAATGAGCCAGGCAGCTCTATTATGCCAGGAAAAGTCAATCCAACTCAAGCCGAAGCAATTACTATGGTATGTGCACAGGTAATGGGAAATGACGTGGCTGTTACTGTTGGAGGAACACAAGGACATTATGAACTCAACGTATTTAAGCCAATGATGGCTGCCAATGTTATTCAATCCGCCCAATTACTTGGTGATGCTTGTTTGAGTTTTGATCTTAATTGTGCCCAGGGAATTGAGCCAAATTACGAGCGCATTAAAACATTACTCGACAACTCATTGATGTTAGTTACTGCGCTCAACACCAAAATTGGTTACTATAAAGCGGCTGAAATTGCAAATGCAGCTCACCAAAATGGAACTACGCTCAAAGAAGAAGCTATAAGACTGGGTTATGTAACTGATGAAGAATACGATCAGTGGGTTAAACCCGAAGATATGATTGGACACTAACAAAAAAGGCTTTTCGATTGAAAAGCCTTTTTTTATGAAAGTGTAATTGATATTATTTTAACAGGTACTTAGACGAACCGATAAGTTCAAGTTCGCTGTCGTAAACATTTACCATGTAGGTACCTTTTTCAAACTCACCAGTTTTAGATTCTACGAAATCACATACGTCGAGTTGACTGTTCTCGTAGTAAAAATTAGTGACCTTGCTGATTGCTACAGATCTGTTGGTAATTTCGTTCATATACTTGTCACCACTTCCAACAACGTCGCCCTGTGGGTCAAGTACTTCGATGTAGAAATTACGATCACTAGCTTTGGCAATTTCATTTTCTGTTACAGTAAAACAAACTTCAAGCTGATCTGTTGCTCTGGCTCTTTTTACATTTTTTAAAGTTCCATTTCTTTTTTCTTTAACCCCACTTAAAGCTATGCTTGACAACTTCAGTTGAGAGGCTATTCTATTTTCTTGCTCTAATACAAGGTTGATTTGAACAATAGAGTCGTTTAGTTGTGCCATTTTTTGAAGTGCAGCAGATTGCTCACTGTTTAATGAGGCTAAACTCGCATTTACTTGAGTCAACGAATCTACTCTAGCCATAAGAACCTCTCTTTCCTGTTTCAACTGATAGATTTGTCTCTTATACCTTGAAATCGTAGCGATGGTTGCTTTCATTGAACGCACAGAATCAATATAAGAAGCGATTTCAGATCTAGCATCCATGAGTTCTTTACTCATTTCTTCACTAGCAAGCATTGCTTTTTCATAATCACTCTTTAAACTTTCTAATTCTTCAATTACCAGCTCCTTTTCAGCTGTTAAAGCTCTTTCTGTTTCTTTTTTACTTGAGTATAAGCTGAATGTGTAGACAGCTGTGGCAATAAATAGAACCGCTAGGATTCCAGTAATTACCTTCATTGAATTTGAATTATTTTCCATAATTAACTTGTTTATACTAGTTATACGGAATAAATAAGGTTTTGGATTTTATCGAATTAATTTTTTGTATTTAATTCTTTTTGGAGTGCTGTCTTCTCCTAATCGTTTTTTGCGATTTTCTTCATACTCAGAAAAAGATCCCTCAAAGAAATAGACCTGTGAATTTCCTTCAAAAGCCAATATATGTGTACAAATACGATCTAAGAACCACCTGTCGTGAGAGATCACCACAGCACATCCTGCAAAATTTTCTAACCCTTCTTCAAGTGCTCGTAACGTATTGACATCTAAATCATTAGTCGGCTCATCCAAAAGCAGGACGTTTCCTTCTTCTTTTAAAGTCATCGCCAAATGAAGTCTGTTTCGCTCTCCTCCTGAAAGCATTTCAACTTTTTTGTTTTGTTCACTTCCAGAAAAATTAAAACGACTTAAATAAGCCCTAGAATTTACCTGTTTTCCTCCCATCATGATGAGCTCCTGTCCATCTGAAAAATTTTCCCAAATTGACTTTTTATGGTCTATAGAAGAATGATCCTGATCTACGTAGGCTATTTTTGCCGTTTCTCCAACACTAAAGCTTCCCTTGTCAGGTTCTAATTCATTCATGATCATTTTAAAGAGAGTGGTTTTACCAGCACCATTTGGTCCAATAACACCAACGATACCTGCCTGAGGAAGGTTAAAAGTTAGATTTTCATAGAGCAATTTATCATCAAAACCCTTACTTATTTGAGTCGCTTCAATCACATTAGTTCCTAACCTAGGACCGTTTGGAATGTAGATTTCTAGTTTCTCTTCTAATTGTTTTTGATCTTGGTTTAATAGACGGTCATAATTTTTAAGACGTGCTTTTTGCTTGCTTTGTCTTCCTTTTGCTCCTTGTCTAACCCATTCTAATTCTCGTTCCAAGGTTTTCTGTCGTTTTGAAGCCTGTTTACTCTCCTGTGCGAGTCTTTTAGACTTTTGATCTAACCAACTCGAATAATTTCCTTTCCACGGTATACCCTCACCTCTATCGAGCTCAAGTATCCATCCCGCAACATTATCTAAGAAATACCTGTCGTGCGTTACGGCTATTACCGTTCCCTTATACTGCGCAAGGTGTTGCTCCAGCCAAAGGACTGATTCAGCGTCAAGGTGGTTGGTCGGCTCATCGAGTAAAAGCACATCCGGTTGCTTTAGCAGTAATCGGCATAAAGCTACTCGGCGTCTTTCACCACCTGACAAGACATTAATTTTTTTATCAGAGTCTGGGGTTCGTAAGGCATCCATAGCTATTTCAAGCTTGGTGTCAATATCCCAGGCATTTGTTGCGTCTATCTGATCTTGAAGTCCTGCCTGTCTATTCATCAACTCCTCCATCTTATCAGGATTTTCATAAACCTCAGGTAATCCAAATTGATCATTTATGGCATTGTATTCGTCGAGTATGCTCATGATCTCTGAAACGCCTTCACGAACTACCTCTATAACCGTTTTATTTTCATCTAATTCAGGCTCTTGCTCTAAAAGACCAACAGTGTAACCTTGTGAAAAAACAACATCACCTTGGTAGTTTTTATCCAAGCCGGCAATGATTTTTAAAAGCGTACTTTTTCCTGAACCATTAAGTCCTAAGATTCCGATTTTAGCGCCGTAAAAAAAACTCAGGTAAATATCTTTAAGTACTGGAGTGTTGGCATTTTTAAAGGTTTTGGTAACCCCTGCCATTGAAAAAATTACCTTTTGATCAGACATATGAAGTGGTATAAATTAAACTCTTCCCTTCAGGGCATTGAAGACCCATGCATTTGCAAAAAAACCAAGAGCTACTGAAGCGAATCCCCAACCAGCGACATCATCATATCTAAAGGCGGCTAAGGCCAAAAGAATCAATCCAATAACAATCATCAAAATGGTGGCAAATGCTAAAATTTTGTTTTTATTCATAAGAAAAGTGCAAATAAGCTAGTAAATATCGAAAATAAGACGCAATATACTTAATTTTATGTGCTTGCTAGGAACAAAGAAATGTCACAAACTTCAAAACAAACTACTAATCAGAACGCACACCTCAAGGCGCTCAAAGAAATTGCCGATCTATCTTCACAGATACATTTAGGTGGAGGCCAAAAAAGAATACAAAAACACAAAGAGAAAGGAAAATTAACGGCTCGAGAACGTATCGACTACCTCTTAGATAATCCAAATGAGGCTATTGAGATAGGAGAATTTGCCGCTCACCAAATGTATGAAGAACACGGAGGTTGTCCTTCTGCAGGTGTTATCGTTAAAATTGGTAAGGTTTCGTCTAAAATGGTCATCGTTGTTGCAAACGACGCCACTGTAAAAGCTGGGGCCTGGTTTCCTATGACCGCTAAAAAAAATCTTCGGGCGCAAGAAATTGCCATGGAGAATAAAATTCCTATCATTTATTTAGTAGATAGCGCAGGCGTTTATTTGCCGATGCAGGATGAAATATTTCCAGACAAAGAACACTTTGGACGTATTTTCAGAAACAATGCCAAAATGAGTAGTCAGGGTATATTGCAGATTTCTGCCATTATGGGAAGCTGTGTCGCTGGAGGTGCCTATTTACCTATTATGAGCGATGAAGCGCTGATTGTTGAAAATACGGGAAGTATATTTCTAGCCGGATCTTATTTGGTCAAAGCGGCTATTGGTGAGAACATTGACAATGAAACACTTGGAGGCGCACATACACATTCTGCAATATCCGGTGTGACTGATTACAAAGTCAAAGATGATTTCGAAGCATTAGACACGATAAAATCTATTTTGGATAAAAGTAATGTTAAAAGTACTGGAGTTTTCAATCGTTCTGAAGCTAAGAAGCCCGAATTAAAGCCTGATACTGTTTTAGACTATTTTCCATCTGATCGGTCTAAACCCTACGATATGCGCAATATCATTAAAACCATCGTAGACCAAGGAAGTATAACAGAATATAAAAAAGAATACGGAAAAACACTTTTAACACTTTATGCCAAAATTGACGGATGGTCTGTTGGTATTGTTGCAAACCAAAGGGAAATCGTTAAAAACGCTAAGGGAGAAATGCAAATTGGAGGCGTCATTTATTCTGATTCCGCAGATAAGGCTGCTCGATTTATAGCAAATTGTAATCAGAAAAAAATACCCCTTGTGTTCTTTCAAGACGTCACAGGGTTTATGGTGGGTAGTAAAAGTGAGCACGAAGGAATTATAAAAGACGGTGCTAAAATGGTTAATGCTGTGTCTAATTCTGTGGTGCCAAAATTCACTTTTATACTGGGTAACTCTTATGGTGCTGGTAATTATGCCATGTGCGGAAAAGCTTATGACCCTAGATTTATATTTTCATGGCCAAGCGCACAGCTTGCGGTGATGAGCGGTAATTCAGCTGCCAAAGTACTTTTACAAATTGAATCTTCACGTTTAACTAAAACAGGTCAAGAATTGAGTGAAGAAAAAAGCAAGGCTTTATTCAACAAAATCAAGGCTGCCTATGACAATCAAATATCCCCAGTTTATGCTGCCTCTCGCCTTTGGACTGATGGAATAATCGATCCTCGTAAAACTAGAGAAATCATATCTAAAGGCATACAGATTGCTGATTTTAACTCCGATTTAGACACCTATAATCCAGGTGTTCTGCAGGTTTAAATTTCAACATCAATCCAATGCACCAAACTTGAAGTTTGGTGAAGTACCCCTAATTTTTGTTGTAGATCAGAGGAATTTGAACTGACTACTTTTAAATTGAATACGGTAGGTGTCTGTTTTTTATTCCCCAAGTAACGCACCAGCACTTTCCATTTCCCTGGTAAGTTTTCATCGATTTCAAATTCAGTAGAATACAATCCTAATCTTTTATTTTCAGAAACCTCTTCTAAGCTTTGAATTGAAGAGTACGATTTTGAGAAGTATTTGTTTTCTGGATTGACAAAGATCAATTCAAATTCACTTTCTGGATCAGACCATTCAATTACAATTCGCTTTGATCTTGGCTCTTCACTATCTTGTGGCTGGTCAATAATAGCCTCTATTTCACGCTCTACTCGTAAAGGCGTTTGCTCAAAATTGAAATAAGACAAGCCTCCCAATTCAGCGGCTCTAAATAGCAAAGCCGTGGCCTTATCTTTTTCTTTATTAAGTCGATAAGCCCAAGACAAATCTAAATACGATTGTAGCGCATCTGTATGCACTTTAAATAGTTCTTTGAATACAGTTAGAGCTTCATTAAACTGATTTTGTTCTATAAAATAATGACCCAAGGCTCTTTTAGCAGAGTAGGTTCCTTTTGATTGTAATGCTCTTAGAGCCGCTTCTTTAGCAGCTTTATTATCGCCCTGAAGTAATTGTGCAAAATTGTAGGTATAGTGGTTTTCACCCCTTGCATTGTTCTCGCTGTCTGCATTTAGTAAGGACGATTTAAAACTTCTGTAGTTATCATCATACGAAATAGCCTCTTGATTGAATTTGTTGTACCTCAAAAGAGCTAAATCAATAGGTTTACCGTCTTCTCCTATTGGATGTGTATTGGCTCGATAGGTGTTAATGAGAATTATTCC
>Ga0213867_1000729_pt1 | contig 14669 bp, 12 predicted proteins | sample PICome_12_FD_160120 | JGI IMG/M metagenome (GOLD analysis project Ga0213867, IMG submission 160120) | Coastal seawater microbial communities near Pivers Island, North Carolina, United States - PICO540 | ecosystem: Environmental > Aquatic > Marine > Coastal | place: USA: North Carolina... | reverse complement strand
CGTAGGTTTTCCCGTTGCTTTCGCCCAGAACTGCCCATGCACCGGTCACGCTCCGTCCAGACCGGGCGAGGTGTTAAGGTTCTCTTTTCTGATCAAACCTCGGACCTCGGGCGCACCAAGGCAGGCGAGTCGCAGAAGCGAGTGTTTCATATACCCTCCAAAGCGTGCTTGAGACATGAAACCCGCCGTGCGTATGCTTGCCCTTACCATCGTCGCCGTCTTCCTCGGAAGTTTGATGTCCGGCATGATGGCAGAATTGTACCAACCTCCAACGGAAAGTCTCGATGAGGAGCCCCTGCTTCAGCGTGCATCCTCGGCCACCAGCCCCGGTCACGTGGTGTTTGCCCAATACATCTCCTCCGACAATTGCGGACACTGTTCCAAGACCGGCGGTGGCTCCGATACCCATCACCTGCTCAAGGGGAATTTCCCCGATGAATACGTGTATGTGACGTACATGTCCCAATCCTACGGCGATACCGACACCGCCCGGGCTGGCAACGTTGCACCCTACAACTGGGCATGGACCACCGGTGGCGCACCCGATGCCTACTTTGGTGACCGCACCGACAAGCGGCAATCCGGTGCATCGGCCAACTACGATACCTACGACTCCCTGTTCTCCAGCGGCGGTGGCATGCACTCCACGGTGAACGACTACGGCATGTCGGCAGCCGTCTCTCAGAACGGCAACAACTACGACATTTCCATCTCGTACAAATACACGGGATCGGGCACCCCCGCTTCCAACATGAAACTCTACGCCGCCCTTGTTGACAAGGATTGTACCGGATATTCCTACTCCTCCGGTATCCCCCACGGCTACAACTGCTGGATGGCTTGGCTTACCGCCGGTGACACCTACAAGTCCAAGAGCGGCGGGTCGGGTTCAGCCTTCCACAGCGTGACGGTCTCCTCCACCGAAACCAGCCAGTATTGGACGTCGGTGCCCACCTCCGTCGTTCCCGGCGGTCTGAACAAGGCCGTCGTTGTCGCTGCCCTCATGAGCGGCAACCAAGTCTCCGTCGGCGGTTCTTCCCCTCACGTCTACCACGCCATCGACTCCACCATGGGGCCCAAGATGGACATCGGCGTGTCTGGCCTCCAGGTCAGCAACTCCCAAGGCACCTCCTCGTACATGCGAGGCGACACCATTACCTTGCAAGCCGATGTCAAGAACACGGGCGACTTGGATTACACCGACGGCGGTCAACTCCAATTCTTCTACAAGAACGGGGCGACCTCCACGGCCATCGATTCGGTCAACATCCCCACCCTCAACGTCGCAGCAGGCTCCACGTACCTCACCGGTTCAGCCACCTTTGACACCTCTTCCCTCCCAGCCAACGCTTGGTCCACGACCTTCGGGGCTCGTCTCGTCGGCTTGACCGGCGACATGGCCGCTGGCAACAATGTTGCTGAGACCTTGGTTGACCACGACCGGCCTCCGGTTGTTATGTCGCCCGAAGTCCTTGGTTCCATGACCGTTCAGCGCGGTGAATTCGTCACGCTGCTCGCCAAGGGCGATGCCGATGATAACGTCGACAACATCGACTCGATGACCTTCGACGTGGAAGTTTCCCCGGCTGGCCAAGGCGCTTGGGATGCCAGCATCGTGTCCGGTGGAGAGAACATCTTGTTCCGCGAATTGGCTTCTGAAGGTCGTGAATACATCATCACGCCCTCCATGAGCATGAGCGCAGGCGACTACGACGTGCGAACCCGTGCCGTCGACGCCCGCGGGCAAACCAGCGCTTGGACGGAGTTCTCCGATGCCTTCACCCTCGCGAACGGTCGCCCCACGGTGATCGCCGACCCTGTGCCCACCGTGATGTGCGACATCAGCACGAAGATCAGCATGGCCGGCCACATCGTTGACCCCGAAACGCCGCTCACCGACTTGGCCGTCACGTCCACCAGCGACTACTTCGTGGCCTGGCATGCAGCCAGCGAAGAGATTGAAGTTCTCTTCCCGTATGAATCGGGTTGCGACGGCCAGAAAGGCATTGAAGTCAAGGTTGACGACGGTGGCGATTATAGCGAAACCGGGGAATTGCCCTACGGCACCCTTCTGTTCAACATCATCGAGAACGGCCAGCCCCGCTGGCAAGGTCTGCCCATTCAAACCGTGGAGGAAGGCGGTAGCGGGGTTCTCTCGCTCAACACCTTCCTTTCCGACACGGACGATACCGGTGAACCCGTCGATGCCTCCGGACTGACCCTCCAAATCATGGACAACACCAACCCCGAAGCCATTGCGGTGGAACTTCGCGGCTCCACGCTCGGCTTCGAGACCGTGGACGACGACGTCAACGGCGAAACCACGGTGACCCTGCGAGCAAGCGATGGAGAGCAATACTCCGACCAAACCGTGACCATCCGCATCACCCCGGTCAATGACGCCCCTCGCATCGACATGACGGACATCGAAAGCTTCTCGCTGAAGAGCGGCAAGCAGATGGTCATCAACCTGAAGAACCGCATGACCGATGTCGACAATTCCCTTGACCAAGCCTTCATCTCGGTGACGCCTTCTGAACCCGGTGCAGCTCGCTACAACATCCTTGACGGCAACATGATTCTGTTGTTTGAAGAGGTTGGTGAACAAACCGTGACGGTATCGGCCACCGACGGGTTCGCCACCAATACGTACATCATCACCGTCGATGTGTTTGACTCGTTGCCGTTCTACATCTCCAAGGTCGACGATGGCAGCGGCCACCTCTACGTGAACATGCAGGACACGTACGAGACGCAAACCCCAACGGCTTCGTTCTTCTTCACCGAAAGCGCACCAAGCTTCAACGTCGTTTCCGTGACGTGGTCCTTGTGCAACGATCTTACCGGAACCTGCGACGGCTTCTGGGAGTACGACCTCGACCTGTCTCGCTCGAACATGGGCTGGACCGAGGAGATGAACATCCCCTCCGCGTACGGTGACGGCGGATACGCCCGAACCAACGGCATGCGAAACATGGACTACATCTCCCTGACCGTCACGGCCGTTGACGCCTCGGGTCAAGAGTACAAGACCACGGACCAAACCAAGTGGTACACCACCGAAGCTCTTCCAGCGCCCGTTGACATGGAAGACGAGCTCCTTACCTGGTACGTCGCTGACCTGATCGCTGACATTGAAGAGGTTGAATTGGCGCTCACCGAGAGCGGTGCAGACACGACCAACCTCAACGCACGATTGAGTGAACTCGAGGGCAAACTTGGTGTTGCTTGCGACGACCCCCGGGCCGAATGCCCAACCGAAGAAGTGCAGTCCAGCGGTGGAGATGCAGAGACCGGTTTGGACACCAACGTGATTCTCATCGTGATCGGCGTGCTGATCGTCGCTGCCCTGCTCGGCTTGATGTTCATGCGTGGCGGCGGCGGTTCAGAGGCTGAAGAGATGAAGTGGAACGAGGCTTCTCTGCCCGTCCACGATGCCGTGGCCAACTCGATGTACGGCGGTGCTCAGGACCTTTTCCAACAGCCGGTTGCGCCCATCGCAGCCGTGGCTCCACCCCCCGCTCCTGCCGCTGCTCCTGCAGTGCCTCCACTCCCGCCCGGTGGTCTACCAGCTGGCTGGAGCATGGAACAGTGGGCCCACTACGGACAACAATACCTGGACCAAACGGGTCAACAGTGATTTGGAAACTTTATCACCCCTTGACCCGGGTTGTGTCAAAGCATAGCCCTAAAGGGGAGTGAGGAGAGGAGTAATCGTGACCGATGAAGCCGCGGAGCCGACCGAGGTGCCCGATGAGGCCCCGCTCGACGAAGCAGACGTTGATTCATTGACGACCGGTAACGACGAGACGGTGACCGTTTGGTCACCTGAACCGTCGGGCGCTGACGAGGTCCTTTCCTCCTCGGTTGAGGAATGGATCGCCACGGTTGAGTTTGAAACCACGGCCGATGTCCCCATTCCCGACCGTTTGGTCGACCAAGTCATCGGTCAAGAAGCCGGTTCGGTCGTCATCAAGAAAGCGGCGGAACAGCGCCGCCACATGCTGATGATCGGCGACCCCGGAACGGGCAAGTCCATGCTTGCGAAGTCCATGACCGACTTGCTTCCCAAAGACGCCCTTGAAGACGTCCTGGTTTACCCGAACGAGGACGATGAAAACGTCCCGAGGGTCCGAACCGTGCCCGCCGGACGTGCAGAACGCATCGTCAAGGTTCAGAAAGAAGCGATTCGGCAACAGCGTGAGAAATCCCAACGCATGCTGTTCATCGCTTTTGCCGCCATCGGATTCTTGCTCCTCATCGCCGCTCTCCAGTCCGGCGACTTGTTCACCTTGCTGTTCGGTGGCTTCCTGCTCGCCTTCGGGTACATGTTCATCCGAAGCCGACTCGGTGCCGTCGATGACAGCCGCATTCCCAAAGTGCTCGTGAAGCACGACCTAAACGAACTCCCCCCGTTCGTCGACGCCACGGCAACCCTGTCGGGCTCCCTGCTCGGTGATGTCCGTCACGACCCGTTCCAGTCGGGCGGTATGGAGACGCCCGCTCACGACCGTGTCGAGCCCGGCGCCATCCACCGTGCCCACAAAGGCGTGCTTTACATCGACGAAATCAACCTCCTGCGTTTGGAAGAACAGCAAGCTTTGCTGACGGCCATGCAAGACCGTGCGTTCCCCATCTCCGGCCGCTCAGAGCGCTCCAGCGGTGCGCTGACGAAGACGGAACCCGTTCCGTGCGATTTCATTCTCATCGCTGCCGGCAACCTCGATGCCATCCAAGGCATGCACCCGGCTCTTCGCAGCAGAATTCGTGGCTACGGCTACGAGGTCTACGTCAACTCGGAGATGCCCGACACCTCTCGCAACCGCCGTCGCCTGATTCGCTTCATCGCCCAAGAAGTGCTCCGAGACCAGGATACGGTTCGCGAAATCCCCCACTTCGACAAGAGTGCCGTCGCCATCATTCTCCGTGAAGCTCAGCGTCGGGCGGGTCGCCGAGGAAAACTCTCTCTGCGCCTTCGTGAACTCGGTGGACTGGTTCGCATCGCTGGAGACCTTGCCGTCGAAGCCGGTGCGCCCTTCACCTCTGCAGAACACGTCTTGGGTGCTCGCAACATCGCCAAGCCGCTTGAGCAACAGGTGGCCGACCGCATGATCGAACGCCGCCAGGACTACGCCATGCTGGTCAACAGCGGCGAACGCGTTGGGCGTGTCAACGGCTTGGCCGTTCTCGGTGCCAACTCGGGTCTTTCCGATTTCAGCGGCATCATGCTCCCCGTCGAAGCCCTGGTGACGCCTTCCCAAGGCGGAGGCGGAAAGATTCACGCCACCGGTGGTCTCTCGGACCTCGCCAAAGAAAGCGTGACCAACGTCAGTGCCGTCATCAAGAAATTGACCGGCAAGGACATTTCGGACTACGACATTCACATCCAATTCGTTGACACGCACGGTGTTGACGGCGACTCGGCCTCCATCACCATCGCCACCGCCATCATCTCGGCGCTCGAGAACATCCCCATCCGCCAAGACTTGGCCATGACGGGTTCGCTCTCGGTTCGTGGAGAGGTGCTCCCCATCGGCGGCGTAACGGCCAAGATCGAAGCCGCCGCACGTTCCGGTGTCAAGGCCATCGTGGTCCCCCGAGCCAACATGCAGGACGTTTTGCTCGACGATCGATTTGAGAACATGGTCGAGGTTTTGGCGGTTGACACGCTCGATGAAGTCATGAAGTACGCCCTCATCAAGCACGACCAAAAGGCCGGCTTGGTCGAACGGCTGGAAGCGGTCATCGATCGCTTGACGCCGGACATCCAGAGCAAGATTTCGCTCGTATGAGCCGTCCACCAAAACGACGCTTTTCATGCGAGGCCGTGGTGCATTAGAAAAGGGGCTTGGCGTTGCCCAAGACGGTGAGCGAATGTCCTCAACGGTGAACGATGCGAGCAAGGGAGCCTTGTTGGTCCTTTTCTTGGTCACCATGATCGACATGATTGGATTTGGAATCATCATCCCCTTCCTCACCTACCTCGTCAAGGATTTGGCGGACGCTCAAGGCGTGGTCCAAATCGGGTTGTGGGTGGGCTTGTTGATGACCTCGTATTCCGTCGCACAATTCCTCTTTTCTCCGTTTTGGGGAGCCCTATCGGACCGTATCGGGCGACGCCCGGTTTTGATGGTGGGCTTGGTCGGCAACACGGTCTTTTTCACGGCGTTCGGCTTCTCGAACACCCTGCTCTTTGCGCTGGCCATGCGCTTTTTGGCGGGGGTTTTCAACGGCAACATCGCCGTGGCTCGGGCTTACATCGGGGACGTGAGCACGCCAAAACAACTGGCGACACGGATGGGGCTCATCGGCGCTGCCTTTGGCCTTGGATTCACCATTGGCCCCTTCATTGGGGGTGAATTTTCCAGCCCAGCTGAGCGATGGGACGTGTTTGTGGGCACGGTTTTTGACACCTACCCGTACCTCCTCCCCTGTGTGATCGCCAGCGTTCTCTCGGCGGGCTCGCTCGTGCTGGCCTACTTCAAACTCCCCGAGTCGGTACTCGTCAAGGAGGATGACGGTTCAGTCCCACGTCGTTCGTGGCGGTCGCACATGGGCGGCATGGCGAAGAATTCGGTCGCCATGTTGCGCACGTCCAGCATCGGTGCGATGATTTGGGTGTCCATGCTGTTCATCTTTGGCTTCACCGTCATGCATGCGGTGTTCATTCTGTACACCGAAATGAGCGTTGACCTCGGAGGTCTTGGCTTTTCAGAGCAGGACAACGGCCGCGTCTTCGCCATGATCGGCTTGCTCGGTATCCTCACCCAAGGGGCTCTCATCGGTCCGTTAACTCGAAAATTCGGAACCCGCCGCCTCATTCCCATCTCCATCCTCGTCACCGGTACGGGACTGACCCTCCTGCCTTACACTCAGGCTTCCATGGCTTGGTTGCAGTTGCTGGTTGTCTGCAGTTGCATCGCTGTGGGCAACGGTCTCTTCCAGCCGTCCTCGAGCACCTACCTCACCCGTATCGCCAGAGAGGAAGGCTACGACCTGGGCGTGGTCATGGGTGCGCAGGAATCCCTCGGGGCGTTTGCCCGTATTCTCGGACCGCTCTCCGGCGGTTTTGTATGGGAATTGACTTCGGGAGGCTCCTATCCTTGGGACTACCATACGGCCTTCCATTTGTGCGGACTGCTCATGATTGTCTCCGCCGTGCTCACGCTCCGCTTGCCGCCTCTTTCCATGGTCGGCGAGGGTGTAGAGGCTCCAAATTCTGCAGAGAAGTCTTGAAGAAGCCATCGGGCGTGTCAACGCTATGGAGGACCGCTCTGCTTGGAACACCCAGCAGTTCCGCAACCGGTTGACGGTTCTCTCGCATGCCGCCATCATCATGACCCTCGTGACGGTTTGGCTGATTCAACTCATCGATGTTCTCCAGCCGTTGTTCATTGCGCTCGGCATGTACTTTGTTCTCAAACCGGGTGCCGATTTCCTCTCGAAAAAGGGCTTTCCGCTCATGCTCTCGTACATCACGATGCTGATGCTCGCCATCCTTATCGTGCTCAGCGCCGGCTTTTTCGCTTACCAACAAACCGCATCCTTCCTCGATGACGACGAACGCATGGGCGAATACACGGAAAAACTCAACGTACGTTGGGCGGATGTCAAGGGACTCCCCCTCATCGGCAAAAGCCTCCTTGATTCGGGCGCTACCGTGGACGGAACGTTGGACGACGACCTCGCCAGCATGGGCGTGCTGTCGGAAGGTTCGGGCCTGACCGATGCGATTGGGAGCCTGCTCTCCAGCGTGGGGCTGTTCTTTGTGACGGGCATCACGGTGCTGTTCTTTTTGCTCTTCATCATTTTCGAAGCCAGTTTGCTTCCCGGTCGCATTGAACGTGCCTATCCGGGCGGTGCGAGCGAACGCGTCCACATGATACGCGACCAAATTGAAGCAAGCGTCAACACCTACGTGGTCGTGAAAACGGGCGTCGGTTTTGGAACCGGTGTTTGTGCGGGCATCATCATGCTGGCGTTTGGCATTGACCTGTGGTTCACTTGGGCACTGCTGACCTTTTTGCTCAATTACGTGCCCTACATCGGCTCCCTGCTGGCGACCATCCCGCCGCTCATTCTCGGCTTTATCCTGCTCGACCCTTCGCTGCTCATCCTCCTCTCGGTGTTGCTGTTGACCAATCAACAAATGTGGGGCAACGTCATCGAAACCCGCTGGGCCGGTCGTGCATTGGACATCTCCCCTGTGCTCCTCCTTGTGGTGACGGCCTTCTCGTTCTGGGTGTGGGGCATCATCGGCATGATTCTCTCCATCCCCTTGGTGGTCATTTTGAAAATCGTCTTGGAAAACATCGACGCCACCCGCCCTCTCGCTATTTTGCTCTCCGAGCGGGCGCCCACCCTCGAAGAAGCCTGGCGTGAGGCCATCAAGGACGGTCGCATCACGGCGTACGAAGAGCGGATGTTGAGCGATCTTCAGGTGGTGCTTGGGTACAGCGACGAGGAGGTCAAGTTGCTGTCTGCCCGGATAGCAGCCGAATATGCGCTGCGTCGCGGCCGATTGACGACCGACCAAATTTCCCTCATTCGGGTTGGTATCGACGCCATGGGCAACCACGAAAAATGGCGACAACAATTCGAAGACATCGTGACTGAGGGAAAACTCAGCGTCAAGGAACGGCTGTTCCTCGGAAAACTTGTTTTTGCCCTCGACTTCGCCGAAGAGGAAGAGTAAGGTTTCGTCCGATAAGCCTTGCAGGCCCGACAGCATTCGCCGTTTCCTTCCCGCTCAACGGGACGCGTCGCTCAAAGCACTTCGGTCAAGATGCGCTCGAGTTCGGTATTGATGGTCAAGATCAGTGTTCCAAATTCGGGTGGAATGTTGGGGTCCTCGTAGAGTTCTTCGAGTTTTGATTGGGCCATGGCGATTCGAACGTCCAATTTTTTGCCTTTGTTAAGCAACCATTGGTCGCAGGCTTCCTTCGCTTGTCGACGGATGTTTCGGGGGACTTTGGGGTCGTCAATCTGGTTGATGACGGTAGCAACTTGTTCCAATCGTTCTTCGATGTCCATCTTCTTCACCCACAAGCACGCATCTTGGGCTAACGGGTGGCCGTCTTTAAGTTCATGGCCGCGGTGGTTTGTCCATGGAGGCGACCAACGAGGCCATCTTGGGATGGACACGTGTTGCCGTTCTTCTCCTCGGCATGGGTTGGGCCGCATGGATGGACCACAAAGCTCGTCGTGTTCCCAACGAGCATTGGGTGGTTTGGGCCAAACCGGCCATTTTCATTTGGGCGTTGGACTTGATGGTCCAAGGGGCCGACTGGACGATTTACTTCACGGCGGCGGGAGCGGTTGCTTATGCGAGCGTCGCCGTTTTTGGCCGACCCACGGTGCGCGATGCCATCGCAGGTTCGTGGATTGACCGGGTGTTTTTGCTTTGGTACCTGGCAGCCTTGGTCGGTGTCGTTGCCGGAGCCTTGCGCTACCAAAGCACCTCCCCCATGGATGTCTTGCTCGGGGAGGGCGACCCCTTGGGTGTGCTTTGGTGGCGGACCTTTGGTGTGTTCTTCATTGTCTTTTTCATCGACGCTGCTTGGCGTTTGCGCCTTCTCCACGGAGGGGCCGATGCCAAGGCGTTGATGTGGGTCACGTTGGTCTTCCCTTCGTGGGCCACCGTCCCGCTACCTCTTGCCTCAAGCGATGTTGCATCGGTTGTTTCGCTTCCCGTGAGTGTCGCCTTGCTGATTTGGGGAGGATTGGCGTTCTTGGCCATCCCGTTCATCATGATGGCTCGCAACATCCGCTGCGGATTCATCCGCGGTTTTGGCGATTTGAAACTAGCTTGGCACGCTTCAATGCTGCCGTTGGACGAGGTTGAGCAACGCCACGTGTGGCTCCTCTCCGAAACGATCGAAATGCCCGACGGGAGCGTGCAGGTCGTCCATCACGCACGAGCACCCCGCATCACGCCCAGCAGCGACGCGCTTGCTGCCCAAGTCCACCGTCTGAGGGAACTTGGTGTGGAGCGTGTTTGGGTCAGTTTCAAGATGCCGTTGCTGGTGTTTTTGTTCCCAGCCGTGCTTCCGCTCGTCCTGTTGGGAGATCCAACCGCCTTGTTTTTGGCGTGGATGATGTAAGCGAATCAGTTGCCCTTTCGCTCGATGTTCTTTGGACGAAGGCCCTTGTAACTGCACTTTCGGCAGCGCACGGCCCGGACAGCGTTGCGCGCATTGCAGCGCATGCAGATTTTGCGGTGAAGCATGCGGGCTTCTGCTTCGGGGAACCGTGCCATGAAGCGTGCGACAAAATCCCCCTATTTAATCGCAACCGCCCCGTTTGGCTATCTTCAAGGACGAGGAGTTCCTCGGTAAACCGTGAAGGTGACCCGACTCCCCGGAATTCATCATGACGGAAACGTCGTTCTGGTCTCTGGGAAAGCCGGCCATGTTCTCATCGATGCGGGGACTTCGTGGTACCAAGCGCTCCAAGTGGAACGGATTGAGGGCTTGCTCAACGGGGCAACGCTCGACCGTATTTTGCTGACTTCACGTCGTTTTCCAGTGTCTGGAGGTGCTGCCCATCTTGCCGAGGCCTTTGATGGAGCTCCGGTTCACATTCATCCCGACGGGCAGGCCAGCCTTGAGAGGGGGGACTTTTTCACCACCTGGGCCAACCGGTACGACTCCGACATGCCTCGAACGCCAACCTCTCCCGTTTTGCCCGATGAACTGTTTCTGCTTGGCGACGGTGAAATCCAAGCGGTCCCTCTCCCCGGTCATGCTTCAGAGGGTTTGGGCTACTATTTGCCCAATCTTGGAACGATGGTTGTGGGTGCTCTTCTTCCCCGGGCCGACCGGCCCACTCGATGGGATCTGCCGGGCGGTTCCTTGGTCGATGTCGTCGCCAGTCTCCAAACGCTGAGGTCGTTGAATCTTCGTTCACTCGTGCCGCTTCAAGGGCCTGCAATCCGTGGTAAATCCCACATCAAAGAGGTGCTTGACCGGCATTTGTCGTTTTTCCAAACCGCCGTTGACAACGCTGGAAAAGCGCCTACCTCTTGGCACCGGCCCGCACCGACGGCCTTGTGGCACACGCCGATTTCGGCATGGCCTCTTGAGGAACACGAACAGGTCTAGGCAGGATTTGGGAGGACATAACTCCGGTCGAGCCGTTTGTAACGCTTGACATGAAACGCTTCGGAGGTGTTGGTGACGTTGTGGTGGCTTCCGTCCCACGAGCGGACGTGATGCACCCAACCGCTCCGGACATGCACCAAGTCGCCTTCAAGGTGCAAACTTGAGACGGGCCCGTCGATGCTAAACACCATCCGTGTCCGTTCCGTTGACCGTTCGTCGAGGGACCAGACTGCACCGTGTTGCGTGCCGACCAGAAAATGCATGCTGCCTTCTGCGACCAAGCACACGGCCCGAATGCTCCCCGAAGCCAACGTGTATTTGGCGACGGTTTCCAACCGAGGGAGGGTGAGCACGTGAAGCTCGCCATCAGCGCACCCGATCACCGCTGTGTCCACCTGCCCCATGGGACCGCGGAGCGCGAGAAGCACCGTCGGAAAGCCTTCCAATTTGGTTCGTTGGGGTCGTCCGTCAACGGGTTTCCAGGAGACGGTCCCGTCGTTCATGGCGACAAGAAGGCCGTCGGAAGTTGTCAAACTTCGCACGACGCTGCGTTGGTTCATGCACCAACAGGTGAGCAGGGGGTAGAGGGTTGTTGCGCACACCCTTGGACTGAAGGTAAAAGTGAACCTCAGTACATGTCGTCGTTCTTGTTTTCCTTCTTCCACTTGCGGTAGCACGACTTGCAAACACGAACTCGGCCTTTGCGGGCTTGGTAGCCGCTAGATCCCCACATGTCGATGGCGTCGTCAATGGACAAGGAGCGTCCGCCTACGGCTTTGTCGGCGAAGTTTTCACATCCACGTATCCCACAAGGCAGTTCGCCCTCAAACTTCGTGGTTTCCTTCTTCACGTCTTCCTCACCGGCGTCTTTGCGGTGCTTGCGGGCCTTCGCCTTGAATCCCATGGCCGCTCCCTTCCTCGGCTTGTTCATCAAGGTTGGGTCGCTCACTGAAGGTTTTGGTAGGTCCGGATTTTCTCGAGCAGGTCGTCGAAGAGTCGGAGCAAGCCTCGCAGGGTGACCTCGGAGACGTTGGCGACCGCACAAACCTCGGATTGGGTTCGTGGTGAACCCGTTTCGTTGGAGGCTTTGTAGATCAGTGCCGCAGCGACGCCCATCGGTTTCTTGCCTTGCCAGACGTCGTCGTGAGGCTTGATGGTGCTCCACAATTCGTCCAACGGAGTGCGGATGCTGGGCTCAAGACCGAGGTCGGAGATGAACTTGTCAAAGTACTCGTCAGGGCCGGTGATCTTGTGCATGTTGAGTCGACGCGAGACCTGGCGAATCAATCGTGAAAGGTCTTTTTCGGTGATGTCGAACGCCCCAGCGATGTCAGGGATTTGACGAGGCAGTTCTTCCTGCCGAGCGACCAAGTAGGTGCAAGCTGCCGTGACACCGGCGATGGAGCGGCCGGTGACGAAGCCTTCGCCGGACAATCGACGGTAGAGGCGAGCCGCTTCTTCTTGGAGTGGTGCGGGCAGCCCGGAGCGGTCTCGAATGAATTGGTTGGCCTTCACGAGGTTCCGCTCTCGACTCTTTCGGGTCTTGGAGCGCTCGTCGATGACCCGGCGGCGTCGCCAATCTCGGCGGGCCTGGGAACTCATGCCGTGACGTGAGGCGATGCCCGTGTTGAGGTCGCGCACGTCGATGGTGGTGTTCAGACCCTTGTCGGCCAAGGTGTAGGTCATCGGACGTCCAACCCGAGATCGGTCCTCGCCGTTATCGCGGTTGGTCCATTCTGCTCCGGGGTCGGGAACGTTTTCCTCGACCACCAATCCGCAATCTCCGCAGGTGATTTCGCCACGGGAGATGTCGAGGTTCCAGTTGACGGCGCCGCAATCCTCGCAAGGGCGGGTGTGTCCGTCAAGCGTGCGCCGGGACGGTCGTTCTGCACCGATGCCACGGTGGGCGGTGGTTGGTGCGGGAGCGGTGTTCGTTTCGGATGTATTCGTTTGCTTCATCTTCTCAACTCTTTGTTTAGTAGTGGGGTCTCGTGTTATTTAAATCCGAGGTTTCTTTTCCAACACCAAGTTCCTCTCAAGCCATCGCTTTTTTGGTCGGTTCCATCGGCTGGGATGATTGAAACTTCACTCAAGTTGATATAAAGCGTCGTTCTTTGTCATGCGGTTTTGTTCGGTTTTCTCGCCGGTAGTTTTCAAAGCCCGTCAACACAGGGTTCAAGGACGGCCTGCTTTGCCCGAAGGTTGGAGAGATACCATGCCTGCGACCGTGATTCTCGGTGCTCAATGGGGTGACGAAGGCAAAGGAAAGCTCGTTGACCGTTTGGCCGAGCAAGCCACGTGGGTTGCTCGCTTCCAAGGCGGCAACAACGCCGGTCATACCGTTGTGTTGGGCGACCAAGTGCTCAAATTCCATCTTTTGCCGTCCGGAATCACCCGTAAAGAATGCCACCTTGTCCTCGGTGATGGCATGGTCATCGACCCGTGGGTACTCGATACCGAACTCACCGGTTGGATGGAATCCTCGGGTGAGGACCCCCGTGGGGAGCGGCTCTTCATCAGCGAGCGCGCCCACATCATCCTCCCCTACCACCGCTTCATGGACAGTTTGGACACCAAAATCGGGACCACGGGGAGGGGCATTGGCCCAACCTATGCCGACAAAATCAACCGCGTGGGACTTCGGTTTGGTGACGTTGCCGAGGTGCTCGGCGATGCTGGGTGGACCGCTTCTACCGCAGCACGCATGAACGCTTCCCTCGAGGCAGCGGGGTCCTCCGAGCGCATCACCGAGGAAGGGCTGGCAGCGGACATCGCTTGGATCCATGCAACCTACGCCACGTCCATCGGCAACACCGGTCTGATGTTGGACAACGCCCTGAAACTTGGCGAACACGTCATTCTTGAAGGTGCTCAGGGGTGTTTGTTGGACATTGACCAGGGCACGTTCCCGTTCGTCACCTCCTCGGTGACGTCCAGAGGCAACGCCACCCACGGTGCAGGCATTCATCCCGGTCACGTCGAGGACGTCATCGGCATCACCAAGGCCTACATCACACGGGTTGGGAACGGCGCCATGCCGACCGAACTTGACGACGAAGCGGGCCAACACATGGGCAAGGTTGGACACGAATTCGGAACCACCACGGGACGGCCACGTCGCTGCGGTTGGTTCGATGCCGTGGTCATGCGTCACGCTCAGCGCATCAACGGCTTTACGGGGCTCGCCCTTACAAAATTGGACGTCTTGGGAGGCCTTGATGAGTTGAAAATTTGCGTCGCCTACGAATTGGACGGCAAGGAAATCACCGAATTGCCTTCCACGGCTTCTGCTTTGGCCCGTTGCAAACCGATTTACATCTCCATGCCCGGTTTCCCCGCCCTCTCCCTGTCGGAATGGCTGGCCATGGCGGTTCACGCCAACGAGTCGGGGAAGGGTATCTCGGTCCTTCCTGCGGCGGCGCAGCACTACATTGCAAAACTCGAAGCCTTGGTTGGCGTCCCCTGCACGAGCGTTGGGGTTGGGCCGGACCGAGACGCTACCATCGACTGCCTTTGAGGTACTGGCTTCGCTTGTGGAAGGGCGGCTGGTCCGTGGAGGTGAAGGCT
>Ga0213867_1000728_pt1 | contig 14670 bp, 28 predicted proteins | sample PICome_12_FD_160120 | JGI IMG/M metagenome (GOLD analysis project Ga0213867, IMG submission 160120) | Coastal seawater microbial communities near Pivers Island, North Carolina, United States - PICO540 | ecosystem: Environmental > Aquatic > Marine > Coastal | place: USA: North Carolina... | reverse complement strand
CAAAATGCAGATGAGAACGACGGTTCTTGTATTTACTGTGATACACCAGATGGTGAAGCACTTTGTAATGCATATCATAATGATGTAACTTATTGGGAATACTACTGCAATCTATTTGATTGTTGTGTAGAAGAGTCTATTGTCGATATACGATTAGATTCTATTTGGGTACATGACGTTAGTTGTAACATTTTCAATCAACAGCCACCTGGTTGTCAACCTGGTATTAGATACCACCAAACTGCTACTAATATAGGTACAGATTCTATCTACAGTTATATTTGGGATTGGACTGGGCCTAATGGTTGGACTAATCAATCATTAGAATTTGGAGTTAACTTTCCTAATAACCCATTCTATGCCGTGGCCTTACCGCCTGGCCAACAGACCAATACATTAAATTCATTTAATCAGGAATTAGTCTGGGAAGAGGGCGATGAATTATGTGTAACCGTCAGTGTAGTTGGTGGCCAAGTAGATTCAGATCTTACTAATAATACAATGTGTGTTACCCTACCAGCATATCCAGTTTGTATCTGGGGTTGTATGGACCCTTGTGCTGAAAACTATAATGAAGAGGCAACTTGTGATAATGAGAATTGTGAATATCCAACATCTGGTGTTGATACAGTTTATGTTGAACTACCAGGGGACACAGTCTTTATTGAGACGATCGATACAGTCTTTGTTGAACTGCCACAAGATACTCTGGTTATAGAATTACCACCTGATACTATTACTGTAATTGAATATGTTCAGATTACTGATACTCTAGAAATAGAAGTCATTGAGTATATTTATTTGACTGATACTATTGTTGAAATTCAATTAATTGATTGTACTACCGGTCTTCCATGTGAAGATGAACCACCAGGTGGTGGTATAAATGATGATTGCTGGCCATGGACCGTTTTTATTCCAAATGTAATGACTCCAAATAATGATAATATTAATGATGTTTGGAAGATTATCTTAGATCTAGGCTGTTGGACTCAGATTGAATTTAAAATCTATAACCGTTGGGGTGGTCTAGTCTTTGAAGGTTGGGGTGATAACTATGACTCATATCCTTATTGGGATGGTAGCATGCAAGGTGGACCTTCCTATGTTGCTGATGGAGTTTATGTTTATACATTTAAAGCAAAGAAATGGAATTCACCTGAAGTTTATCAGAAAAATGGACATTTAACTATATTAAGATGAAGAAGTTTATTTTAATTCCAATCATGTTGATAGGTTGCCTCAATCCTAAACAAATACCAAATAGAGTTCAAAAGAACCCTGACAAATTTGTAAGAACTATTTTAATAGATGTAAAATGGAATGGCTTTGATGTTAACGAACCTTGGCGTAAAGCTATTTTCTTAGATAAAACATTTTATGATAATTTAGGTTCTCAATTGACATTAACACAGGATCCAGATAATCCAGATTTATTCTGGTTAGAGAGTAAATAAGAAGAGGGGCTTCGGCCCCTCTTTTTTTGATATATAAATTATGAAGCTAATCGATTTAGACTGGTACTCACAACCCCCAATTGACTTTGAACACAAACAATATCTACTCTACGCTTACATGTCAAGAGTTGACCAGAAGTATCTCGAACAAAAGGTTTCCCCACATTTATTACACCTAGAACGTATGAAAGAGGAGATGGATTACTTTATCTCTAAATGGATTATTATGCAAAAAGTATTTGATAAAAACAGATATGCTTGGTTTGATAATCCTAAACTAGAAGGTGAAGAAAATCTTGAACTAGCTAAAATTGTCGAGATTGTAGAATATGCTAATCCAGTGGTAGATGCTAAAATAAGGCAGGGTTTTCTTCTATTTGAAAAATACCCTAATCAAATCTTATATTAACCTATCATTTGTAATGCGTGATTAACACTTAAGACGACTGCGTTAATTAAGATCTTCATACCGATAGCAATTAGGATAATACCAAATACTCTTTCCATAATTGTTAGACCTACCTTACCTAGTTTTCTTTGAATAAAATCTGCTGATTTTAAGAAGACAAAGATTGCAATTGAATTTAAGACAATTCCAACTAGAATTACTACTGTAGAAAAGTCTTGGTTTAAAGATATAATAGTTGATAGCGTACCTGGACCTGCAATAATTGGAAATGCAATAGGAAAGATTGATGGTGGCATAGGATCACTAGAACCTTCTGACTCAATACCTAATACCATTCTAACTCCAAAATATAGAAGTAACATAGAACCTGCTAGAGCAAAATGAAATACTTCTAGACCTAGTAGTTTAAATAATATATCTCCAATAAAGAGAATAGAGACCATGATAATAGTGGCTACGATTGTAGACTTGGCTGTTTCTATCTCGCCATTCTCTTTTCTAAGACGAATAACTAGAGGTACATTACCTGGCATATCAATAACCGCAAACAGAGTTAAAAATACTGTTAATACATTTAATACAAATTCCATGAAAGTTTAAGGGTATTATGTTATACGTTTCTCCATCTACGCCTGCCTTGCCATAAGACTTTCTTAGACTGACCTAGCATAGCTAATCGACCTACCTTATGATTAAAGGCGTTTCTGTCTTGATTTAACTGAGTGTTACCGTTTTGTTGTTCGTTGTTCATTACTTAATTCTATTTCTTAATTCCGAGCTTGACCAATCATGGTCTCGGCTATTATATATTATTTCAATATCTCTTTCTTGACATATATCCTTTGCTGTAAAATGCTTATCTGCGTATTCTACACCAATAAATCTATAATCTAAATTAAATGCTAAAAAGATTTCTTCTAGGTCTCTTTCAGTAGTGTAGGGTACAATCTCGTCTACCCACTTACAAGCATTAACTTGAACATATCTTTCTACTATAGATTGAATAGGTTTATTCTTCTCTGGTCGATCGATTGTAGGATCTGTTTGTAACGCAACAATTAGGTAGTCACAATGTTGTTTTGCTTCTTCAAGCATTTTAACGTGACCTGCGTGGAATAGGTCAAATGAAGAACATGTAATTCCTATTTTCATCTATTAGCTCTTTGATTTTTTGATTTAAACTTTGTGGACGGATTTGATTTACCGTGTTTTGTTTTTCTACCTTTAACTCGCTCTCTCCACATTTTAAATGAAGACTCTTTCATGTTAGATCTCATTATTTTTCTAACATCATTCTCTTTTAAACCGAACTGAAATTCTATGGCCTCAAATGGGGTTCGATCTTCCCAGGCCATCTCTATGATTCTATCAATATCCCTCTCAGTTAGTTTCACTTATTTAATTTTCTACTAGTTATCCATTCAATTAGTCGATCCTTTGGTCTTATACCTAATTCTTTATTAGTATCATTATCTACATGTGCACTTTCACCTCTTTCACCAGGTCTTTCTGGAATAAATTCCCATTCGCCAAATTGCTCTGCAACTTCAATAATAGTTCTACTAGTGCCTGATCTTAAATACCATTCACCATTACCTTTTTTATATTCTGATGATTTAACCACACCTTCAATAATATCGTCAATGTGAGTAAAATCTCTAGTTTGAATGCCAGGTCTTACTACTGTACATTTTTCACCTGCTAAATATTGTCTTTCGAATATACCTACAACTGTTGCATAATCTCCAGTCATAATTTGTCCGGGACCATACACGTTAAAGAAATAATTAATTTGATATTGTAATCCATACCATGTAGCATAGTTTTTGATTAACTCTACCATTTTAGATTTCATCCAAGAATAAGGAGATAGATTTTCATCTTGACCTTCATTACCTAATTTAGAAGATGAAGCTGAGTATATTAATTTAGCATTCCACTCTAAACATAATTCTAAAATCCTTGGAGTACCTCCTAAAATAGAATCTGTTGCCATTTGAATATCATCGAATGATTGTGCAACTCTACTATATTCACCAAGATGATAAACTGTATCAAAACTCTCGTTCTTTAATATGTGATGTGAGTTAATAGTATGGCCAAAAATATACTTAACTCCTGGTATATGATTGTCTCTACTTCCTGTAAAGTAGTTGTCTAACGAGACGATATGTGCGTCTGGGTAGTTCTTACGAAGTCTTTTAATTAAATTTGAACCAACAAAACCAGCCCCTCCTGTGACTAAAATTCTATTATTGGTTTCTTGCATCTGGTTTCCATTGTGGTGCATGAAAGCTAACTTTATTTGATGAACCGTCTTGATTAAACCAATCATCATGCGTAGCAATAGCATTAATTGTTTTAATAGGATATAGTTCGTTTATATCTGCTCTTGAATGATTCATATATGTTGCCATAATAAACTCGTCATTAATAAACAAATTATCTTCTAATTTATAGTCAACTAATTTTTGAGCACCTAATTTCGTTAAGACATAAGCCTGCATATTATAGTGTCCTGAAGGAATACAATAAGTATCATCAATCTTAATATCTTTATTTTTCTCAAATACCCACCTGCCTAATGTAAGATAATCCCATATAAATGGCCACTCCGTACTTGGTTCTGGTAAATCTAACATTCTCTTTTCTGGTTGGAAATCCTCTTCTAAAATCAATACTCTTTCTTCTTCACCTTCTGCTACACGCTTCCATGCATTAATATGACTTATTGTACATCCTATTTCACCTGGTTGCACTGGTACTTTCCAAAATTCATTATCGACACTTATTTGCCATTTATCATAAACAGTAACCCAATCAGGTACTGGTTCGTTCCAGCCATCATGGCCGTTAAGAATTTCATAAGGAGTTGTACCGTCGAATTCTGCTTCTTTTAATTTTATCCTAATGTTATCAACCCGATTTTGATTTGGGTTTAATGCCAAAATATAAATCTTATCAATTTTCACTTTACTCTTCTAGTTTTTTTGGTTCATCTGAGGTTGGTTCTCCACCAACTTCTTTTGGATCTTGCATCCAAGCTATATACTGGTCTATCATTCTTGATAGCGCTTCTGGTTTATCATCTGCTTTAAACTTTACTTTAATCGAAGCCATTCCATTTGAACCCGATGGATTATGTTTACAGGGAGCTCCACCATCTACTTTAATAGATGCGACATTATGTTTATAGTTTTTTCTTTTAAATAAACCTAAAAGATCTTTTTTTATCTCTGATACTTCACTAGTATCATCTCCGAAATGTAGTTTTGCAGCGAATTCTATTTCTAGTTCCGAAAGACCTACTGAAGAATGATCTGCTAAAATAAATAATGGAACGACCATATCCTTATTACCAACTTTAAAAGTCTTTGTAATAGGACTACCGTCATCGTTAAAATAATTTCGAATGGCATTGATGTGTTGTCTCTCAGAAATACCCTGAGAAACCATTGCTGCTTCTAATAGCCCACCAATTAATTCTTCAACGTCTAATCTTGCCATGAGTAGTTAACTTAAGTTGATATTTATACTTCTATTTTAAAAATAGTTTCAATACAAAAAAAGCCCTCAGAGAGGGCTTTTAAATGAGTTTGCTAATTACAATTAGTTTAGCTTTTAGCTGCACCTGGGCCCGTTGGGCTCTTTTCAGTTGGAGCAGTAGGAGTTGGATCCATCATCGATACTAATGCATCAGATAATTTTAACATACCCTCTGTTGCTGGTAATTGTTCAGCGTGTACCTTAACGTTATACTTTGCAGAGTTATCAGTCTTTCTAGTATTTTCTTTTGAAGATGCTACTTTACCGGACATTGAAGCCTTAAATTTCATACCCCACCATCCACCGGAAGCAGATGCAGACATTGAAGCCTCACTTGATGATTTGTCTACAGCGACGTCAGAAGTTTGAACTTCCATATTAAATTCAATATCAGCACTTTGTACTGCTAAAGAAGGAAGTGGAACTAAAGGTAACATTGGTACTTTAGCATAATGCTCTTGCCAAGTCTGTACGCCAGAATCTGGGTCAGTCATGACTTTGTTAATTTGTACATCTAATGCTCTAGTTTTACCATCGATAAAAGCTACTTCATTAATATACCTCCAAGTTACTTCGTTTAATTTTGCTTGACCCTTTGCCATTCCGACTAGAGGTGAAACAATTAGATCTTCAATTGGAAGACCTTTAAATTGATCTGCTATTCCTGCCATTGTATTAATTTTTATTTAAGTTATACAGTTTATATATCTCTGCTAATATAAAAATATGTTATTCTTATATTAGTTTTTGTTCGTTCTTTTTAAAATTAGCTACGCCTTTATATTGATCTTGAATATCCTTGATACCTCGCATTGCATCGTTGACCTCTTTCTTTAAAGATTCAGGTACCTCGAAGTTCATCACTGACTGACATGTTGGGCATTGACAAATAGGGTTTTGCATTAACCATTGTAAGTCAACATGTAAAGGCGTTCTACAAACTGGACATGGTAGTGGCATATTATTTCCAGGGCAGCATTGTCATGCCGACTTTATTTAAAAAGAATTCCATGATAATTACGAATGTAATTCCACCTACTATTTGCCAAGCCCAGAACTTCCAACCAGTTAAGCCTTCTTGCCATTTACGAAATCTAGACTTCTTAGCCCATTCATAAAGACCTAGTTTGGTATTGATTTTATTTGCCCACCAACCTACGTCGAATAGATTGCCAAAAGCTATCAGTAGTTTTTTCATGTCCTTTTGTTGTTGTTTCTATTATGTATTGCTGTTTATTTTCAGCTGCCCACCATTCATCAAGGTGTTTATCATAATGCCATCTATACTCTAAGCCAGTACAGAACTCTTCTTCGCACCGACTACACTTGATAATCGGTTTACACATTATATTCCTTGTGTGATTGCATTATAGATTACTAAGCCAATAACCATAGCAATAACTACTATCATTGAGATACCTGCTAAGGTCTCACTAGTTTCAACTTGTTTTCTTGATCTACCTTGCCAATCATTTGGGTTCCAATCGTTTTTTTTCATATTATTCATTCCATCGTTTTAATATATTCCAAACGATAAAGGCGTTAGCTATTATAGCTTGTAATATAATTATTGTTCTAAAAATAGCTACATTATCAGCATCTTTATTTGTTTCTCCTACTTTTTCACCGAGAGCCCTAGCCCAATGTCTCCATAGTTTTTTCATTACTACATATTAGTCAATTATTGTTTTTAAGTGTTTATACCATTTAATTAAATGAGATGCCGTCTTGTAATTAGTTGCTAGAGGTACATTATGTACATCACATAGTCTCATTAACATACTAATATCCACATCATGCGCGTGTTTACCTAATGGATCTCTAAAGAAAATAACTAGGTCAATCTCTCCCCTAGTTACCATTGCAGCTATTTCTGCGTCGCCGCCCATAGGCCCGCTCTGTACCCTTTCTACCTTCTTTATACCAGCTCTTTTACAGTGAGAGCCAGTCGTACCAGTGGCTACAATATGAACATCCTCTTCATTAAAGAAGGGTAATCTCTTTGATACGAAGGCCACCATATCTGCCTTCTTGTTATCATGTGCAATTAATGCTATTCTCATATATTTTTTCTAATAGTCATTATATACACTTCCTGGTAATTGTTTAGAGGCACCGACAGGATTCAAACCTATGTAAATGGAGTTGCAGTCCACCGCCTAATCACTCGGCCACGGCGCCTTAGATAGATTCTTCAGCCTCTAAGTGGCTGCATACAATATCGCAATCATCATCTGATAATTTTCTGAGTAGGTATGTAGAGTTCTCGGTCTCAAATAACCAATAGTTTTCTTTTGATTCTATGATTTTAGTTATTGGTGTAGTTTGCCAAGTAAAGAACTGGTTAAAAGGTGACATTAAGAGGCTTCTACCTTCTGCTGGTTTTTTATATTTAGCTTTGTAAGTTCTATCTTCATTGAACTCTAGCCAAATAATGTCTGTTGATGTTTTATGAAATGCCGGATCTTCTGGTTTTAACAAGATCCACCCTTCTTCACTTTCTGTCAGGCCAAGTAATTCGGCCTGAATTCGGTCAATCTTAAATTTACCTTCTTCATCGTAACCTAAGATGAGTTTAGGTTTTTCGCCAGATGTCATTTCATTTAACGTTAATTATGTATGTTATAGTACACTTTTGTGAATTGTTTCACGGTAGTCAAGGAGAGACTTGAACTCTCATGTAACCAATTACTCTTTCTACAAGGTATAAGCTTGAGGAGATACTTGACTATAAGCGGTCTGGACGGGACTCGAACCCGCGACCCCATGCGTGACAGGCATGTATTCTAACCAGCTGAACTACCAGACCATGGTGCGGATGAAAGGACTCGAACCTTCACATCAGAGATACTAGTGCCTAAAACTAGCGCGTCTACCAATTCCGCCACATCCGCAAATTACTCCACTTAGACTCCGTCTTTCGACTTGTAGGCGTGAGATTTGACGCCTCGTTATTCGGTTGTTAAACCTATCTAAGAGCGGGGGAGTAGGGGATTCGAACCCCTACCTCTGCCTAACCAACTTAATCGCATCGCGTAACTAGTATGATACTTTCTGTCTTAAGGTTGGAGCGTCGTGCCTATTTGACTAACTCCCCATATTTAGTACGCCGTTCAGGATTCGAACCTGAGACCGTCTGCTTAGAAGGCAGATGCTCTATCCAGCTGAGCTAACGGCGCATGATAAAGATAGGGTTCTGGTTTAAAGTTATCTAGTTCCAACGCGTATTGGATAACTCCCTATCTATAGTACCGAAGGACGGGCTCGAACCGTCACGGACATTACTGTCCAAGGGATTTTAAGTCCCTCGTGTCTACCAATTCCACCACTTCGGCATTGATACTATAACTAATACGTCAAAGAGCTTTGTTGTTAATTACAGTACTAATATACGAAAAATAATTGACAACTAAAAATCTGGGGGCAATTAATTTGTTAAAATTATGAAATTAAATGAGGTTTGGCTTCTGCTAGTCCTGCACCTGTTACCACATTATATTCTGCTCGGTTGTAATATTCTATGATATTATTAGCGCCAGCGTATGAGAAAGCTGACTTAACACCATCGGTTAGTCCATTGATAATAAACCTAGCTCCACCTTTAAATGGAATTGTGGTAGACTCACCTTCAACATTACGTTGCTTTTGTGCGTGTGTAATTTTAGTCTCTAGAGATGCAGAACCACGATAGCGTTTGTAAAGACCTGCCGGAGTTTCAAGAATGGCTCCTGGCGACTCCTTTGTGCCAGCTAGTAGTGAACCAACCATTACACAATCGGCGCCGACTGCGAGCGCTTTTGCAATGTCACCTGATGATTTAATACCACCGTCTGCCATGATCGGTACTCCGAGGTGATCTGCTACTTTAAATACATCTTTAATTGATGTTACATTAGGTACTCCAAATCCAGTCTTAACTCTAGTAGTACAGAGAGAACCACCACCAATACCAACTCTAAGGCCATCAGCTCCCCAAGTAATCAGATCTTCTGCTGCATCTGCTGTCGCAATATTTCCAGCAATAACATCAGTATAGTCTTCTAGATTTGCCTTTAGCTCTGTGAGAGCAACTTCCATATTTGAGTGGTGGCCATGTGCCACATCAATCAAGATGATATTACAACCTGCAGCTTCAAGTGCGACAGCTCGGTCTAGGTAGTCTCCTACCACACCAACTGCTGCCATGATCGGCAGATGTGATAGAGTAATATCGCTATCTCTGAAAGAGTTTAGCTTTTTAACCTGCTCTACTTGGTCTTCAATAGACATAAATCTATGAATACATCCGACGCCTCCCATTTCCATTAGAGTTGCTGCCATTTCATACTCAGTTACAGTGTCCATACAACTTCCCACAATCGGGATGTTGATAGCCCAGTTTCTACTGACGTTAACTGCTAGTGAAATGTTCTGACGAGTAGGGATGTCAGAGTAGTTAGGGATGAGCTGAATGTCATCGTAAGTAAGTGCTTGTCGCATTGTGTTGTTTATTAAAAGATAAGAATTTGATAGTTATACTGTAACTATCTGTGTTTGTTTCTTAAACTTTACCAGCAATGATAGCTTTTCCTCTACGAATTCTGTTTTTAATAGTCTGAAGTGGAAGCTCATATTTCTTAGCAATATCTTCATACTTCATATTGTTAAGTAGTCTATCTTCTAGAATACCTTTGTACATTGGCTTAAGAGTTTCGATACCTTTAAGAGCTTGTTCATATCTGTTCATTAGATCTGCATCTTCGTCAAGCCACTCTTGTTCAGATTTATATTCCATTTCAACAAGTAGATCTCTAGCAGAAGTTCTAGCATAATACCTAGATACTTCTATTCCACTATCCTGTAGAGCATCAATAGATCTTTTCTTGTTTCTTTGACGGATCCAACCTAGACATTCATTGAATGCAATTCGGTAAAGCCATGTAGTAATTTGATACTGTGGATCGTATTGATCTGCTTTAGTCCACAGTTTAGTTAATGTATTTGTGACAATATCATCTTTAGCTTCATTGTCTTTGACAACATTGAAGACATAATTTTCTAGACCTGGTTTAATTTTATCATAAAGTACTTTGTAGTCTTTTTCTGATCTGCTGTTGATAAAATTTTCTGCTAGTTCTCGGTAGGATGTTTTTGACATATAGTTATTTTTAAGGTTAAGAATTTTAATTACTGTACTAATATACGAAATTTAATTGACATAAAAAAATGTTTTGGCAATTATTTTGCAATTAGTTTGTCTGTTAGTAGTATTATTACATGCTTTTTCGCAGACTTACATAATTACAGTACAAATATACGAAAAAAAACTGACATAAAAAAATTCTATGGCAGTTATTTTGTAAAAGTTATTAACAATTTTAGAAATCTTCGAAAATCTGGATGATTTTCTCTAGTTCTTGTGGCTTGTGGCCCCAAAGATCTGTAGAAGCATTAATGATTCTTTTCTTAGGGTCTGACTTGAATTGCTTAGCTGGATAACCTATAACTGAGAACCATTTCTTTCTTTTATTAGGCCAATATGCCATAGGCCAATAGGATAATGCACATTCGTTTTTCGGAGATTCTTCAATACACTTAATTATTTCACATCCGGGTCTAAACATATTCTTTGCATCTAGATGTTCTATCGCCTGGTCATGTTCTCCTAGACATAATTTAATATTACCATTTAAGCGTAGTAGAGCATCTTGTGCAGTTTTAGGATCCCATGCAAAGTTACCTAGATGATAGACTGTATCATCCTTTGTCACTGTTTCATTCCATTTCGAGATTAGCGCATCTGTCATTTCATCGACATTTGCAAAATCTCTATTATATTTTTTAATTGCTCCAGGTCTACCTAATTGTAGATTTGATGTTACGAATGTCTTACCCATTTCTATGCTACTATAAATTTAATGTTGTAATTATCCCATAGTTCTCCTGTGAGTCCTAGTTCATTTACACCACCTTGTGCGTTTTGAATTCTTTTATCGTCTGATATATCCACAAAAAGATAGAGTACAAAATCATAATGTGTAGCATAAATCATCGATTGACCAATACCAGCCCTAAGATCTGAACCCCTTTTGCCCTTTTTAAATTCAATGGCAATCTTAATACCATTCATTTCAACTGTCATATCTGGTCTATTTCTAGTACCCATGAAGAGGATGTGTGATACTGTAGTATTTACATCACCTTCCCAATTGATTGAAGACTTTACAATCTCCTTAGCTTTTTCTTTATCATCCTCACCTTCAGAAACTATATAATTGGTTAAGTCTCTTACAAGATGTGGGTAAATAAATTGCTTGATCTGATCTTCTGACTTTTTCTTATAGTTCAGCGTTCCGAATATATCTTCATGTGTGATAGATTCAGAAATAAGATCTAAAAATTCTACTCTCTTCGAGGATTTACTTGCTTGTTTCATCTAGTACGGGTTCTACTTCAGCTTCAACTTCTTCAGCTCCCTGAATTTCAGCTTCTAACTCTGCAAGTTCTTTATGTAGATCTGCAATTTCTTGATTTAATGCTGCTAGTTGTTGCATAGCATTAGATACAGTCTCTCCTACATGTGTTAACATGGTAATAAATTTTCTTGCACTTTCAATACCAGTACCTTCTACATTTAAAAGTGCTTGGTATAATGCATTTAATTCATGGCCTCTTAAAGAGATAATAGTATCTTCGCTATCTGAATTTAATAATGCTTTATTTTGGGCCTTTAGTTGGTCATAAAGAGTAACCACTACAGCGGCATTATTTGTTTTCCAAGTGTAACCCTTGTTTAAGTGTTCCATTAAGGTCTTAACCATTTTTCTGTCATTAAATACAATGTCAAAAGTTTTTTCAGCAGCATTGATCTGCATTTGGTCTACCTTTGCGGTAAGTTCTTCTTTAGTTTTTGTTAGCGTTTTGCTCATTTTAGTAAAAATTTAATCTAATTTATATATTGTCTTTTTAAAAGTCGTCATTTCTGACTTTTAAATCATAATCCCTAAAGTCTTTAAACTGCTCATCGTCAGTATTCATTCTTCTGACAATAGAATCGTTAGGGTCGTTTCTATATTCTAGTCTTTCAACTCTAGTAAGTCTAGGTGGATCTAAATAAATTACCATACATTGATCTCTATACTCTCTAGGTAAAACATCTAGTCCATCCTTTGACATTATCATTACATCAGCAAGATCGAAATCTTTTTTAGTCTGACCATAATACCAACCATTAAACTCCATATACTCTACGAATTCTCCACAAGAAATCATATCTTCAAATTCTTGTTTATCAACAAAGTGATAATCTTTATGATTGACCTCATTCTCTCTTGGAGGTCTAGTAGTATGACTTACACCACTCACAAATCCTTTATTTGATAATCTTGTCTTTAAAAAGTCTTTGCCTGCTGCTGCTTTACCTACTAGGATTAATTTCATAGTTATTATACGGTAGTTTTGGTTTTTGTTTTATTCTTCTTTGGTCTTTTTCTAGGCTTTGGTTCTGTACTAGGAAATCTACTAAAATTACCCATGCCATCCATATCTATCATATCTGTATGTGGATTCTGTGGCTGCTTATGTCTATTATAGTAGTCACCTGGATAGTTTTCCTCTTTATTCTTCTTAGCATTGTAAAAGATATTCCAAATCAGAAAGTACATATATGCTCCAAAGATTATCGTACCTATAAGAAACATTACCGGACTCATTGCTTTCTTTTTTGATTATTCTGAATTTGATTTGCAGCGATTGCAAATAAAAGAATTGTACCCGGCCAATGAGCTGAGTATTGTGCTTCTGCAGTTTGACCCGAAAGGCCTAAGCCTACTGAGTAAAGAAGGCAAATAAATGCAAAGATAACTGCATACCATTCGAATAAAATGTTTTTAAGCTTTTTCATGTTGTTTTTTTGTTGATTTAATAATTAAACTAACTATGAGTACCATAGCAGTTATGTTAATTGCATTAGGATGCCAGTGTTCTCCACAAAATCCCATTGCATGGTAGATTAATTCTGTCATTTTTGTTTAATTTGATGTTTCCTTAAGTCTCTTACCACGTCTTTACGAACTGTTTCTAAATATTTCTTTCTTTTTGCGCTAGATACGAATGGTACTGACCAGAATTGTTTAGTCTTAGTCCATAAACTAGCTCTCCAGCCAAAGACAAATGTAAATACTCCCATCACCAATCTAAGTTTAGGAGAGTTCAAATAAAGCGTTCTAACAGGCAGGGAAGGTGCGCCATGTGTTATATAGGTTCTCACCTTTTTGTCGCTTAGAAACGGTCTGGGATATGCATAGGGACCTATCACTGGTACAAAGTTGTATGCATATCCTGGAGTGAGTACTTCATCAAAGAAAATCTCCATTCTTGGCGTTAATCTAAACCACCAGACTGGTGAGACAAAGTAAATACGATCTGCCCATGTTACTAATTCTTTATACTTGTCAATTAGATCCGTTCTAGGTCTTTGAAAACTATCTCTATATAAATCGATAACTTCAATTTCATTTAGATAACCATCCTCTTCTAATAAAGTTTTCTTAATCGTCTTAAATATGCCGTTGTAACAGAATGATTTCTCATCTGGATGTCCAACGACTATTAAGTTTTGCATTCTTTCTTTTTTCATGGCGTATTTTCAGGTCCGTTTTGTACGTTTATTATTCTATTATATGCTGCTTGATCGTTTTCTTTAGTCCAAGCCGTCCAGTGTTTAACATATTCGATAGCTTCTTTTTTACTATTCCCTGGCGACATTCCCCATTTAATAAAACGTACTGCATCTATTACATCATCTAAGTGTAGGCTTTCGTAAGCCTCTTTTGCATTTTTTGGTCTTTCGTCATAATGTTCATGGAGTCCCATCATAAAAATTTAGTATATTTAGTTAATTCTACCTTTCTTGCTTCTTCTAATTTCTTTGCATGATATTCTTTTGCATACTGCTCCATGATTTTACTCATTTGAGTGTAATGTGAAAATGCATCACTGTCGACAGCCAGATCTGGCCATTCGTTTTTATCTAGCCAATCCGCCGCGCTCATATAAATACTCTCCTAAATCATCTCTACTTGTTGGCACATCATCCCATTTTGGATCGTACCAAAATGTTCTACCATTTCTATCCTTTCTTTTTGACATTTCGGCATTGCCATAACACAACATAAACCGCTCCTGGATAGCTTCATCTCCAAATGGATTATCCCAATCCTTAATGCTTCCGCCACCTTTAGCATACGCTAGAAGTGGAATATCACGGCATAGATCTAG